>Ga0098040_1001255_pt1 | contig 11176 bp, 9 predicted proteins | sample 7_EtaG_FD_75065 | JGI IMG/M metagenome (GOLD analysis project Ga0098040, IMG submission 75065) | Marine viral communities from the Subarctic Pacific Ocean - 7_ETSP_OMZ_AT15161 metaG | ecosystem: Environmental > Aquatic > Marine > Oceanic | place: Pacific Ocean | collected 2015-01-08 | reverse complement strand
CTCCCTTGGAATGGCGCCATCCCGGAAGCGAGGAGGTCGAGGAAGAATGAAGGGCCAGCGCGGTTTCACACTGATTGAGGTCTTGGTGGCTCTGCTGGTTTTCGGCCTGATTGCCACCGCAGCCGCTGAGGTGGGTAGTCAGTATATTTCCAGCTATGAGCGGATTCGGGACAAAACACTGGCTGGCTGGGTGGCGGACAATCGCATCAACGAAATCCGGCTTCAGGAAAACCTGCCCTCTATTTCAGAGAACTCGGAAGACATCGAATACGGCTCGTATCAATGGCAGGTAACCACTGCTGTCCTTGCCACCGAAGACCCGTCCATTCTCCGTGTTGAGGTGACCGTGGCTCAGTATCGCGGCAACAGACCTGAGCCCGCCCCGATCCACACGCTGTCTGCGTTTATTGGTGAGAACTGATGTCGGCCCCCATGATCATTGCTCAACACAGGTCGCGTCCCTCCGCCCAAGCTGGCTTTACCCTGATGGAAGTGCTGATCGCGGTTACCATCACCGCTGTTATCGGCCTAGGGGTATGGCAGGTGTTGGGCAATGTGGTCTCGTCCAGGGACCGGGTCAACGAAGTCGCGGAACAGTTTGATAATATTCAACGCACCATGCTCTTGCTGGAGCGGGACATTACCCAGGTGGTGAACCGGTCCGCCCGTGACATTTACGGCGATTTCCGTCCTGCTCTGACCAGCCGTGAGGAAGAGTTTTCATTGATTCTCACCCGCCAGGGCTGGCGCAACCCACTGGGCACTCGCCGCAGCAGTCTGCAGCGGGTGGGCTGGGAATACACCGGGGATGAATTGCGCCGGCGGTACTGGGTAACCGTCGACAGGGGGCAGGAAGACAACAGCCAGGACCTTCTTCTCCTCTCGAACGTCACTGAGTTCACGGTTCGTTTTCTCGATGATCAGCGAAACTGGCGGGATGAATGGCCTGATGAAGAGAGTATGGCCAATATGACACCGGGTACGCGCCCCGATATTCCCTTACCGCTGGGTATTGAGGTCACCATTGAGCATGAACGTTTTGGAGAGCTGGTAAGAACCTTCACGCTTCCTGATTTTGACAACGACGTTGCCCAGGGTGTGGTGAATAGCGTCAACGATGCCGCAGACGATCAGGACGATGATCAACAACAGGATCAGGATCAGAACCCAAACCCTGGCCAGGACTCATCGGGGACAGGAGTGACGGGTGGCTAAACATCCATTCATCGGTAGGCACGGTGGTCGCCAGAGTGGCGTTGCACTGATTATGGTGCTCCTCGCCATGGCGCTGGTGGTCATGCTGGCAACAGGCATGACCCAGCAGCAAAGCGTGCGGGTATTCCGAGCCAGCCACTACCTTGCCCAGCAGCAGGGGCACAGCGTGGCCCTGGGTGCGGAAGCCTTTGCCCGCCAGATTCTGGTGCGCGACTTTGAGGACGACAAGGAGAACAACCTCATGGTCGACAGCCTGGACGAATTCTGGGCAAAGAATGCCGCCATCCTCCCGCTGGACGACAACGGCGTGGCGGAGGTCCAGATTGATGATCTCGGTGGCAGGATCAACCTCAACGACCTGGTAAGCGCCAACGGGCAGGTCGACCCCATTGTTCGTGATCGAATCGCCCGTTTGCTCCAGGTGCTCGAAATCACCACTGTCAATGTCGATGCGCTGGTGGATTGGATCGACCCGAACGACCAGACCGTCAGCGCGTATGGGGCCGAGGACGGTCAGTACCTTTCCGCGGATCCGGCCTACCGGGCCGGCAATCAACCCTTTGTTGATGTTTCCGAGCTTCGCATGATTGATGGTATGACCGAGGAAGCTTATCGGGCACTGAGACCACACGTAACGGCGTTACCGGTGACGGGGTTGGGCGTCAACGTCAACACTGCGACGGCACCAGTGCTCAGGTCTCTCCATGAGGAACTGACACAGGCTCAGGCAGACGCTATTCTGGAAAGACGCACGGAAGAGCGCTTCGAGAATGTACAGGACTTCCTGGCACTGGATGAATTTGCGGGGAGGGGGATGAAACCCACGGGCCTCGGTCTGCAAACCCGTTTTTTTGAAGTAGTATCGCGGATTACCTACGATAACCGGGTTGCCAACCTGGTCAGCACGGTTTATCGAAGCCCGGAAGGCGAGATGCAAACCGTGTCTCGTGACACCGGGCAAAAGAATCGTATTACCAAGGAACCGTTCACGATCTCCGGGGAATAGGGAAGTCCGGAGCCGGAAAACCGTTACAAAAAGAACCGATAACCCCCCAGAGGGTTTCGAAAAAGGAAACTGTTCAGAATGTCATATCGCCTCTACGTCAGGCCGCGGCCACCGTTCGCGGACCCCGACGCCAACCCGGAAGCCCAGTTATACAATTGGGTGCTGGTGGATGCCAGTGGAGATGCCCAGGCCCGGGGAACCGCGGATTCACGAGACACCATCGAGCAGACTCTGACCCAGAACGATCTCGAGAATGTGCTGTTGGTGGGTCTCATTCCCGGCGATGAGGCGCTCTTCTGCGTAGCGGACATTCCCGCCAAACAAACGCGATTTGTTCATCAGGCGCTCCCTTACGCGGTTGAGGAGCAGGTTGCCCAGGACATCGAAAGTGTTCATCTGGCCCTGGGTAACCGCACGGAGAAAGGTTTTCGGGTGGCGGCCATAGACCACGGGCAAATGGCCGAATGGGTGGTGATGTTCAGTGGTTGGAATCATCTTAAGCTGGATGCGATCTACCCGGATTCAAGCTTGCTGCCGTTGACTGAAGGCGGCTGGTCGGTGTGCTTGGATGGCGATTCCGCCATGCTTTCCAGTGATCAGGGGGAGTGGCTCAGTGTTCATGCGCGAAATCTCGCGATGTTTGCGCAGACGCTGGCGCTTCCACCGTCTGATGAGGTGGTCGCCGAGGTGCCGGTGACCGTTTACGGCACTGAGCAGGAATTTGAGCACCAGCAGGCGGACCTGAGCGAGCTGAAATCGTCAGGGCGCCTGGTGGTTCGCGAGGAAACGCTGGAACTGATGCCACTGGAACTGCTGGCACACTCCCACCATCATCACCTTTGCCAGCCGATCAACCTGTGCCAGGGGGCCTACAGCATCCGCACGGGCAAATCGAGTGCGCTGGGCGCATGGAAACCGCTGGTTGCCGTGGCCTGCGTATGGTTTGTGATCCAGATTGGCGTGGAAGTCGGCATGGGATTCTACTACCAGCAGCAAGCCGATGATATCCAGGAGCAGGCGATGGCAGTTTATCGTGAGGCTTTCCCGGGAGACGCCAGGACCCATTCCGGTAACGTGCGCCGGGTTGTTGAGGGACAGTTGCGTCAACTTCAGGCGGAAGGGCCAAACGCCGGTTTTCTCACGTTGATGAAGTACACGGGTGAACAGTACTCGAAGATTCCCGATTCACGCGCTGTCACCTTCAATTCGGTGAACTACAGCCAGAATCGCGGGGAACTTGTGGTCGATGTGCGCGCAGACAGCTATGACAAGCTCAGCACCCTGAGAAATGGCCTGACCAGTCGCGGATTGGAAGCGAAGATCGGCTCGGTGGTTAATGAATCCAATGGCGCCCGCGGGCGTCTGACGGTTTCCGGAGGATAATGGCATGTTAAACAGGATCAAGGAGCAGCCAGCCGTCGGAAAGCTCATCGCCCAGTATGACCAGTTGCCTCGCAGGGACCAGCAGGCTCTGTCTGTTCTTGCGGTGGCCGTTCTCCTCGGCATTCTCTACTTCGGAGTCTGGCGCCCTGCCACGGGTTTTCACAACGAAGCTGTCGAGTCTAGGGAGCGTGCCACTGAACTCTTGGCGTGGCTTGAGGCTAATCGTCAGTCATTGGAGCGTCTGTCCAGTGCCAACTCGTCTTCGGGGGGCGCAGGTTCTGATACGCCGGTAGACGGTAGAGCACTTATGGCGCTGGTGACGCGCAGTGCCAGCGAATCAGGCCTTTCGCTTCAGCGCTTCGAGCCCAGTGGTGAGAACGCCATTCGCGTCTGGCTCGAGGGTGCACCGTTCACCGAGGTGGCCAACTGGTTGGAACGTCTGAACACTAGCCACGGTGTTCAGATAGATCAAGCGTCCATGGACCGACAGAACGATCCAGGGATCGTATCCGTACGTCTGACGTTAACGATTTGAGGCAGACACTGGAGAACATGTGATGAGTGACGGCACACAGAACAAGAATAGCCAGGAGCCAGTCATTGTTCGACTCGATGGAAGTGCCCGAAATGAGGCGATTTCCATATTAGTCCATGCGTACCGGGATGAACCGACGTTCCAGTACCTGTTTGATCATCGTCGGCCTGGCTATCAGCAGCGCGTGCGGGCCACGGTGCGGGAACTGATTGATCTCTATTTTGGTCTGAATCAGGATGCGGTGGGTGTGCTGGTGAACGATACACTTGTTGCCGTTGCCTTCATTGGCGAGCCGGAGCTCCGGCTGAACCTTGCGGAGCAGCTTAGCTGGCGCATTCGCATGGTTCTGACAGCCGGGTTTGCCTCTACCCGTCGTTACCTGGATTACCATGAGAAAATTCGGGAAATGCTCCCCCAGCCTCTGGCTCACCAGTTGCCATTGATGGGAGTGAACCCGAACTATCAGAACAAGGGGTATGGGCGACTGCTGTTATCCACGGTTGAGAAGCTCTGTGCGGAAAATCCCCGGGGAAGCGGGCTTGTCCTGGATACAGGCAACAGCCGCTACCTTCCGTTCTACGAGTCCGAAGGTTTCCGGAGCCTTGGCACCATTCGCCTGGGAAGCTTTGAGGATCACATACTATTCCGTGAGGTCCGCCCCGACGAACAGGCGGCGGTCTCCGGTTGAACGAACAGATTGTCGAAAAAGACAGGAGACGCTGTGTCTGACAGACAGGATTTTGATCTTATTGTTGTGGGTGCCGGTTCCGGTGGTGTCAGGCTGGCACGCATGTCCGCGGCCAAGGGCGCTCGTGTGGCTGTGGTGGAATCGCGCTATCTTGGCGGAACCTGTGTGAATGTTGGCTGCGTCCCCAAGAAACTGTTTGTCTATGGTTCTCACGCGGGTGAAGACATCGAGGACGCTGCGGGCTATGGCTGGAACGTGCCAGGAGATCAGGTCAGTTTTGACTGGACCAGGCTGGTTGCCAACAAAAACGCCGAAATCGAACGTCTTAACGGTATCTATGGGCGCATGCTTGCCAATGCCGGCGTTACGGTTATCGAAGGCACCGCGACACTGACCGATGCTCACACGGTGGTAGTGGGAGAGCGGTCCTATACCGCGAAGCATATCACTATTGCCACCGGCAGTTGGCCCGTGGTCCCGGATGTGCCAGGCAAGGAATGTGTTCTTACCTCGAACGAGATGTTCTATCTGCCGCAACTGCCGAGGCAGGCAGTGGTCTGGGGCGGTGGCTACATAGCGGTGGAGTTTGCCGGTATTCTTGCCGGGCTTGGCGTCGAGACAACACTTCTCTATCGCGGTGATCTGTTCCTTCGGGGCTTCGATGACGACGTTCGTGAGTTTACCGCTCAGGAAATGCGGAAAAAGGGCGTGGACCTGCGCTTTGGCGTCAATATCGAATCCATCGAGAGCGAGGACACTCACTACAACGTCAACCTGACCGATGGCTCCCGGCTGAATACCGGTCTTGTGATGGCGGCGACCGGGCGCCGTGCGTTGGTGGACGGCCTGGGACTTGAGGCGCTTGGGGTTCAGCTCAGTGCCTCGGGCCATGTGGTTGTGGACGATCACTTTCAGTCCGCCGTACCCTCGATTACAGCTCTTGGCGATGTTATCGGCACCCCGCAACTGACGCCGGTGGCGCTTGCCCAAGGCATGGTACTGTCCCGGCGACTGTTCGGAGACGGCCAGGGCGAGATGGACTATACCTGCATTCCTACGGCGGTCTTCTGCCAGCCCAATATCGGAACGGTCGGCCTGACGGAAGCAGAGGCGAGGGAAGCCGGGCATAAGCTCCGTATCTACCGGTCGGAGTTTAAACCGATGAAACATACCTTGAGTGGGCGGGATGAGCGGTCACTGATGAAACTGGTGGTGGACGCTGACACTGACCGGGTGCTGGGTGCTCACATGGTTGGGCCCGATGCCGGAGAAATAACCCAGGGGATAGCGGTTGCCCTGAAAGCTGGCGCGACCAAAGCGCAGTTCGACAGCACTATTGGTATTCATCCGACCTCCGCTGAAGAGTTCGTAACCATGCGCGAGCCCGTCGCGTAATCTTGCTAAAAGCCGCTGGTTACACCCGTATCCAGCGGCTGAGTACTGTTCTCAGGTTTTCTTTTCTCACCGGCTTGGCGAGGTAATCGTTCATGCCTGCCTCTCGACAGCTGGTCTCGGTTCCCGGAAGGGCGTCCGCTGTCAGTGCGATAATGGGAGTTCCGCCCTGGCCGTTGCTCTTTTCCCATTCCCGGATGCAGCGGGTGGTTTCATAGCCGTCCATCACCGGCATCTGGCAGTCCATCAGGATAACGTCGTAGCCGGAGTGATTGGTTCGAACCAGTTCCAGTGCCTCCTCACCATTGGCTGCAGCGTCTGTCTCAAAGCCCAGCCGCCGGAGCAGGGCAGTGGCGACCCTTTGGTTCACCATGTTGTCCTCCACCACAAGAGCACGGGCTTGCTCGCCTCCGGTTTTGATGGGGCCCTGATCTGCGGCCTCAACATGATCGACCCGGTTTGCCAATTCAAAGGGCAGCTCGAAGCGGAACTGCGACCCTTTGCCAATGTCGGTCTCGACTTTGACGTGACCGCCCATCAGCTCAACCAGTCTCTGGACCAGCGAGAGCCCCATGCCGGTTCCACCATAACTGCGTGAATCACCCGTATCGAGTTGCTCAAATGAGTTAAAGATGTCGTGAATCCGTTCGACAGGAATGCCACAGCCGGAATCGCTGACGGTGCAGTTGAGCACCAGGCAGTTATCCTCAACAGAGAAAAAGTTAGCCTGTACTTTGATGAAGCCGTCGCCTGTGAATTTGATGGCATTATCGATAAGACCCGCCAGGATCTGGCGCAGGCGTGGTGAGTCTCCCAGCACAAGCAGGCGATCCGGCCAGTCTCCGATAAACTTGGTGGACAGCGCCAAACCTTGCTGCTCGGCGACATGACGGTAGCTGGCGGTGCAGTTGGTGATGAGTTCTTTCAGGTCAAACTCGCGGTTATCCAGTTCCAGCGTACCCCGGTCAATATGGGAATAGTCCAGGATGTCATTGATGACCGTCAGCAAGTCCTCAGTGGACTGCCGCGCCGTTTGGAGATAGTCCTTTTGCCGAGCACTCAGGGCCTCGTCGGTCACAAGTTCGATCATTCCCAGAACACCATTGAGCGGTGTGCGTAACTCATGGCTCATGGTGGCAAGAAATTCGGATTTGGCTCGATTCGCCATCTCCGCGCGTTCCCGGGCTTTTTCAGAAGAAGCCAGGGTTTCGTCCCGGGATGCCTTAAGGTTCCTCAGATGCCTGGAGAGAGCATTGAGGCTTTCCTCCAGTTCCCGGGTTTCGCGAGTGGCGCCGGCAAGGCCGACCTCAACTTCCTCGTATTCCCGATTGGTCAGTTTTGCAACTCGGCGGGACAGGCCATGGATCGGTGAGACGATACTGTTTAGAGAGTGTTTGACGATTAGTAGCGTAAACAGCAGCAGTGAAAATCCAACCGCCAGTGATGTCCAGAGTATATCCTGCCGGCGTGCTGCGAGTTGGGCTTTGTTGACGCCCACCTGAACAGTACCGACGCGAAGCGCTCCTGACCCGAATCCGTAGTTGGGCTCAAACCATTCGGTCTGGCGATCCTCCCCCAGATCGAGCGGTTGCTGCAGTATCTCAGATTCGAAGACGTCGAAGGTCTCCTCGGCACTGATATTGCCCGGGTCGTCCGTGGACACAAAGCCAACCTCTTCGCCCACCACGTTGGAGACGCGTATCCATTGGGCGCGGCTGCGCCGCAGCGATTGCGACAGTATCTGTTCCAGGGACGCCGTGTTCCCCGAAACGACGGCGTATTCAACCGCCGGCGCCAGGCTGTCAGCCAGCATCTGACTGCTGTCAGCCAGGTCCTTGCGGGCGTCATCAAGCCGAGCAGACGTAAAGAACACCATCAATACGATAAACATGACGATCGCTGGTGCGGCACCCAGTAGCAGAAGCTTCCGCGTGAGGGAGACTGGCCTGCCCATACGCTTACTCATCAGACGCCTCCTCAGAACCGGCTAACCGCTCGCTAATAGAGTTGATGATCTCCTGACGGTCGGGCAGCGGAATGTTCAGGGAACGCGCAACCTGGTCGTTGAGCTCAATCCTGAAGACATCGGGATAGGCGGGCGGGGGAAACTGACCATCGCGGCGGTATTGTTCTATGTAATTCGCTGCCAGTTTGGCAATCTCGGTTAAAGGGGTATAGGTAGACGCCAGCGATCCCGCTTTGACATAAGCCTGACTCGGGCCGATGACAATCCGGTTACGACGATAGGCCGTCAACAAGATGTGCTTGATGGTTCGGGGGTTGTATATACCACTGTCCGGTGCGGCCAGAATAAAGTCGCCGTAGTTCAGCGCGTGAATGAGCGTTGGTATCAGGTCGTTGTCGGAACTGACGACAAATACTCGTGCCTGGAGCCCGTAAGCTGGAAGTTTTTCAACCAGGGATTCGTAGATTTCGACGGTCTCGGGGCGGGCAAGCATCGCCACCCGGGTGGCATGAGGCAGGATTTCCTGTCCAGCGACGGCCTGCCTGATTAAAGGGGGATTGTACAATATGCCGGAAACCGAACCTTCAGAGCGCTCTGCATAACCTTTGATGAATGATTGATCCACAAGCAGAGCCAGGATGGGTACGTCACGATTCCCTTGCCGGACTCGGGTAAAGGCTTCTGGTCCGAGCGTAATAACGGGTGTGGTTTTGTCCTGAGACGCCTGGCCGCTATTGAAGGAGCGAATGTTGATGCCACTGCCCAGGGCCTCCTTAAGAAGGGAGAGCATGCGGCGATTCAGTGCGGCGTTCTCGGAACCGGCCAGGTACACCTGGGTCCCCGAAGAGGATTGCGCGTAAACAGGCTGCAAAGGCATGGACAACACGAAAAAGAGGAACAGTACGGCACTGGCCAGGACGCACCGACTGGCATGGCCGCCTGATTCATTCCCCACTTTGGTGTTGTACGTTGGTTTCATACCGTCCAGGGTCGGGTATCGTCCGTGTGGTGCCTTTAGAATCTTACGCCGACTTCAGCGAAGAACTGGTTATGGTCCTTGATGACGTTATCTGGACTCAGATCCACGTCGCGGTCCAGGTAGTGCTGCATGGTAACGGCAAACTCATAGCTGTATCCGGTTTTGAAAATGTGCCTTGCCAGCCTCAGGTCCAGACGTTCGAAATGTGAGCGCCGGAACTCATCCGCAAAATAGAACGCCGCTGATGAGGTCAGGTTGAAAGGCAGATCCTGTATCCACGCAAAACTTCCTGAATGCCTGACCGACAACCGCCCCAACAGGTCAATGGCGTATTGTTTGTCGCCGGCATCGCGATCATTGGCGCCGGTATAGCGGCCATCCTGATCCAGATAAGCATAGCTCATCCTCAGTTTTGTACCGGGAAAGTCCAGTGACGCCTCTACCTCAAAGCCTTTCTGATCGAGCGCGACATTGTTGTCGATGGTCCAGTCTTCTTCGTTGATGATACCGCTGATCATGTCCCGAAGCTTGTCGTTGAAATAGCGAACTTCCAGTGACAAGGTGGAACTATCCAGATAATACTGGCCAAAATAGCTTATTTCCCGAGAGGTTATGCGCTCTTCTTCAAGTGTTTTGCCATACGTCGACGTGGCTGGGTCGACCAGATTTTCGACCAGGAATCGTTGTCCTTCAAGAAAGGCGTATGGTGGCTGAACATTCCTGGGGCGATAGGACCAGTCCGGGTTCTGTTCGAACGCATCTGGTGTGCGTACCGCCTCGGAGTATACAAATCGGAGCGTGTGGTTGTTAGCCAGGATGAAGTTGGCAGCCACCCTTGGTGAAAAGTAGCCTTCATCCGTGGTGGTGGTTTTTTCCCAGTTGCCGCCGGCATTCAGGGTAAGCCAGCGTAGAGGTGTGTACTCAAGGTTCGCAAAAACCTGTGACTGGTAGTTGTTGCCGCGGCCATTGAAATAGGTTTCAGACCGATAGGTATCCTTACGATAACCAAGACCCGATACCAGCTTCAGGTCCCGACTGAACAACAGGGTATCCTGGATTTCGAACTCCAGGCGGGATTCCTCGATGTCTTCATTCAGGTATGCCCTGAAAGGGTCTACTTCGTTGGCAGTACAGGACTCGAGATCAAAGCTGTTTCCCTGAAGAATATTGTCAAAAGTATCCCCGGGAATGCATATGCTCCAGCGCTGCCGTCGATCATAGTTCTGGAAGCTGGCCTGTACATGATAGAAATGGTTTTCGGAGGTCGTCACGTTCAGGCGGGTTTGCAGATAGTAGTCGTCGACGATGATATCAGGATGGTCATCGGCGCCGAGCTTGCCGTTCTTGATCTGGTCCTCCTCGTTAACGCCATCCACCACACCACCGCGCAGGTCCAAACTGTATTGGCTGTTCAGGAACAAACTGCTGTCGTAGTTAAAGGTGTTGATGTCATAGCCATCATGAAAAGGGTAGTAGATGTCATCGTCTTCCTGCTCATCAAAGCCGTCCGATTTACGCTTCTCGTAGGCCAGGCGCCAGTTGTAGTCGCCAGAGGCGTTGCCGGCAGAACCAAACACCCGCTTATAGCCTCTGGAACCAGTAATAGCGCGAGCTTCAACTCCGGCCGTATCCTCAGGCGCGCGGGTTATGATGTTGATGGTTCCGAGGAAGGCATTGATACCATACGCGGCGCTGTTCGGGCCGCGGCTGACCTCAATTCGTTCTATCAGTTCCAGCGGTACTGGCATGGTATTCCAGTCCATGTCGGACAGGTTAGGGCGGTATGACGTACGGCCATCAACCTGAACCTGCAATCGACGCTGCTCATAATGTACAGTGCCGTGGTAACTGGTTACCGGGTTGTTGCTCCCGACTTCGGCGACGGTCATGCCAGGAACCAGGCGAAACACCTCTACCAGGTTCATGATACCGAGATCCCGGATCATTTCGCCGGTGATGATGGTGGTCGTGCCGGGCACACGTGACTTCGGTTGCCTGAGGCGGGTTGTGGT
>Ga0098040_1001249_pt1 | contig 11213 bp, 12 predicted proteins | sample 7_EtaG_FD_75065 | JGI IMG/M metagenome (GOLD analysis project Ga0098040, IMG submission 75065) | Marine viral communities from the Subarctic Pacific Ocean - 7_ETSP_OMZ_AT15161 metaG | ecosystem: Environmental > Aquatic > Marine > Oceanic | place: Pacific Ocean | collected 2015-01-08 | reverse complement strand
GGCGTGGATCACATAGATCGAACCGGAAAGGAGATGCAGCCCGATGAGGCCGACCAGCACGATGGGCGTATATTCGACATTCGTCACATGGGCGCGATTGGCGTTATAGAGGCCGGTGTCTTCGCCTGTCCCCGTCATGACCTTGCTGCGCACACGCTCGGCGGAAACGCGATAGGCGAGAAACAGGTTAATCAGCAGATTGATGCCGACGTAAACGCCGACGATTTCGAGTGAATAGCTCAGCATGGAGCCCTCCCCTGATGGTCGCGCCCGGATGGCCGTCTGGGGCCGCTCGTGACGTGATTCGTTGTAGGCGCCAAAAAGCTACCATGTCGCGCCGCGCTTTGACATGCTGGCGCGGGGCGGGAATGGCGACGGAAAATCGGGAGCCTGTACGTGCAGCTGCGTAATTCAACCGAGCGTTATGGCCTTGTCGCCATCGCCCTCCATTGGGCTGTGGCGGCGCTCTTCCTGAGCCAGATTGCGCTCGGCATCTTCATGACCACCTTGCCGCTCACCGACCCGCGCACCTTCCCGCTCTATCAGACGCACAAATCCATCGGCTTCGTCATTTTCATCCTGGTCGCGTTCCGACTGGTCTGGCGGATGACGGGGCGGGTGCCGCCGCTTCCCGCATCGCTGCCACGCTGGCAGGCGAGGGCGGCGGGGGCCGTTCACGCCTTCCTCTATTTTGCGCTTCTCGCCATGCCGCTCCTTGGCTGGGTCGTCGTCTCCGCCTCGCCACTCGGCATCCCGACATTAATTTTCGGTGAGTATGTAATCCCCCACATCCCTTTCGACGTAATGAGTCCGGACAGGCAGATGATCGGGTCGGTCGCATCATGGGCGCATTGGGCGCTTGCCTGGGCGGCGTCGATTGCCGTCATTGGTCACATTGCCGCCGCGCTCGTCCATCATTTTGTCGTGAAAGACGCCACCCTTCTGCGCATCCTCCCGGCGCGTTCCCATTTTCGATAGAAAGCCCTCACATGATCCGTTCCGTTCTCGTCGCTCTGACCTGTCTGTTGATCTCGTCGCCCGCTTTCGCCGTGACGAAGTGGAAAGTGACGCCCGACGCAAAGGCGATCACATGGCAGGCGACGCAGGCAGGCGTCGCCTTCGAAGGCGCCTGTTCCGCCTTCGACGCCGATGTCGCCTTCGATCCCGCCGACCTCGCTTCGTCTTCCGTCACGGTGCGGATTGACATGGCGAAGTGCCTGACTGGCGACGCATCGAAAGACGCCTATCTGCCGCAAGCGCCGTGGTTCGATGTGACGGGCTTTCCTGAAGCGACATTCGAGGCGAAGAAATTCAAACACATCAAGGGCGATGACTATCTCGCCGAGGGCAGTCTGACGCTCAAAGGCGTGACGAAGCCCGTCTCTCTGGCCTTCACGCTTGCCATCGCTGGCAAGACGGCCCATGTCACGGGCGAGACGACGCTGCAACGCCTCGCCTTTGGCGTCGGCGACGGCGCGCAGCTTTCCGCGCCCGGCGTCGCCGGACCTGATGTCCTCGTCAAAATCGATCTGAAGGCGACAAGCGAATGAGACAGTTCAGACATTTCTCCATCGCGCTGGCGGCGCTTCTCCTGCTTGGCGGCTGTACGGTCTTTCGGGTGGCGACCCATGAAGTCACCGGCAATACGACCAAACTGGTGAGCGGTTCCTACAGGCTCGACCCGCAGCACTGGAGCCTCATCTTCGACGTCGATCACTTCGGCTTTTCGCGCGTCGTCGTCCGCTTCGACAAGGTGGAAGCGAAGCTCGACGTCGATGCCAGCGAAATAGGCAAGAGCCGCGCGCTGGTCACGATCGATGCAGCAAGCGTCGACAGCAACGATCCCGAACTCGACAAGGTCATCAAAGGGCTGGAAATGTTCGACGTGGCGCGCTTCCCGAAGATCACCTTCGAAAGCGTGTCGCTCAAGCCGACGGGCGAGAAGACCGCAACCCTGATCGGCAATCTGACGCTTCATGGCCAGACCCATCCCGTCACCCTGAACGTCACCTTCAATGGCGGTGCGCCCAATCCTCTGACGGGTGACGACACGCTCGGCTTCTCCGCCGAAGGAAATTTCGATCGTAGCAAATGGGGCCTTTCGGCCTGGTGGCCCGCCGTCGGCAATGACGTTCACGTCGCCATTCAGGCAGAATTTGTGCGACTGCGAAAGGAATAGGCGTTACGCTGCCGATGTCCCGGTTCCGGGACGTATTGGCACGAAGAATAGTTGAAACTTGGACGACGCCTCTCCATGTCTTGAGGCAGGGGGGCGACACGCCCAAGTATAAGGGAGAAAGAGATTGGATTCCCGGTCCTGCAACTGCGCGCGCGCTTTCACAGCGCATGTGAGATAGGGGAGCCATGTTGTTCGATGGCACGCCGGTCTGGGCGTGGAGCGTCTTTTTCCTCATCGTCGTCGTCTTGCTAGTTCTAGATCTTGGCGTCCTGAACAAGCGCGATCACGAAATCGGCGTCGGCGAAAGCCTCTGGTTGTCGGCCTTCTATATCGTCGCATCCTGTCTCTTCGGGCTCGGCGTCGGCATGTTCCTCGGCCATGAAAAGGCGCTGGAATTTTTCACCGGCTACGCCATCGAGAAGTCCCTCTCGCTCGACAATATGTTCGTGATCTCGCTGATCTTCACGACCTTTGCCGTGCCGCGTCTCTATCAGCATCGGGTTCTCTTCTGGGGCATCATCGGCGTCGTGCTCATGCGCGGCGTGATGATCGGCATTGGCGCGGTGCTCATCGCCAAGTTCCACTGGATACTCTACATCTTCGGCGCCTTCCTCATCGTCACCGGCATTCGCATGCTCAAGTCGGGCGAGCATGGGCACGACGATGAAACCGCCATCAAATGCCATCCCGTGGTGAAGTTCCTGCAGGGCCACATCCGCATGACGGATGAGTTCCACGGCCACAAGTTCTTCGTGCGCCTGAAACATCCGCGCAAGGGCCGCATCGTTCTCTATGCGACGCCTGCTCTGCTGGCGCTTGTCGTCGTCGAAATCGCCGACATTATTTTTGCGGTCGACAGCATCCCCGCTGTCTTTGCCGTGACGCAGGATCCCTTCATCGTCTACACGAGCAATATCTTCGCGGTCCTCGGCCTGCGTGCGCTTTACTTTGCGCTAGCCGCCGTCATCTACCGCTTCACCTATCTGAAGTATGCGCTCGCCGCCGTGCTGATCTTCATCGGCGGCAAGATTTTCTACGCCGAACTCATCGACAAGGTCCCCGCGCTCGTCTCCCTCAGCGTCACTTTCGGGCTTCTGGCGATCGGCGTTCTGGTGTCTCTCCTGAAAACGCGGAAACACGTGTAATCGAGGTGTCCGCGTCTTCCTTCATCACCACAATGGGCAGCGGTCCGTCGAGCGGTGCATAGACAGGCCGTGGTTCGGAGGCAAAATGCGCCGGGTCCGCGCTCAGCCAGACGATGGGCCGTCGTCTTGATTGCCGCTCCCGCCAGCGATAGGGCGTCTCGGACCAGAGCCGAATAGTCGCGTCGAGATTGTCGAGAACGAGATCGCCCTCCGTCATTGCCGCGATCAGCACGGCATGACCCTTGCCGTCGGCGGTCGTTGCGGTGGCGATCAGCAGCGCGTCGGACGGCCAGCCCGCCGCGATCAACTGCCGTCGTTTCTCCATCGCCATGTCTTCGCAGTCGCCGCCTCTGGCGTCGGGATAGGACCAGACGTCGCCGATACCATAATTCTCTTCGTCGCTGATTTCCGGCAGCGCATTCACCGCCGCATTGACGCGCGTGAGTTCCTTCCAGCGTTCGGCCGTGAGTCGCAGGCGTTGAGGATCGTCGCTCCCGCCTTCGCAGTCGCGCGCATGATGTACGCAGAAGTCCACATAGGCGAAAGGTGGCATGACCTGTTGCGCCACAGGCATATAGGTCGATCTGATCGGTGGCGGCGGCAGGCTTTTCAACGCCGCAAATTCACTCTGCGCGCAACCTCCGGTCGCCAATATCAAACCCGATAGAAACCCCCATCTCAAAACAAACCGCAAAAGCAAGCTGCACCTCGCCTGACAAAGCGCCCATTGTCAGGGTCGATGAAAGAGGTGAGGACAATCTTAAATTGTGCCGGGGATATGTCCGGTACGGATCATTTCCAGATCGGCTTGCCCGTGCCCGGCAATCCGAGCTTCGACCATTTCTTCGTCACCTCGTCGATGACATTCTGGTCCATGCGGATCTGGCGGCCCCATTCGCGTTTGGTCTCGGGCACCCACTTATTGGTGGCGTCGAGGCCGATCTTGCCGCCGAGCCCGCTCTCGGGCGAAGCGAAGTCGAGATAGTCGATGGGCGTATTCTCGATCAGCGTCACGTCGCGTACCGGGTCCATGCGGGTCGAGATCGCCCACATCACGTCCTTCCAGTCGCGCGCGTCGATGTCGTCGTCCACGACGATCACCCATTTCGTATACATGAACTGACGGAGATAGGACCACGCGCCCATCATCACGCGCTTGGCGTGACCCGGATAGGCCTTCTTCATCGAGATGACGGCGATGCGATAGGAGCAGCCTTCCGGTGGCAGCCAGAAATCGACGATCTCCGGGAACTGTTGCTGCAACAACGGAATGAAGACCTCGTTCAAGGCTTCGCCGAGCACCGAGGGCTCATCCGGCGGACGGCCCGTGAAGGTCGAGAGATAGATCGGCTTCTTCCGCATGGTAATGGCGGTGATGGTGAAGACAGGGAATTTCTCGACCGAATTATAATAGCCCGTGTGGTCGCCATAGGGACCTTCGTCGGCATAGTCGTCGAGCGAAACGAAACCTTCGAGCACGATTTCCGCCTGCGCGGGCACCTTCAGCGGCACGGTCTTGCAATCGACAAGCTCGACCTTTTCGCCGCGCAGCAGGCCTGCGAATTGATATTCCGAAAGCGTGTCGGGCACCGGCGTCACGGCGGCGAGGATGGTGCCGGGATCGGCGCCCAGCACGCAGGCGACCGGCAGCGGTTCCTTCTTCTCGCCCTTCCAGCGCGCGTGATGCTGCGCGCCGCCGCGATGCGCGAGCCAGCGCATGATGGTCTTGTTCTTGCCCAGCACCTGCATGCGATAGATGCCGAGATTGAAATCGTCCTCCCGCGCCCCCGACGGGCCCTTGGTCACGACCAGCGGCCATGTAATGAGCGGCGCAGGCTCGTCCGGCCAGCAGGTCTGGATCGGCAAATTGTTGAGATCGATGTCGTCGCCCGTCAGCACCACCTCCTGACAGGGCGCGGAAGAAACCGTCTTCGGCTTCATCGCCATGACAGTCTTCAGGAGCGGCAGCATGGAGAAGGCTTCCTTGAAGCCTCCCGGCGGTTCGGGCTGGCGCAGGAAGGCCAGCATCTCGCCCACCTCGCGCATGTCGCGCGCATTGCGGCGTTCTTCCCCGTCCATCGTTACGCCCAGCGCCACGCGCTCCACCGTGCCGAAGAGATTGACCAGCACCGGCATGGGCGAGGGGCGCCCGTCCACCATGGTGACATTCTCGAAGAGCACCGCAGGCCCTTTTTCAGCGAGCAGCCGCGTCTGGATTTCCGTCAGCTCCAGCACCGAGGAGACCGGCTCTTTGACGCGCAGCAATTCGCCTTCACCTTCAAGCTTGTCGAGAAAGTCGCGCAGCGATGAATAGGACAAGGAAACCTCGTTTGGCCGGAACAATCGGATCGTGGGGCGGAGAATGCCGCAAAGCTTCGCGCTTGCCAAATCGGCACAGCAAATCAGATCCGGATAAGGAGCCATTAACCTTTTGGCGAGATTTCGTTAATCGCCTGCAAACCTTGTCTCCCTATTCTTGGGCCCTGACGAGAAAAAGCTGGGGACAAGAATGGTTCAGGCCATCAAGAAACAAATGCCGCGCAAGCGCTGGATCAGTGGCGAGATGGACGCCGATCCCTTCATGCTGCCGCAGCGTATCACCATCCCCGCCAACGAAATCATGTATCGCCTTTTCGGCTTCATCCGCTATGCCGTGGTGCACAGGGATGGCGTCAAGGTGACGGACTCATCTCCCATCCTCGGGCCCTTCGTCTGGGACGAGCCCATGTCCGCCTTCCGCGGCGTGGCGCTGCGCGTCGCCTGGCGCGACCATCGTGGCGGCCAGCCGGCCATTCTCGTGCAGCTCGTTCACCGCGAGGACGAACGCCGCTCGATCGCATTGCATGTCTCATTTGATGGGGCCGATGTCGCTGCCCGCTGGCGCTCCTGGGGCCGCGTCCTCAGCCTACCGCTCCTGCTCGAAGATCGCGAAGGCGAATTGCAGATGGCCGAACGTCGTCTCGGCTCGCTGAAGATCGACACGCCTCAGCCACACGCTGGCGCCAATCCGCTTTCCGCCCGCCGCCCCATGACCTTTGGTATGACAGGCCGTCCGCGCGTCTGGCAGACGCGCCTCATGACCGGCACGCGGCCTGCCGCTTACTGATTTTACAGCGGTAGTTTAGTTTCTCAGCATCGCACTATTTATCGTCATGGCCGGGCTTGACCCGGCCATCCACGTCTTTAGGGCATCGAATTTGGCAAAGACGTGGATACGCGGGTCAAGCCCGCGCATGACGGATGTGTTTGATTGTTGGGCCTTAAATCGAGCCCATGAAATCCCGCTTGCCGATGGCGACGCCTGCATTGCGCAGAATGTCGTAGGCCGTCGTCAGGTGGAAATAGAAATTCGGCATCACGAAATGCAGCAGATACTGGCTGCCCGTGAATTTCATTTCGAACTGATTGGGACCCGCCGGACCAAGCTTCAGTACGATTTCCTTGTCTTCCGTCCCGTCGATCTGTTCCGGCTTCACACTCTTGATGAAATCGACGGTCTTGGCGATACGCGCCTTGAGGTCGTCGATGCTTGCCTCATTGTCGGGCATGGAGGGAACGTCGAGTCCGGCGAGCCGGGCGACGCAGCCCTTTGCCTGATCCGACATGGTCTGGATCTGGCTCGTCAGCGGGTTCATGTCGAAGGCGAGGCGATGGGTCAGCAATTTGGCCGGATCGATCTTGCGCGCTTCGCAATGTGCGACCGCCTTGTCGAGATTGGCCGTCATGGCTGCAAACATTTGCAGCATCGGCGGCACGCTGGCCTGATACATGGAAAGCGACATGGGCGAGTTCCTCGGGTAATCCCTTTTTATAAAGGGAGATTATGGGGTTTTCGTCTCGCCTATGTCGGGATGCGCCGCTTGCCGTTCAAGCGAATTTGGAGAAGTCGGGGCTGCGCTTTTCAAAGAAGGCGCTGATCGCCTCTTTCACTTCATCGGAACGCAATTGCGCGCCGAAGACGCGGGCTTCCGCTTCACGCGCCTCGGCGACACGCGGACGATCATTGTCCTTCAGCAGCGCCTTGGTCGCGCGCACGGCATTGGGGGCTTTCGCCGCCAGCGCCTTGGCGGCAGCGAGCGCCGCGCCGGGCAGTTCATTGTCGGGGAAGACGTCGGCAACGAGGCCGATGGCTTCGGCCTTCTCCGCCCCGAGCTTCTTGCCGGTGAGGAAAAGGTCGGCCGCTTTCTGGATACCGATCTGGCGTTGCAGGAGGAAGGTCGAGCCTGCTTCCGGCACGAGGCCCAGATTGACGAAGGGCATCTGGAAGGTCGCGCTTGCGCCTGCATAGACGAGATCGCAATGCAGCAGCATGGTCACGCCCACGCCGACCGCGAGCCCGTTGACGGCGGCGATAATCGGCTTCTTTCCTTCCGCGAGGTTTTCAAGGAAGCGCGTCACATGCGGCTTTTCTTTCGGCTGCTCGTCAACCGGCGTCATGCCCGCTTTGGCGAAATCGCCCAAATCGTTGCCCGCCGTAAAGGAGCCGCCCGAGCCCGTATAGAGCGTCACGCGAATTTCAGGGGTCGCATCCGCCACTTCGATTGCGTCCGCCAGCACCTTGTACATATCCGCCGTCAGTGCGTTTTTCTTGTCGGGGCGGTTCATGGTGACGATCTGAACGCCGTCTTCGACGGTTACGGTCACAAGTTCGGTCATGTCTGGCTCGCTTCGATGGGGTTGTGAATTTCGGTTCGCATCCTCGCCTCAAGCCGAGGTCTCGCGCAAAGTGCAATTTTGCAAACAGGGGTTTCAAAAAGGAACTAATAAAAGTGAATTAGAGTTCACTTCATACGATCTTCCAGACGCTCGTATTCCGCACGTCCGTATCTTCCAGCTCCCGCGTCGTCATCACGGCATAGGAGATGATCTTCTCCAGCCCCGACTTGGGAAGATAGGTCCGCCCCGGATCGCCGATGAAAGCCTCCGCGCCTTCCGCCACCAAGCTGCGAACCCAGATTTCAATACTTTCTGCCAGTGGGCGCTCATAGCACATGTCGCCGATCAGGATGACATCCCAGCCCTGATTGACCGAACCCACAAGATTATCCGTCGTCTCAAGAAGTGAAACGCTATTCACTTCTGCATTAAGCCGAATCGCCGCCGCTGCGAAGGGATCGATGTCGGCGGCCAGCACGCTTGCCGCCCCCGCTTTCATCGCCGCAATGCCGATCAGCCCCGAGCCCGAGCCGAAGTCGAGCACCCGTTTGCCGCGCACCACCTCCGGGTGATCGAGGATATAACGCGACAGCGCCTGTCCGCCCGCCCAGGCAAAGGCCCAGAAGGGTGGGGGCAAGCCGTTCTCCTGCAATTCCTCTTCCGTCATCTGCCAGATCGGCACGATCTCGGAGGCAAGCCAGAGTTTCACCTCCGGGATCAGCGGCGGCTCATGCAGCTGCGTATTGGCCCGGATGAAAGCAACGGGATCACCGACCTTCGGCAATTTTCCGTCGGTCATTTGAGCGGCTTGATCTGGCTGCCCTGAGCAGGCTCGGCTGCGAGGATTTCGCGCGCCCTGGCGCTATCCGCCGCGATCTGGGCTTTGAGTTCGTCGAGCCCGTTGAACTTCTTTTCGGCGCGCAGATAGTCGACGAAGGAAACCGACATGTGGTGCCCGTAGATATCGCCCTCGAAGTCGAAGATGTGCACTTCGAGCAGAATATCGGACTTGTTGAACGTGGGCCGCTTGCCCAGATTGGCGACGCCGTCATAACTGCCCTTGTGCGGACCGTCCTCGATTTCGACCTGAACCGCATAGACGCCGAGCGCCGGTTGCACATGATCTTCCAGCGCGAGATTGGCGGTTGGAAAGCCGATGGTCCGACCACGCTTGTCGCCGGTGATGACATGCGTTTCGACAGTCCAGCTATGGCCGAGAAGTTCCGTCGCGCCGCGTGGGTCGCCTGCGGCCAGCCGTTCGCGAATGCGCGTCGATGAATAGGCCTCGCCGTCGTGAATGACTTCCTTGACGATCGAAACGCCAAAGCCTTCTTCCCCGCCCATATAGGAAAGCATGGCCGCGTCGCCGCCGCGCCCCTTGCCGAAGCGGAAATCATATCCCGCAACCACATGGCTGACGTGGAGACCGTTCACCAGCACGTCGAGGATGAAATCCGGTCCCTCGCGCTTCGCCATTTCGGCATCGAAGGGCAGGGCGGCCAGAATATCGACGCCGAGTTTTTCCAGCAGACGCGCCTTCGCGCGGAAAGGCGTCAGGCGGAAGAAAGGCTTGTCGGGAAAGAAGAACTGCTGCGGATGCGGCTCGAAGACGAGCACGCCCAGCGGCACATCGAGTTCCTTCGCCACGCGCGCGGCTTCGGCAATGACGATCTGATGGCCCAGATGCACGCCATCGAAATTGCCAAGCGCAAAGACGCCGCCCTGAAGCGGGTGCGGTACCGGCGCATGATGACGAAGGACCTGCATCAGACGGCTGCGCCCTTCGACGGAACCATAACCATCGCCTCGCCATCGACCACCAGCGTCTCGCCGACATGGACAGTGCAGGCGAGCGTCACGCGTTTCTTTGCTTCGTCGATGGCGGAGATTTTGACATGCGCCGACGCGAGATCGCCCGGCTTCACCGGCGCGCGAAAGCGTAAGGACTGCGACATGTAGATTGCGCCCGGTCCGGGCAGCCGCGTACCGATGACGGCGGAGATCAGGCTGGCGCTCAACATGCCGTGGGCGATGCGTCCGCCAAAGCGCGTCTGGCTCGCATAGTCGTCGTCCAGATGCACCGGATTATTGTCGCCGGAGACCTGCGCGAATTTCTCGATGTCGTCGTCCGAGATCGTCTTGGCGAATGTCGCTTCCATACCGACAGTCAGGTCTTCGATGGTGTAGCCAGCCGTCTGGGTCATGGGGAAACTCTTGGATAGGGTCCGGGGAGGGGTGAATAGCGCGCGCACTCTATCGCGGGTGACGGCAGGATCACAAGAGATGAAGCATAGTTCACTAAATCATTACCATGTAAGCCGCGCCGCCGCCCCGATGGGTTTGAGGCCAGCCTTCTCGCAATATTCGATGACGCGGGCCTGATCCGGCGCTTCTGCATGGTCGCCCACATGGGCCGCCGCAATGCCGCCGGTGATGAAGAGCGCGTCCAGCCCTGCGCCCGCAGCCCCCTTGATGTCGGTCGCAATGCCATCGCCCACCGCCAGAATGCGCGCGTCCTCGACTGCCCGGCCCCTGAGGCCTGCGAGCTTGGCCCGTGCCACGTCATAGATTGGTCCATGCGGCTTGCCGAAATAGATGACCTTGCCGCCCATTTCTTCATAGAGGCGGGCCAGCGCGCCGGCGCAATAGATATGCTTGTCGCCGCGCTCGACGATGATGTCGGGGTTTGCGCAGACCATGGTCAGGCCGCGCGCGACGAGAGGCTTGAAAGGTTCGCGATAATCTTCCGGTCCCTCTTCCTCGTCGTTGAAAGGGCCCGTGACGACGATGAATTCGGCGTCCTCCGCGCTCACCTGCTGAACGCCTGTATCGTCGAAGAGATTATTGTCGCGGCCCGGTCCGATCGAATAGCACTTGGTGCCGAGCTGATGCGTGGCGATGAAAGTCTTGGTCGCATCGCCCGAGGTCAGAATGTCGTCATAGGCGCCATGCGTGATGCCAAGGCTTTCGAGCATCTTCGGCAATTGCGTCGAAGGCCGCGGCGCGTTGGAAAGCAGCAGCACCGTGCCGCCCTTGGCGCGGAATTTTGCCAGCGCTTCGGCAACCGCCGGATAGCCCGCCTTGCCATTGTGCAGCACGCCCCATACATCGCAGAGGATCGCGTCATATTTGTCGGCGATGGCGCCAAGGCCGGAAATCAGGGGAATGGTCATCTGGACGTTTGCCGTTTTCTTTTCAGTCAATTCAATTTCTGTTGTCACCCCGGCCTTGTG
>Ga0098040_1001246_pt1 | contig 11220 bp, 30 predicted proteins | sample 7_EtaG_FD_75065 | JGI IMG/M metagenome (GOLD analysis project Ga0098040, IMG submission 75065) | Marine viral communities from the Subarctic Pacific Ocean - 7_ETSP_OMZ_AT15161 metaG | ecosystem: Environmental > Aquatic > Marine > Oceanic | place: Pacific Ocean | collected 2015-01-08 | reverse complement strand
CTTGAGGCAGCGTTCCTGACCCTCACCCAAACCGGAGGGGTCGCCTGATGCGTTCCATCTTTCTACTGTGATGTAGTGGACGTATTCAAAGAAATACTCCACACGGACATATTCATCACGCCGCCATTTCAGGCAGTAGAGATAGAAGAACAAACCGCGAATCCAGTTAGGACCAAAGTCCTTCCCAGGAATCCCATCCATGTCTTCCACATCATAGCCTGGAGCAATCCGCAACAGGTAGAGAATAGAGCGCAGCATCACTCATCTCCTTGGTCATATACTGTCGTCGCAAAACAACCTTCTTCATTTAACGATAAATCAAGCCGAGCAAATGCTTCTTCCGAAGTGTAAATATAATTCATTTCAATTTGAGCCAGACCAACATAAATTCCCCATGTATTCCAGAACCCATCTGGACGACGAATCATCTGCCTAAAGTGCGTCCTAACAGTATAAAATGGAACACTCCAGTAGTGACGGCAACGCCATAGCTTTACATACCATGAACATTCTTGATATCTTTTGCCTTCAGTCATCTGAACCTACCAGAAATTCATTAAGATAATCTCGCAACTTTGTTGCCTGATCCGTGTTCATAATCGTTTCACCAAACTCTCCGTATTGTGATCGATAACCGAAGATATATCGGATGCCATACCAGATACGCTTAAAGATGTTTGGTTCAGTGGAAAGATAAGACGAAATATAAATCTCACTGTCCCAATCGTCTTGCGGTTCAAAACGCATAAACCTTACTGTGTGTGAGTGATCTGAACATTCGCAGATTACGTGGTGAATGTGGTGGTCAGCACCATTAAGTTTAACTTTCATCCTCTACTCCTTATTCATGCTCTGAAAGTTCTTTCTGGAATTGACCAACTCAATAAGAATAGGTCTAAGCCAATTCCAACTAGCGGCATCTAAGTGCATTCTTCCTTCTCCCGGAGTTTCGATGCTAATTCCCGGCCCGAAACTACAAGCAGTAGCTCCCATATCATTAATCAATATGGAATCTTCTTCTATTCTGGAAAGATAATCGTCGCCTTCTTTGTCGTATTGGCTCGAATATCTATCCCTCCAAACATTTCCTTTCGCATTAGTCATTATTAGCTCCTAAGTATTCTTTATCACTCCAAACCTCCACTGTCTATTATGGTAAATAGATAATAAAAACAGTGGAGGCGCAGAGAATAGGTGGTGGAGGCGGCGGGAGTCGAACCCGCGTCCAAAGCAACTCTTCCTTCAAGTCATTCACAAGCTTGTCTAGATTTTATAATCTAGCAAATCCTCCTGCTAAGTTATACCATCATATCCGCAGGGTGATATGAGTTGAGTATTTTTTGTTATCAGTGATACTACTTCACCTATCTCACGTTGGGTAACAAGGCCATGAGAAGCCCCGGAACTATGCCGCTAAAGCGACTGGTTCGTAGTAATAATTGTTATTGGCAATTATAGTTTTTTGCAACAAGTTTTGAGTCATTCGTTACCGTAGACTGCTTGCACTATTCGCACTTACTACCCTGTCGATACCATTTCGCCCCCATATTAAATTTGTTAAAGACCAAGGCAAACTACACCTTATCAGATAATAAACGGTGCTAAAATGATGTTAGAAATCTTTTAACATCCTATTAGGCGTGAGATAATTCGTAGATACAATAGTTGTTCTTTCTTTCTTTAATCACAGGGTAATCAAGCGAAACATTTCTCTGATAACCCCTGGAGGTTTTACCCTCTTTCTTTATATCACGCCTAACGGAAAGATAGGCTTTTCCATTTTTCTTTAAATGTTTTAATATATTTGAGATTAGTTCTTGCTCATCCTTTTCCTCTACAACATTTAAAACATATGTGCAAAGAATTGTATCATACATATTTCTTTTTAAATCAATTGGATTCCAAAATGGATCATAAGAATCTATAGACATACTTTTTGATGACAGATACCTTTCATCTGCACCTTTTCCACATCCATAATCTAAAATCTTTCCATTTATTAAGCCCATCTTCTCCAAAGATAACAATGGAGAAGATGCACCCTTTCTTGATATAGCCGTGTTATGACTTGCAATGGTCATAGCTTTTCCTTTCTATAAGTTCCTCTGGTAATATGAGCCTTAATAGCTCGAACTTGTGGAGTCTTTAATCCCAGCTTTTTTGCAATAGCATCTGAATCATCGCCTTCGTCAGTAAGGCGGCTAACATTATTCTTTAATTCATCAGTATAAAACATAGGAGTGTAGCTAGTTTTGACGCTTAGCTTTCTTCCCCATTTGGATGTGGCATCCAATTCTGCGCTTCTGGCCTTGGGGTAAGAGCCCCCTATGTTTTCAACCTCTTGTGTGTCCTTACACAGAGAGGCAGACCACAAACCACGTTTGTCCATATAAACATTGATAAACTCCATATTAACCTCCATGCAGTTTAAGCTTTTGCTTAGTGGTCTAGACCTTCATCAGATGGAAACATATCCATTAGTTGAAGGGGTAGATATTCTTTAGCTTTTCTTCTCTCTTCATCCGTTGGCTCAAAGCTTTCGCCTTCACGAGTTAAGTCTTCCAACTCACCAGCCGCTCTTACAAGGGCTTCTTCGGGAGAGAGATTCTTTTCTGAAATTAAATAAGAAATCATTTGACTTAATAAATCAAATTCTAAATCTGATGAACTATTTTTAGTTAAGAAATCAACTGCTTCATCTAAAATATCAGCTTCTTTTGTAAGCCCTAGATCATCAATATCTTGTGCTATTATTGTTAATTCCTTTACTATTTGCATTGCTGCTCCGGTCTAGTCTAGTATTTTAATATTAGCATCTTCAAGCAACTGATCTTCTGTATTTGTTCTCGACTTTAATTGATCATCTATATTTTTAGAAAACTTTAATAACTCTTCAGATGAAAAGGTTTCTAAATGTAAAAAGCCTATATCGTCTCTCCAAATTAAATATCTATACTTTTTATAATAATCATTAGACTTTGGCTTAACTTTCATATCTATATAATACCTGAAAAGTAATAAATCTATTTACTATTTTTAATATCACGAAGAGCTGTTCCTGTTTCGGCAAAAACCTTTTTAAGCTTTTCTCGATAACCTTCCTGAACCCATCCATCATTGCGAAAGTTTTTTGCTTCATTCTTCCATTCTTTTATTGAAGAAAGAATAGTTTCTAAATCTGCACGTTTTAAATAATCTTTATGGTTCATATCACACATCTCTTATGTCATATTGGCTTGCCAATCTTTTCTTCATTCTATCTAAAGCTTTTATCTCTAGCTTTCTGACCCACTCTCTAGATATTTTCATATCTTTAGCTAAATCTCTTAAGGTCTTCGGACTGTCAGAGAAAAACCTTTCTTGTATGATTATCTTTTCGTCTGGAGGTAAAGACTTTATAACTTCACACATTGCATTAGAAACAAACGTATTCTCATTTGCATTAAAAATATGATCTTCTAACGAATGATCGTCCTCAACAAGATCTACCTTTAGAGTTTCTCCATCATTCTTGACTGGAGAATCAAGTCTTACGTCAAATCCCTTTAGGGTTGTAATCATTTGACTTAAAGAGTCTTTGTTTACTCCGATTATTTTTGCAACTCTATCTAGCTTTTTATCTCCGACCAAACCGAGTTCTTCTGCTTCGTTTATAGCTTTGGATAAGTTAGAGAAGATTGCCCTATCTGCTCTTGTTGTTCCCATTCTAACTACGGATCTATAGTCCATAACATATCGGCGCATGTTTGCTTTGATCCACCACATAGCATACGTTAAAAACGTAACATTTTGTGTGGAATCAAACATATCGGCGGCCTTTAATAAGCCTGCCATTCCCTCCTGTATTAAATCATCATATGATATATAATAATTTTTAGCCTTTATCTTTGAAGCCTCTTTCGCTACGGCCTTAATGTTTGATAAAACTAATTTATCAAGCGCTGTTTTATCGCCAACCTGCTGCCAAGACTTTACAAGCCCTATCTGCTTATCGGACGGTAGTACTGGATAGCTTTTTACAATATGACTTATTAAATCAAAAGCCTGCATACATACTCCTTTTACCACTCTTGTTTGTTGTATTTATTTTTCTCAGATCTATCGAGTCTTCTCTTTCTGTTTTCAAAAACATTCTCATCATATATGTAGTCCCAACTATCATCATACTCATCATACTCATCACCAACTTGGGAGCTGTTGTCTTGGCCAGACTTGTCATCGTCTTTTTCTGCAACAGTATTATTCATTGAATTGTCATTATTGGTTAAGCTCTTTTGGCTTTCCATAATCTGTATTATGCCCTCTCTTCTGCTAACCTAGATACAGAAATGGTAACGGTATTGTTGTCATTAAGTATCTTGGTCATAATTTTAGTTTCATACTTCCTGGTAGAAAACTCTTTAAAATAATTTCTTTTCCAATTATCAATTTGATAATTGTATCCTGTAATACTTGTAATAACTCTGGATGGATCAGATTTAGATCTATGTCTAGTTCTCTCCGTCCAGTTAACTTTAAATCTATCAATTTCATACATTTTTGACTCCATCTTAATTAAGAAAGAGGGTCAAAATATAATCAATATCTAGACCTCCCTCTCTTTCTTTCTGATTTTCTCTGACCCTTTGATGCTTCTAAAATCTTTGTCCATAAACCATCCCATGTTGTGGATTCTACTGAACCAGAAAAGGTATGGCAAATTGCAACAAAATTATCATCTTTTAAGTTTTTATAGGATTCCCATTCGAATCCATAGCATTTGCGGATAGCTTTGAATTTTAAGTTAGTCATGTTTTTAACAACTTGTATATAAGTTTAGTTGCTATACTTCCACTGTAGAATATAGTCATAAAATTTTGATTGTCAATAGTTTTTTATATTTTTTAATTACCTGATTATCATTGTTTAATGTTATTTCTTTTTAGCTTTTCTTATAATTCGTATGATTTCCCAATCAAAAGTAAAACTTTCTGTTTTGCTGAGCTTTTCTTTTCCAGAGTATGGAACACAAGCTTCCTTTAATGCATACAAATCTTTCCTTCGAACAAAGCATCCTTCAAAACCTTTTACTTCTATAATTTCTTTTTTATTATGAGCTGAAAGCGATCTCCACTTTGTTTTGGCATGAATCTTTTTTAAAACTCTTTTTTGAATAATTGGTCCTGCAAATGTTTTTACTTCTAAAACATCACCAACATTATATTTAATCGCCTTCTTCCGTCTTTTCGTGGTCTTTTTCGTTGCGTTCTTCATTTTGATAACCTTTTTCTAAGATTCCCTTTGTGATAAGAAAGTCCTTAAGACTTAATAGTACCATTATTTTTTCAGCATTAAGATAAAACCAAGGGTCTTTTAAGACAACTACCTTTTGCTGTTGATTAAACTTGTTAATGGCAGATACCGAATACTGATGCTTATCTACACACCACCAACATGGGATTCTAAATGATAACTTCTTTGGTGTTTCTTTTATAAAGACTCCCAATTCCATGCCCCACCCTCTTACAGAGAATATGCAAATGTCTCCTGGGGTTATTTCGTTTCCCAACAAATCAATTGGATTATTTTGATTAGAATCATTCATCTTCTTCGTTATCGTTAGGGTCCTTGTTTATTTGAAGGCTTAACATTACGGCTGCGTAAGAGAAGAGGGAGAGAAGCATAAGCTCAAAGTCATTAATGATAAATCCAAAAATAAAAATAATTGCATTTACTATTAGCAATGATATTAAAAATACTCTATTTTTGAACAACTCTGCAAGGTTTTTTAACACAAAGATTTTCCTATCTGCCAAAAGGCAAGGACGTTTAAAAGACTTTAGTCTCCACCATAAATGGTGTACAACTCTATTTCATCTTCATATGTTTCTATATCTCCACACTCAACAAGGGCTTTGTCTAAAGGCAGGTATTTTTCCCAATGCCATTGACCATCAGAGTCTTGTGAGAAAACCCCATTGTTGTAGAACCATTCGTTAACTCCTTCTTCGTCAACATCTTTTGCAGCTCTTTGTAACTCTTCCGGACAAAGAAGGTTTGTATGACAATAGGAGGCAAAGCCTTCTCCATCTTCTCTGTCATAAACCTCAACTAATTTACACGTTTCTTTTGTGTCATTTGAATCAACATGAACTAATATCATTGAATATTTCCAGAGCATATTAACCTCCTAAGTATAAAATGTTTGGCTATAAAGTTATTATTTATAAATAGCAAATACTTTTTGTGCAAACAAAAATATACTAAAGCAAAAAAGACTCCCATTCTCCATTCCAATTTGTATAATAGACCTTCTTTACGCCATGTTCTCGTAAAAACTTTTGACAAAAGTGGCATGGTTTAGCCATAGTGACTTCTCCATCTTTCTTAAATCTAATAACATGAATGGTATCGACAGCATTTTCTTTACACTTTTTTAATAATGCCATTTCTGCATGAAGATGATAACCTATTTGTCCATCTTTATACTTTCGTCTAAAACGTACAGAGCATTCGTCAGAGTTGGTTCCATAGATGAACGAACTTCCTTTCTTGGTCCAAGCCGCAAGATGAAAGGGCTGCTCGTTATTCATCGCTATTTCACGAACAAATGGTGGATAGTACACTTGGCATAAGGCCCCTCCTAATTCATTTGAAAATTATATTTAACACGGCCAAGTATGATAGATCGTGTAATCTTCTTTTGGAATTATGGCAGAAAATGAAAACAAATTCCATCCGTAGCTTCTCCACAGATTCGGACTAGGTTGGGCTACGCCTTTCATTTTAATGGTTCGTTTAGAACCGGCTTTTTCAAAAGCGTTTGTTGCATCTTCCTTTTTCTCTGGAAAACAACTCTGCTCTGCCAAAAGGTTGTGCGGAAACTTGCCCGCTCCTGTGACTTCAAAATAATATGTATTACCAGTCATACTCTGGAAACTCCTCGTAAATAGGTCCATCGGCATCTAGCTTTAAATACTTACAATCTAATGATACTGCAAATAAAACAAGAAGCTTAAGTCCGTCGCTATAATTTGAAGAAAAAACGCTTACCGCTTCTTCGTCGCCTATGTAAATAATTGTTCCACATTCATAATCGTTTATTCTCCACGCATCATCTAGTTGCAATAATTCAAAATCATCAAACTCAATGTGAACCAGGGCTGCAACTAGGGTTCTTTCGATTTCCATAACTCACCAATCAACAGGATCATTCGCCAAAAATCTATCAATATGAGGCTTTGTCTTTCGTTTTCCTGTTTTATTATCAAACTCTTTATTGTAACACTCTATGCATCTGCCGCTATCTACCTTTCTAGCTTTTTGATTGCAGACAATACAGGTGAAATAACAATCTTCATCGCTTATTACTCCATCAGTTTTTATATTTGACACTTTAACCTCTAGTAAAAATGGTTCTTCTATTTCATGGCCTAATTCGATTAGCTTTATATCGGCAACAAACTTTGCCTGTTCAAGCGATTCAAAGTTTTTTCCATAGCTTATTTTCATGCTATATTCAGAATCTTCCAAATAAATCTCATACCCATTGAGCGTCTTATTCAGATTTGTAACAATCATTCGTATTGCAGGAAAAGATCTTTTGGCATTATTATTTGGTATGCGAAACTCCCCATCCCTAATGGCAGTTTTAATATCTGGATGGAGAATATGATGTGGAAACTCTCGCCAAGCTTTTAGTCTCATATTATGGCTCTATAATCGAACTTTCTTCTGCTTCTTCGTCCTCTACGAAACTAATTATTCCGGCCGCAGCAAGAGCTTCGATAACTTGAGATAGCATCAACTCAAAAAACTCCATTCGTTGCTGCAACTCTCCTACGTCTTGTGCTAATGACTTTAATACAATATCTGTATGATTTGGTATCGACATTTTTAACTCCTTTGTTTTTCTATAAAAGATTCAATAGAGTCACCCTCTGTAACTCCATCTGGATTAATAATCAGTACTGGTTTATCCTGCTTCCTGGCCCGCCTTATCGTAGCCCAAGTGCCAGACCTTACTATCTCTTTTTTCTCCGCTGGTGTTGCTACAATAATATCAACACTATTAACAATTTCTTGGTTTCTAGCCAAATAAGATAAAGGCTTTCGAGATTCATCGGAAGAACAAAAGGCCCGTTTTGTTTTCTTTTTGGGAGGATGAATGATAGTTCTAGGAGGACTTGTAAGATGCTTTGATAGTGCTAAAACAGAATCATGAGCATCTTTATCAGCCCCAACACAATCGCCATGATGAAACTCTGCAAAACCAATAGAGTCCAACTCTATTATGATTGCATCGAACATTAATTTTTGAGAATCAGTCATGCCCCTCTGTGTTCCGGTAAATCCTACTTTGTACATTCAACGACTTCGCTATCAACGCCTTCCTCAATCAATTCGGCAATCCAACTATCAGTGTCGGTACAATCAACAAACTCCATAGAGTTATCCACCCACCGACCATTGCCACTCGCAGCTTGATCAATAGCATCTGTTTCATCAAGGGCTTCAACTTCTATTTGGATCTGATGAATCTCTAAAACATAAACTGTATACTTATTCATTTTTACCTCATTTTAACTATAAAAGAATGCTATCCGTATACGGTCTTAAGGTTTCAATCGCAATTCCAAACAACATCCATGCCGGATAATGCTTCAAGCTTATAATTCCTTTCCAGTTATATTTTATATCTGAATAGTCCCAAAGCTTTCGTTTTGTTGGAAGTCCGATAATTAATTCGACAGCCCATACCCAAAGAGGATATGAAATCCATCTTAATAAACTTCCGCCGCTAATTAATGACATTGTGTAAAAAATAAAATCCAAACCATATGTCAGTCCAAAGCCATAAATAGGAAGCATCCATATAGATGCCGTGCCCTTTAAAGATAAGTCTCTATCCCTGCTTGAGAAAAATGCTCTAAAGGCATTAAATACAATCTCGACAGCTATTCCTATTGCTGCATATAAAAATATGGACGCAATCATTTTATAATAGACCCTTTTGTATATGGAGCGGGGAACGGGAATCGAACCCGCAACATTCAGCTTGGAAGGCTGATACTCTACCTATTGAGTTATCCCCGCACAATTTAACATTTTCTAACCGTTAGTGTAACTGCTCTCGTTGCTTCAATCATATATCCATCGTGTCTATATGAGAACTTATCTGTTTCGTTTGAATAGCTAATTGAGACTTGATTTGGAGTACGATTTGCTTGGTCTTTTATTAGTGACGTTAAGTCTTCCGTAACCCCAACCTCATGAAGCTCCTGTGAAAAACGCCGCATAAGCTCTTCATATTTTTCTTTACTCATTTCCATTATATACTCTTAAATAAATATTCAAAATTTGCAGTAGTTTCATTTACTTGCAATTCAATTGCATCATTTCGCAGATGAAACTTGCGAGCCATTTCTGTCAATGGAGATAAGGTAACAACTCTTGAAACAGTTTTTGCTCTTTGCATTAAGATCAATGCTTGATTGATAATTTCCCTGCCAGCCCCTCTTTGATAACTCCATACACTGTATGGAACGGCTATGCGGCCAGTTATAGAGGTAAGTGAGTCAAGTTCCTTGGTGTCAGTTGGAATATCTGTCGTGCGAGCCAAACACAGGAAGGCTTTAAATCTTCCCTGATCATCTTTTAGTCCAAAGACTTCCCGCCCACCTTCGGTTCTAAACTCAGCGCTTAACTCTGGCCTAACAGGATCTTTGTTAAACCAAGCTTCAATATTTTCAGTTACATTTTCAAGGGTATAAATCATCAGCTCTTTCTCTCAGTTTGTCCAAAATCCATATATCTGCCTCGCCTGTCCTGTATTTTGCTACATTATACGGCATTTCATCTGCATAATATTCAAAAAGTTTTTCATATGCAGTTGTTTCATAAAAATTAGTTATATCAATATTAATTGGATCGCCGCCGCGATCTTCTATTATGGCGAGAGAGATATAAATAATTTCTGCTGGAGTTAAAACCTCCAGCAACTCTTTGTCAAAACACAACTCCATTATCCGGCCTACTATTTGCGCTTAATTAATTTTTGTCTTTTATCATATTCTTCTTTTGCTTGCCCCCCCAATGCTCCAATTGAGCCAAGAAAATCTGTCAAATTTTCATCACCTTTCTTTGTTCCTGTAAAATATCCAGAGTTAACACGAACAGCATCGGGCGCATTGGGCATTTTATTAGCCCGTATATTCTTTTGTATTTCTTTATCAGTATCGCCATAAGGCGACCACCAGCCACCGCCAGGTTGAAGAATCTTTCCATCTGGCCCCATTACGCTCATTTTGCGCCTCGCTCTTCTTGTATTTTTTCACACACTTTGTGGTTTAGGTCTGTTACCGTTCTTGCCTCAAAGTATGGATGATTAATCATTATCTTCATCAGCATCTGATTAACTTCTTTTAGCAGCCCATTGTGCAAGTTGGCTGTCAAGCCTTCTCCAGAGCAATCAGCGCACGGATCAACTTCTCCGCATATTTCACAAGCTCCACAGCCAGCGTATGTAAGTTCTTTATTGTTCATTATTTTCTCCATTAAGTTGCGAATTAAATCTTCTATCGTGCCGCCTTAGAATTTCTACTAAGCCAAATTTGTCATGCTCAAACACCTTGGTCTTTACTTTGCTTCTCGGTGTATCAATATATTCTCTGATTAAATCAGATATTCCTGGAACGTCCTCTGACCATTCATAGGGATATACCTCAAAGTCTCCTGGGTAATCCCAGATAGTTTCTTTGCCCTTGCCCTTCCCTGTTGTAATCCAATAACGAGGAATCTGTGGGTCAGATGATTGAGACTTTGGCATCCTATATGCTCTGCAATGAATTTGAAAGTTATCACTTCTATCCATCAGATTGTAGATGGCTTTCTGTAATTTACTCCATCGTTTCATTGTCCCCTTCCCTCAAGATCCATCTGTTGAAAGTTTTTACGGGAATTGATTAGCTCTACAAGCAGAGGGCGTAACCAATTCCAGCTAGCAGAATCTAACTGCATCATTCCTGTGCCTGGAGTCTCTATGCTAACCCCCGGAGAAAACCCGTAAGCAAATGCGCCTAATTCTTTAATTAAAACAGAATCTTCTTCAATTCTTTTAAGATATTCATCTGTTCCATAGTGTTCTGAATATCTATCCACCCACATATATGATTCTTTGTCAATATTCATTCTATATTTTCCATATTTTTAATGGTCGGGGTAGCTGGATTTGAACCAACG
>Ga0098040_1001243_pt1 | contig 11235 bp, 11 predicted proteins | sample 7_EtaG_FD_75065 | JGI IMG/M metagenome (GOLD analysis project Ga0098040, IMG submission 75065) | Marine viral communities from the Subarctic Pacific Ocean - 7_ETSP_OMZ_AT15161 metaG | ecosystem: Environmental > Aquatic > Marine > Oceanic | place: Pacific Ocean | collected 2015-01-08 | reverse complement strand
TCCGGATTGAGGATGTGGCGCGCCTTCCAGAGGTCCAGCACGGTAGCGCCCATCATGGTCGGAATGGCGAGGAAGAAGGAAAATTCGGCTGCCGTCTTGCGCTCGACGCCTAGCAGGACAGCGCCAAGGATGGTCGCGCCGGATCGCGACACGCCGGGGATCATTGCCAGGCACTGGCAGAAGCCGATCTTTAATGAGGTGGCAGGCGTGAGGTTTTCAATCTCCGCGACTTTTGTCTGCGGCTTCCATTTTTCGATCGCGAGGATTGCAACGCCGCCCAATACAAGCGACACGCATACGATCATGGGCGAGAACAGGACCCGCTTGATGAAATCGTGAAGCAGGAAACCGATCACGGCGGCGGGCAGAAAGGCGATGATGATAGCGAGGGCGAAATGTTGCGCGCCTTTGTCATTTGTCAGACCAAAAGCAACGGTGAGGAGCTTTCGCGCATAGAGCACGCAAATGGCCAATATGGCGCCTAGCTGTATGACGACCTCGAAGACCGTCGCTGTGTTGCCGGTAAAGCCGATCAGCTTCCCGGCGATGATCAGGTGGCCCGTGGAGGAGACAGGCAGAAATTCGGTCACGCCTTCGACGATGCCGAGGAAGACGGCCTGAAAGAAAATGAATAGGGTCATATTGGTAGAGGGCCCTGGCTACGGGATGGGAGATGGCATTTTGTAGCTTATTTCTGCCGAATATGATGCCTTCCGGTTCGTCTGGATATCTTTAATTTTGGTTCATCCTGGGTTCAGGCTGGTTTTGTGAATATCGCCACATCACAGAATCCGCCGGCGTTCTGAATGTCTTTTCAGGCCGGAGCCGTACAGGAGATACCGGACGTGAAGATAAATAGCTCAACCCGCGTGGCGGGATTTGCAGCCTTGCTTGTCTTGAGTTCAGCGGGCTTCTCGGCATCGACGGCGCTCGCCGGTGGCCGAATGGGCGGTCAATGGAACCAGGACCAGCAAGAGCACGGGCAAAACGCTCACAATCGGGGTGAACAGCGAAGCGAGCGGCCTGCGCGGCGTGAATACCGCCAGCAGAACCAGGCTCAACAGCAGGCCCTGCAACGGGATCAGCGCCAGGAGGCGCAACGACGTCAGAATTTTGATCGTGAACGGGCCCAACAGAGAGCCGCGCAGCAGCGCGACCAGCGCGAACGTTTCCAGCGTCAGCAGGCACAAAATCAGCAGGCTCAGCGCGAGCGTTTCCAGCGACAGCAGACGCAAAATCGACAGGCCCAGCGTGAGCGTCAACAGGCCCGGCAAGAGCAGCAACATTATCAACAGCAGCGGAATTGGCAGCAGCAGACACAACGTCAGCGTGATCAGCGCAACGCTGGTTACAACGATGCCAACCGGACCCATCACGTGACGCAGCCTCAACCGCAATGGCGTGACAACCGTCGCGACCAGTATCGGGCCGTCGATCGCCACGACGACCGCCGATACTACGCGCCGCGTCCGAAGGTGCGGACGGCTCAATGGGACCATTGGCGGCAAAGGCACTATATCAGTGCGCCGCGCTACCATTGGCGTCATGACCGTTATTCGCGGCCCTGGTTCGACTACAACCGCTTTACCTATATTTCCATCTATCGCCCGACTTATGTCTTGCCAGCCTATAGTTATGGCTATGGCGATTACGGCTCGTCATATTACGGCCCGGTAGGCTGTGGCCGTGATGTTGTCGGCGCCGTTTTAGGCGGTGTCGCGGGGGGCTTGATCGGTGCGCACAATGGTGACGGGCGAGCCACGCTTGGCGGTGCGATCATCGGCGCTATCCTCGGCGGCACGCTTGGTCACGCCATCGATCTCAGCGATCAGGCCTGTTATGGTCAGGTGCTCGAATATGTGCCGTCCAATCAGCCGGTCTATTGGGAAAGCGATGGCGCACAATATCAGGTGACGCCTCTGCGCACTTATCAAGCGAGCTCTGGCGAATATTGTCGCGAATATCAGACCTACATCTACATCGATGGGCGCGAGGAGCAGGCTTATGGCACGGCCTGTCGACAGCCCGATGGTGCATGGCGCGCAGCTAGCTAGACAGGAAACGCGCTCCGCTGCATGGTGAATGCAGCGTCAATCTGGAAGAGCGTGTGGCGGCGGTCCGAGGGGGATTTCGGACCGCCGTTTCGCATGTTCAGCGTTCGCGCTTACGCGTCGTTGAGAGCTGGCTCACGTCACGCACCGCGCCCTTGGCGGCGCTGGTCGCCATGGCTGCATAGGCCTGCAGGGCAGGGGAGACGCGACGCTTGCGGATTTCCGTCGGCACCCAGCCGTTGGCCTCCGCCTTTTCGCGCCGGGCAGCTAGAACATCGTCGGCAACGGCCAGATGGATTTTGCGCGCCGGAATATCGATCTCGATGATGTCGCCGGTTTCGACGAGCCCGATCGTGCCGCCTTCGGCAGCCTCGGGCGAGACATGGCCGATCGAGAGACCGGAGGTGCCGCCGGAGAAACGTCCGTCGGTCACCAGCGCGCAGGCTTTGCCGAGACCCTTCGACTTGATGTAGCTCGTCGGGTAGAGCATCTCCTGCATACCCGGTCCACCGCGCGGACCCTCAAAGCGGATCAGCACGACTTCGCCTGCCTGAACTTCGCCGGTGAGGATGCCGGAGACAGCGCTGTCCTGACTTTCATAAACACGCGCCTTGCCGGAGAAGACGAGCACTGACGGGTCAACACCTGCGGTCTTCACGATGCAGCCGTCCTCGGCGAGATTGCCGTAGAGAACAGCGAGACCGCCGTCCTTGGAATAGGCATGTTCGATATCGCGGATGACGCCATTTTCGCGGTCAAGGTCGAGCTCGGGATAACGGCGCGACTGCGAGAAGGCTTCCGTCGTGCGAACGCCGCCGGGTGCCGCGCGGAAGAACTCATGCGCATGGTTGTTCTTCGAACGGCCGATGTCCCAATGGTCGATCGCTTCGCCCAGCGTCGAACTGTGAACGGTCGACACATCGCGATGGATCAGCCCGCCTTTGTCGAGTTCGCCGAGGATCGCGAAAATGCCGCCAGCCCGGTGAACGTCTTCCATATGAACGTCGCCGCGCGCCGGGGCGACCTTCGACAGGTTTGGCACCCGGTGCGACAGGCGGTCGATGTCCTTCATGGTGAAAGGCACTTCGCCTTCGTGAGCGGCGGCCAACAGGTGCAGAACCGTATTGGTCGAACCACCCATGGCGATGTCGAGCGACATGGCATTTTCGAAGGCATCGAAGGTCGCGACATTGCGCGGCAGGACGCTGGTGTCGTCCATTTCGTAATAGCGGCGCGTGATTTCGACGATCAGTCGGCCCGCCTGCAGGAAGAGTTCCTTGCGGTCCGAATGTGTCGCAAGCGTCGACCCGTTGCCGGGGAGCGACAGGCCGAGCGCTTCGGTCAGGCAGTTCATCGAGTTGGCCGTGAACATGCCCGAGCAGGATCCGCAGGTCGGGCAGGCCGAGCGTTCGATGACCGCAACTTCATTGTCGGAAATCTTGTCGTCGGCGGCGGCAACCATTGCGTCGATCAGATCGACGGACCGTTCCTCGTCATCCCATTTGACCTTGCCAGCCTCCATCGGTCCGCCGGAAACGAAGACAACGGGAATGTTGAGGCGCATGGCAGCCATCAACATGCCGGGTGTGATCTTGTCGCAATTGGAGATGCAGACAATGGCGTCGGCGCAATGGGCGTTGACCATATATTCCACGCTGTCGGCGATGAGGTCGCGTGATGGCAGGCTGTAGAGCATCCCGTCGTGACCCATCGCGATGCCATCGTCGACGGCAATCGTATTGAATTCCTTGGCAACGCCGCCTGCCTTTTCGATCTCACGTGCCACAAGCTGTCCCAGATCCTTCAGATGCACGTGACCCGGCACAAACTGGGTGAAAGAGTTGGCAATGGCGATAATGGGCTTGCCAAAGTCGCTGTCACCCATGCCTGTTGCGCGCCAGAGGCCTCTGGCGCCAGCCATGTTGCGTCCGTGTGTCGATGTGCGGGAACGATAGGGGGGCACTTGGATATCCTTTCGACCGGTGAAGTAACGCCTTCGCCCATCCATATTGGCGCGCGATGCGGGTATTTCTATCTGCAAGGAAGCGAAGAGACAATTAGCACAAAACATCCCCGTCGCGAAGCTGTTGGCCCTTGATATGGAAGGGTTATTCCCTGCCGGTGGGGGGGGGATTCGGTGCTGGCCACTCGGCGGCATCTCACAAGCCCGCTTGTCTGGAGAGGATCGCGTTCTGCGTCTCACATCGCCCGTTTCGAAAACCTTCACAAAATCATGTTGACAGCCCTCTGCCGAACCTTTGGTCGAACCAAGCATGTTCGGGAGGCAGTGCGCATGAATTTTGTGCAGTGCAATGCAAATGTGGCAATGAAGATACAGAAAAGACGCCGACGAAAACTTCACGTCATCTGGCTTCAAATCCACTTGGAGCATCTGAATGTGGCTTTTGAGGTGTTGCGTCTATTTTTTTAAACGCTCAGCCGTCCCGTCTGCGAATTCGTGTTGTTAAGGCGTAGGATTATGGGGTTAACATGACTGCGGAGCTGTGGCGTGAGCGTCGCTGAGGCGAATGTGTTCTCACCCGGCCCTGCCTGAAACGACTTGTCTTGGCAGAAGGTCTGCCCTGCGAAGCAAACGAAATCAAAACGGAGCTTCTTTATGAACTGGAAAATAAGAACTGGCCTCGCCGCCATGGCGCTCACGGGCTTCTTCACCGTGACAGCCCATGCCGAGGACAAGGTTCTCAATATCTACAACTGGTCGGATTATATCGCCGAAGACACGGTGGCAAAATTCGAGAAAGAGACGGGCATCAAGGTTCATTACGACGTCTATGATGGTAATGAAACGATGGAAGCCAAGCTGATGGCTGGTTCGTCGGGTTATGACATTGTCGTGCCGACGGCATTTCCGTTCCTCGATCGCGAAATCAAGGCCGGTGTCTTCCAGCCGCTCGATAAGAGCAAGATTCCGAACTACAAGAACCTCGACCCTGAACTGATGAAGCGCGTCGCTGCCGCCGACCCGGGCAACAAATACGCCGTCATCTGGATGTGGGGCACCACCGGCCTCGGTTACAATGTGGATGCAGTGAAGAAGCGCATCCCCAATGCGCCGACCGATTCCTACGATCTGCTCTTCAAGCCGGAATATGCTTCCAAGCTGAAGGACTGCGGTATCACCATCCTCGACAGCCCGACCGACGTAATGCCGATCGTGCTGAACTATCTGGGCCTCGATCCGAAATCTGAAAACCCGGCCGACCTCAAGAAGGCCGAAGCTTTGATGATGAAGATCCGTCCTTATGTGAAGTACTTCAACTCGTCGCAGTACATCAACGACCTCGCCAATGGCGACGTCTGCCTGTCGCTCGGCTGGTCGGGTGACGTCTTCCAGGCTCAGTCGCGCGCGGCTGATGCCAAGAATGGCGTCAACATCGCCTATTCGATCCCGAAGGAAGGCACGATGATCTGGTTCGACAACATGGCTATTCCGAAAGATGCCCCGCATCCTGAAAATGCCCTGAAGTGGATCAACTTCATTCTTCAGCCGAAGATCGAGGCCGCGAACTCGGACTACGTGGCCTATGCCAATCCGGTGCCTGCATCCAAGCAGTACATGGATGCTGCGGTGAAGGATAATCCGGCAATCTATCCGTCTGACGCTGTGATGGCGAAACTCTTCGCCGTTCCGACGCAAGATGCTGCCTTTATTCGACAGCAGACCAGAATCTGGACAACGATCCGTACGGGTCAGTAACAAGATCGGCCCCGGTGGTGAAAACCTCCGGGGCCGCTTTCGTTTATGTGCAGTCAAATAGATTTGACGGGGTGACAGAGTGACGGATGTGCAGGCGCAAGGTCTGAAGTGGGCCGAGCGGGTGATGGATGGTCTGGCGCGCGTGGGGATAACCGGGCGGCGGATTGTTATCGGGGTCCCGCTTATTTGGCTTTGTGTTTTCTTTTTGCTTCCGTTTCTGATCGTTTTGAAGATCAGTGTCGCCTCACAAATTCTCGCTATTCCGCCTTTTACGCCCTTGTTCGAATGGACTAACGGGCACGTCATCCCCGGTCTACACCTTGATTGGTCGAACTATGACTATATGTTCACCGATCCCCTTTATATCGTCGCCTATTTCAATTCGGTACGGATCGCGTTTTTCTCGACGATCCTGTGCACCCTTATTGCCTATCCAATGGCTTATGGTGTGGCTCGAGCACCCGAGAGCTGGCGCAACCCCTTGCTGCTGCTCATCGTCCTGCCGTTCTGGACCTCACTTCTGTTGCGTGTCTATGCCTGGATCGGTCTTCTGAAGACCAACGGCATCATCAACAATTTTCTGCTGGATATCGGCGTCATCAGTTCGCCTCTGCCGATGATGAATAATGCCTTCTCTGTCTATGTCGGCATTGTCTATTCCTACCTGCCATTCATGCTGCTGCCGCTATATGCCTCGCTTTCGCGTCTCGACTTTACGCTTCTGGAGGCCGCGAGCGATCTGGGCGCATCGCGCACGCGTGCGTTCCTGACGATTACCCTGCCGCTTTCCATTCCCGGTGTGATCGCCGGTGCCATGCTTGTCTTTATCCCTGCGGTTGGCGAGTTCGTTATTCCGTCACTGCTTGGCGGATCGGGCGTGACCATGATCGGCCGTGTGATCTGGGATGAGTTCTTCAGCAATCAGGCCTGGCCCGTCGCCTCTGCGGTGGCCGTTGCCTTGATGATGTTCCTTGTCGTTCCCATCATGATCTATCAGCACTTCCAGACGCGCTCGGAGGCGCAGCCATGAGAAAGACCGGCATTTCCCCCTTCATCGCCTCCTGCATGTTGTTCGGCTTCACATTCCTTTATGCGCCGATCGTCATGCTCATCATCTTCTCGTTTAACGCGTCGCGGCTGGTGACGGTTTGGGCGGGTTTTTCGACCAAATGGTACGGCGCGCTGATGACCGACGATCAGGTTCTGGGCGCCGCCTATCTGAGCTTCAAGATCGCAATTGCCAATGGTTTCTTCTCCGTGATCCTCGGAACGATGGCGGCCTTTGCGCTGGTGCGCTTTGGCAGGTTCTTTGGCCGCTCGATCATGATCCAGTCGATTTCGTCGCGTCTGGTTCTCCCGGATGTGATCCTTGGTTTGTCGATTCTGCTCCTGTTCGTCTCGTTACAAGGCTTGATTGGATGGCCGGAGCGGCGCGGCGTCGTAACGATCATCATCGCGCATGTGACCTTCTCGTCGGCCTATGTGGCGATCGTTGTACAGTCGCGGCTTGCCGGGCTCGATCGCTCCTTTGAAGAAGCGGCCTTCGATCTGGGGGCAGGGCCACTGACGGTGTTCCGAACGGTGACCTTGCCAATGATCGCGCCATCGCTGGTCGCTGGCTGGCTCCTGTCTTTCATCCTGTCGTTCGACGACCTCGTGATTGCGAGCTTCGCGTCCGGCCCCAGCGCGACGACACTGCCGATGGTCATCTTCTCCAAGGTGCGTCTCGGTATTAATCCCGAGATCAACGCTTTGGCCACGATCATAGTGGTCGCGGTTGGTATCGGCGTCGTGCTGACAGGAACCCTGCTTCAGAAACAGGTAGACCAGCGCCTCAACGCCTCGAAGCCATAAACGGGTTTCACGTCTTCTTCGGCAGCCAGGGAATGAAGGCGCTCGTTCTCTCGATGTAGTCTGCATAGGCAGGGCGTGAGCGTTTTACACGTCTTTCGAGGAGAGCCGCGCCACTCCATTTGACTAATAGATAGGTCATGAGGATCGGACCCGGCAGGCTCATCCATCCATAAGGCGCCTCGCAGGCGATAGCATAGACGCCCCACCAGAAGCAGAGGTCGCCGAAGTAATTCGGGTGGCGTGTATAGCGCCACAGTCCTGTGTCGAGCACTTTTCCCTTGTTTGCTGGATCCCCCTTGAAGCGCATCAGCTGCCAATCGCCGATGCTCTCAAATCCGATGCCGATTATGGCAAGGCACAATCCGGCAAGACCCAATATTCCAAGCCCGCCCGTCGTCCCGTAGACGCCGAGTTGCAAGGGCAGGGAGACGACCCACATGATAATTCCTTGAAGGCCAAAGACGATCCTCAGTGTGTAGAAATGCACATTGCCTTCGGCATTGGCGATCATGGAGAGATATCGTCCGTCCGGTCCCTCGCGGCGCCATCGAGCCAGAAGATAGAGTCCGAGCCGCAGGCCCCAGACGACCGTCAGCGTTATCAGTATCTGTTGATGCAGCCCCCCGAACTGGAACAGGCGGGATGTCACGCAAGTGATCAGAATGAAGCCGAAGGCCCAGAAGGCGTCAATAAAACTCACGTCACCCAGCAGGATACTGATGCCCCAGAGCAGGAGCATCATGATGGCTATCGCGCCCAGATTGGCGGCGAGCAGAGTAGGAAGATTGATTGTTTCGAATACCATGATGCCCGTTCCTGTTTTTATATCGAAGGCTGCTCATGCGATATCGCTATCGTTCATGTAAGCATATGTTGTCCGTTCCTGTCCCGATCTCCCTGAAGAGTTGAAATGCCCAGAATCTTTGTCGATGCCGATGCCTGCCCCGTGAAGGAAGAAGTCCTGCGCGTTGCCGAGCGGCATAATCTGGAAGTGATCATTGTCAGCAACAGTGGCATGCGGCCGAGCCGTAATCCCATGGTCAGGCAGGTCGTGGTGCCGCAGACGCCAGACGCGGCTGACGACTGGATTGCTGAACACATCGAGCCGGACGACATCTGTATTACCGCGGATATTCCGCTCGCCTCGCGCTGTATCAAGATTGGAGGGACAGCACTTCATTCGAATGGCAAGCCTTTTACGACAGAAAGTATCGGCATGGCGCTAGCCATGCGTGACCTGATGCAGCAATTGCGCGAAGCGGGCGATGTGAAGGGAACCAACCCTCCCTTCTCCAAGGAAGACAGATCAAGATTTTTGCGCGCACTGGAGGAGGCGATACAGGCAAAAATGCGCCAGCGTTGAACGGGTTTACGCATCGCTTTGTCTCCCGGATCATGTCGTGACAAAATAAAAAGAAAACGGGGAGGAATAAAATGGGTTCCATAGAGGAAAGGGCGTTTCGCTTTCCAGGCGAAGACGGCCATGAAGTGGCTGCATGGCGGTGGTCGAAGCCCGGTCCGGTTCGCGCCGTGCTGCAGGTCGCCCATGGTATGGGCGAGCACGCGCGGCGATACAAAGACAAACTGGAACCCCTGATGGATGCGGGCATTACCGTCTATGCCAATGATCATCGCGGTCATGGCCTGACGGCCCCGTCGGAAAATGAATACGGTGATTTTGGCGCTTTGGGTTTTCCCGGGCTTGTGAGCGACATGGCGCGTTTGACTGCAAAGGCGCGGGAGGAAAATCCCGGTGTGCCGCTCATCCTGATGGGTCACAGCATGGGGTCCTTCGCCGCCCAACTTTACGCACTTTCGCACTCGCAGGATATCGACGGCCTTGTCATTTCGGGCTCCGCTGCACTCGATAAGGTTGTCGAGGTGCTGCCCGCCGATCCCGACGCCCCGGCGCTTGATGCCTTTAATGGCGCTTTCGAGCCAGCCCGCACGCCTTTCGACTGGCTCAGCCGCGACGAGGCGGAAGTGGATGCCTATATCGCCGATCCGATGTGCGGGTTTTCGGTGACGCCTGCTTCCATGCAATCGATGGTCGTGGCGTTGTTGCCGACGGCGGACCCGCAGCAGGTGAGCCGGATTCGCGAAGACCTGCCAGTCTATTTTTTCTCCGGCGATAAGGACCCGGTCGGCGGACCCGATCTCGCATTTTTGACCATCTTGATTGATCGCTACACGGCGCGTGGTCTGAATGTGACGACGAATATCTATAAGGATGGCCGTCACGAGATGCTGAATGAGACAAATCGCGATGAGGTCGTCGCTAACCTGCAGAAATTTATTGAAGGCGTTGCGACATGAGTGCCAAGCCCACAGTCGGCGGCTACAAGGCAGTCGGGAAACTCTACAACGCGCTGATGACCGGGCTCGTGTTGCGGCTCGTATCCCACAAGGGCGCTGACGCCGCGGCGCAATTTGTCGAAGGTCATTTCCGCCGGCAGCATCTGGAAAAATTCCTGCCCGGTTTAAAGAAGCTCGGACTGGATGATCTGCCTGACGCTGTTGCCTGCGCCCAATACCACTATTTCTCCAATGCATTGGGTGGCGTCAAAACCGAATATTTCGCGGAGAGCGACACCAAGGCATGGGTGCGCTATCCGCCGCCGCGCTGGATCTGGCAGGGCGCTGCCATTTGCGGCATTCCCTCGCATGTCAATGCGGGCATGTTGCACGGCTGGCATGGGCACAATGGCGTTTCGCTCGGCAATCCGCGTCTAGGTTTTGTCTGTACGGGTCAGACGGTCGACGGCAAGCCGGGGCTAGAGGGCTACTACTTCGACTACGGGCGCGAAATTGCGGAGGAAGAACGCGTGCGCTTCGCCTATGACGAGCCGACACCGGACTATGACCTCGCCGCCCAGCCGAAACTCGACATGGCCGATTGGCCGGAGGAGCGATTGCAAAAGGTCGAGCGGGCCTACGCGATGGAATACGTGCGCTCGCTTGTCCCAACGATGCTCACACTCTTTGGCCCTGATGAGACGCGCGAACATCTGGGCCATGCGGCGCGTTTGATCGGCATGCAGTTCTACGACGAAACGGCAGCGCTTGTCGGCACGGCGCCGCTGACGATGGATGCCTTCGCCGCGTATCTCGCTTCTATTGCTGCCGCGCAGGGCGAGAAGGTGGAGATTGTCAAAGATGGGAAGGGCGTCTCGGTCGTTCAGACCGGTTGGCGATTGCTGGGTGATATAACGGATGAGCCCTCGGCCTTTGAAGCCTGGAACGAACTCTGGCAAGGGGCACTCTCCGTTCACAATCGGCGTCTCCATCTTGAAGCCGAGAGAGGTGACAGCGGTATCAGGTGGCATCTGTCTGAATAAGGCTTGAAAACGGCACCGGCTTGACTAGGTTCTATTTTAGAACTTACTATCCTGCTCCACCCACCTCCGAGGGGAATGCCTATGTCAGCCAAGCGAAATGCGACGGTCGCCGTGATCGGCGCCGGTGACTACATCGGCTCTGCTATCGCCAAACGATTTGCCGCTGAAGGTTACACGGTCTTCGCCGGTCGGCGGACGGCTGACAAGCTCAGCGTTCTGAAGAGCGAAATAGAAGCGGCGGGCGGCGCTTGCGAAGCCCGCGGTCTTGATGCAC
>Ga0098040_1001242_pt1 | contig 11250 bp, 24 predicted proteins | sample 7_EtaG_FD_75065 | JGI IMG/M metagenome (GOLD analysis project Ga0098040, IMG submission 75065) | Marine viral communities from the Subarctic Pacific Ocean - 7_ETSP_OMZ_AT15161 metaG | ecosystem: Environmental > Aquatic > Marine > Oceanic | place: Pacific Ocean | collected 2015-01-08 | reverse complement strand
GACCCAGATCCTCTTCTCGCTCAGCCACATCCTCAGCCACATCCTCAGCCACATCCTCAGCCCCATCCTCAGCCACATCCTCAGCCACATCCTCAGCCACATCCTCAGCCCCATCCTCAGACTCAGACTCAGGAGCTGCGTCGGCTATGCCTGAGGACTATTCTGCGCCTGCAGGTTCTAAAGTTAGAATAGGTCCTGCTACTTTTCGTAAGATGGGCGACAGCAAAGAATCAGGGTGGATCTTTGCCTCTAACCAGGGGATATGGGTAGATAACACGCCGCAGTCTCTCCTTGTCGGGCTTATGGGTATCCATGCGGGGAAGCACTCTGTTTTATTTGTTGACTATATTATTGTCAAACCTGGAACCATAGGTCTTAAAAAGAGCAAGTGCTGGCTCGAGAATGACGGCATGTCAACAGAGTCTAATGAAAACACTTGGGAAGGACCGTACATTGATTCTCCGTGGAGGTTTGGAAAATATACAAGTACGTCAATTTGGAGCGATGTGGAAGATTGTGTGCTTACCGGAACTGCAGATGGAGTCAATGGGTTCGAAAGTCATGATCCCACTATCGATGGCGAGGATCTACCGACTGCTTCAGATCTTGAGACAATGTTTTGGGAGAGCACACTTCAAGAATCCCCTACTAATAGGTGGTTGAGGTCTGCAGAGATATTGCATGAGTCACACACATCCAGTCTTTTTCTCAGTGAAAGGCGAAGAATTGTAGGAATTAGACTTTCCAGGCTTGAGCAGTCAAATCCTGACGTGTACAAAGCACTCACAGATCCAGATGGTAACTGGGTTACACCCAGTGGAGACCTTATGTTTACAAACAGGGTTCCATTCTCCATAGTTTCAGTTGTATCAACCACCTTAGGTCAGGACTTTAGCCCTGCAGAGCATGAAGATTCTGCAGAAGTCGTCACAGGCGAAGAGGCAGAAATTGCGGAACAGATTTTAGAAGAGGTTCCACAAACACTAGCGCCTGAAGAGGAAGCTGTGCAGTCATTAAATATCGGAGATGACATCATATACGACTCCGGTGACGATAAATATCAATACATTCTTGCACCAGATGGAGAGACAATACACATTATAGCTTCTCCAAGGACGACAAGCGCAAGCCGTGATAATCCAATAGTTGTTTCACCTAGCAATAGATACTATGTTGGAATTGCAAACATGATCGGTCGAGTGGCTTCATCTGAAGGAAATACTAAACCAATATATCAAGGGCTGGCAGCAAACTCTACAAGAACAGGTAGCAGCGGAGGAGGTAGTAGCAGAAGCAGCGCAGGCGGTAGCAGCAGAAGCAGTAGCGGTGGGTCAGATCAACCAGCTGATCGAAGCTCTGCAGCTGATGAAATCGGCGGGCTAGCAATAGACAACTCAAGTGCACCGAGATCAAACCCTGTCTCATCAAATACTTCAGATATAGCATCCCAAGAAGGAAGCCCGCTTGGAATAGCACATGGTAGTGAATTCTCCCTACACGGAGTTGACTGGGTATTTGAAATCAAAGATAACATCGCAGCTCAGCGTCAGGGTGAAAGAATTACCTGGTCGACAGGTGTTCCCAACTGGTACAGTTCACATCTTGACTGGGATGCAGAATTTACTGCACCAAATTCCTATGTTCTTGTTCCATGGAAAATTATTGAGCCCGTATACGGTGATTACTTTGAATCAAAGGGATGGAGTCAGCCCGCTCGCTGGGGTGGCAAAGTTCTAATCCAGACAGACGGCCTTGGAATCAATGTCAAGCCAGACATGAGAGGTCGATCAGGACGACTGATCTTCGAGCCAGATGGGAAAAGATTTGAATTTAAGGTTGCAAAGATTGCAGACCCTACTGATGCTGGACTTGGCTCCTTCCACGACGCTTGGGTTGGTGGGAGTGATAGGTGGAAGACAGCAGGAGGCTTCTTCAGATCTTCACAGGTCACCGGTCTTGATGAAGTCAGGACTTCTGGCAATGTTGGTCAAAACTCAAGGTCAATTCCAAACTGGGTAGATTTAGTTGAAGCAGCTGGAGGAGATTCTGTCCAAGCTGGAATACAATCCACATATAGTATGACAGGTCATGACAGCGTCCTCGGCTGGGAGAATCAGGGAGACTATATTGATAAATCTCATACTATTCCCGATGGGACAGACCACACAATGTCTGGAATCAACTGGGCGTGGACACAGCCGGAAAGAAGCAGCGGAATGGGGATGTGGAGAAATGAATCAGAGGCATATGTCAAGATTAGTAGTAGAACCCTCGGCGCTTTAGATCTCAACAACTCCCAGGGGGTCGAGCAGGACGGCGGAATATGGAGTGTTCCACCAGGGTATATCGAGATCTTCGAGCTCGATGGAGACAACTGGGATTGGTCGGTGCGTATTCAGCCGGACACATACACCCCCCACTCGACGACGGATTCCCCAGACCCCCAAGACTCTAGTGCAATACCCCAAGACTCTAGTGCAATAATTGCTGCAACGTATGAGGGAGAGCACACTTTAGCATTGTTCCCAGAGCCGCGTATTCAAGTTGCAACACCGGACAAAATCCTGGATAACATAGTTCACAGTAACATCCCAAATCCGTACGAGCTAAGAGCAGGTGCTGTTACAGATCATCCAAGAGTCGCCGGTGTAATAGAGGAGTCAAAGATGATGACACAATTTTCAACACCTGAGATCATTAACACCATACTTTCGGAAGGTGCTTCGATTGACAGTCAGGTGTCTGCTGAGAGAATTGTCAGGGAGAAGATTCGAGAGATCATTGCTGAGAGGCGGGGTCGAGGAAGAATAGGTCAGACAGCTCAGCAAGCTCGACAGAGAATGAGAGATAGAAGGGAGCAACGTCGGCAAGACAGACGGGAGAGGATTGAGACAGGAAGCACGGGAAGGCAGGCAAGGGTCGCTGATCGCAGAGAGCGAAGTGAGGAGTTCTCACAGAGGCGTGAGCAGGAGAGAGATACCCGTCAGGTCGCAGCGACAGTTGCAAGGGCTGAAAGAAGAGAAGACATCTTTCAACTACCAGATGATCCTGCGTGGTCATACAAGGTTGTCAGGGGACAGTGGTACTCTAGAAGGGCTGGTGCTGTTCGGTGGAGGCAGATTGGACCTGCTGAGCTTGGAAGGGAGAGATGTGAAAGAGCTGTCAACACTCTAGATCAAGCTTTTCCTGACGCTAGGTCAGAGAGCGACAAGGAAATGTCTCGTGCAGAGATGCGAAGATTGGCAAGGTCAGAGGAAAGAGCCTCCCGTGAGGAGGAGGAGGCTGAGGAGGAACAGCAACGTGTCGAGGCTGGTCCGCAGTCTAGCGACGAGATTACTGTAGAAGAGGACTACATGGGAGACAGGCACACGAGTCCTGTCACATTTAAGAGAAAAAGTAACGGTGACTGGGAAGCTAGATCTGTAAGTGTTCAGATTGGATCAGGAGAGAACGGAGATCTCGAGAGCAGCGACTCGCCTTTCAGAGTCTCAGTTCTCACACTTAAGACAAATGGAAATATTAGTCTTAGTCCTTCTGTTGATGGTATGTCAGAGATTCCTGCAGACTCTTCAGTTCACATTAACGGTGCAAGAATCAATTCAACTGATGGCTTAGATGACATTTGGAGAGATAGTCAGCAGCTAGATGAAACGTTTACTAGAATGCAACAGCTGGCAGGAATAATTAAAGGATGACGGAGAGATTCATGTCTAAGAAGAGAAGAGAGATGAGAAGAAGGAGAGCAGAGCGTCGTGCAGAGCACAGGGTGAGAAAAGTCATCCGTGAAGCCCTTCAAATAGATGAGCAAAAGATGCCTAGAATGCAACCTCCCATGATGCCCCAGCAACAGGGAAGATCTGGGGGAATGGATCCCATGCAAGCAATGGTGATGATGCAGATGGGAATGCCCCTCATTCAGACAGCAATGACAACATTGAAGGGTGCATTCTCTGGTTTTGGGCAGGCTGAAGAGGACAGGCTCACACAGATGATCCAGCAAAATCCTAGAATAGCAGATGCATCTGAGCTTTATGCAGCTACTGCTGGCAAGCTTGGAACAGATGAGGACAAGGTTAGGACTCTTCTAACAAAGAACTCGGGTGACTTATCGGGATTCTCAAGAGACTTTACAACTGCAGTTGCCACAATCACAAATGGAAAAGAGACCGGTGAGCTAGTAACAGTGCTAAAGGATGAGGGAATGGAAGAGGAGGCAGACACAGTCCTAGCAGCTGTGATGGATCAACCTCAAAGCGGACAGCAGGCACCCCCACCTCAGATGCCGCCAGCTCAACCCCCTGGTGCAATGCCGCCGGGTCCCGGTCAACCATCAATGGGACAGAAAATGCCAATGAGAGAGGCAAGGGTCAGAAAGCTGATCAGACAGGAGCTATTAAAGATTCTGTAGCATTGCGTGTAAACCTTGCCTGGCCATGTTATAATGATTCCAGGAGGTTAACCGATGAAACATGTATGGCGCTGGGACGAGTGGCAAGGATTGCAGCTTGGGGAGGTCTACGATGAGCTCTGGGAGTGGAGCTTTCGCCAGGACTTGAAACCCATGGGAGAGATGACCGTGAGTGAGATGTGCTGTCTCGCCAAGCGACCCTGGTCACCTGTTGGACTATACATCTTTCTGGAATCTGGGGGACCTGACGTCAACTACGTCGGGAAGACACACGGCCGATCCTTTCAGGAGCGCATGCTTAGCCACCTCGACCACCGGACACCGATTCCCGGATCGCCACACCTGGCACAGTTTGTCCAGTCGCTGGTGAAGCGGGAGCACATCACTGCTGCAGAAGCTGTGTGCAGGTTGCTTAGTATGAAGATGGTCTGGATGCCGATCCCCGTATCAGACGAAGGAAGTGCTTTTCACAAGACACTGATTGCCGCCATTGAGCGTCGACTCCTGTGGCACGGATGTCTGGATCCCAAGTTTAACTCTCAACGTGTTAAGCACAATGACTACTTCACACTGAAGGGTAGCCGCTACCAGCTGTCGCCAGAGCTGACTCTGGGAGACACGTCAAATATTGTTGTTCCCGAGGTTACCGTTGCCGCTATTGGTGCTTAGATATTTATATGCAGGCACGGATTCAAAATGACATACGATGATGACTCAACTCAAGAAGAGCCTAAAGAGCTCTCACCATTTGATTTTGCAGAGCACTTTGCTGAAGAGTTCGGAGCGAACCTTATATTCTTTTCAACATTTCAGGAACTATCTAGCCAGATAGAGAGTGCTGAGAAAAGAAAGATAGACGCCATAAAGAATCATGACAGCGGTAGCTTGATAAAGGCTGAGAGTGATTTCAACATTCTAATAAAAGCATTTCAGCAAGGAGCTGAAGTTATGGAGGACAGCGCGTGACTGAAATGACGACGCTTGAGAGAGTATATGTGATGTCTACAGTCTTTGACACAGTTGAGACATTTAATTCGCAATCAAGAGATAACGAAGAGGAAGCTCTTGTTGAGCTTCTTGAGATAGTTGAGAAACTTTCAGAAATTCCTGAAGCTTGATTTTAGTTTTGTAAACCTATCCTAGTATAGGATATAATAAGCATATCGGATCCTAGCTCAATCGGTTAGAGCAGCGGTCTCATAAACCGCCGGTTCTGGGTTCAAGTCCCAGGGATCCGACCACTGCTTAGGGTCAATAGCTCAATTGGTAGAGCACCGGCCTTTTAAGCCGTAGGTTCTGGGTTCGAGTCCCAGTTGACCCACCATCAAGAGAGAAAGAGATGATAAAGTTAAAGAAAGGAGAAAAGGTCTTCCTCAGCCAGATCGGGAACAACGGATTCTTCTACCCGACAGAGAAGACAGAGACGCTGATGGAGGATGTCGAAGCCGATACTCCTGCATGGCTAGGGGGAGGTGTAGACATGCAACCAGCACTTATTCCCATTAGCTCTATTCGTGTTCTTGACGCGACTGAGCGAAAGATACCCGTTTGGGTTAGCAAGAAAAAGAGGGGGATGTGAGATGCCAGCATGGTTGAACAGGGCACTGACAAATAGAATCCTAAACAAGGAAAAGAAAGGAGAGGGTGCTCCAAAGAATAAGATCATCATGAGAATCGGAGAGACGATCGCACTGCCCAGGGATGTCGACGTTTACATCTTTGAAGATAGTGAAAAAGCAAAGACATTTGTTGCTGGGTTTGAATATCCTGATGAGCTTGATGCTGCAGTTGAGATGGGAATTGCTATGAAGGGAAATGCAGAGAACTTGCTTGACTCCATTCCCCCTAAGGCATTCGTCTGGCTTGCGTCAAACATGTAAAGATATCTTCGATATGATATAATAGAAACATCAAGGAGGTTTGATGCAACAGATTTATCTAGACAGAGATCAGTGCGAACAGTTTGAAATTGCGTACTTTGAAAAAGATTCTACGTGTCTTAGGGCTGATGTCATTCTCGCATCTAAGTTTAACGGATATGATGACGAGCACACCAGTTTTCTGCAGGAATTCCGAAGCAGGACACTGATGCTATCGCGACTAAGAGACAGCTCACCTGGATGGTACACAGTTATCAACACACTTGGGAGAGACATTACAAGATGATGTGGACAGTGATTTATCACAATGAGGATGATCTTAGTATTTCAACTGTAGAGTTCAATGGGCCGATTGATGCCTATGAAGCAATGATTGAAGTTACTAAGCAGATTGACGGTGCTGTTATCGCAATGGTCAAGGGGCTTCACAAGGTCTGGTCGCCTGCACAGGGGTGGTTGAATGACAATACGCCGCCCTGTAGGACTGACACACAGTTGCACGATCTCTACGATATCTAGAAGTTATTGAGTCAGGAGAATATGTATGGTTGTCTGGAGTAAAGATATGAAGATCAAGAAAAGTCGCCTACGGAGAATCATAAAAGAAGAGGTTGACAAAGCATTGTCAGAATCAATGGGTGATCCACGGTCTGCTGCTACTGCTGCTGCAGTAGCCTCTATTGAGAGACAGTTTGGAAAGGGCTCTATTATGAACCTGAATACAGGAGATGTACTAGCAAACTCTATGAGAACACAGTTCGGAAGAGCAGCTCTAGAAAATCTAGATAATATGGTGGCAATTCACGATGAGCTTCTTGAAATTGGTAGTGACCCTAGCAATACAATGGCCAATAAACAGGATCTAGGTGCTATGCTTATACAGAAGCACCCTGAGATGAACGAGTCATTTATACTGTTTCACCTTAATAGATTCTTGCAGATGCCAGCGTCTGAACTATCTAAAGTCCCCAGCGGTGCGGAGCTAAAGGTAGAAGAGATTGCAAGAAGGGAAGAGACTGAAAGACGTCGAAGAGAAAATCCGCCTGCTCCTCGACCCGAGAAGCCTTACGGCGGAGGTAGCAGACATCGTCCATGGGGCCGTTCAACCTAATCATCAATAAAGCTTCGGAGATTTGATGAAGCTATTCATCACATTTCTTCTATTTACACTTCTCCACGTTGGTGTGTGGTTTAGTTCTAACACACAATTAATGTCTGACGTCTGGAAGGCGAGAAGCTTCTGGATAATGATAGCACTCGCCATCCCGACATCTTTGCTTGCATATTACGCGACAAGAATCGGATACTCTGCCCTAGGCGACAGCGTCTGGTCTCTTCGATTCATTGGGTTTGGGACGTCTTATCTTGTCTTTCCTGTTCTTACCTGGCTCTTGCTGGGTGAGTCAATGTTTAATCTGAAGACAATGCTTTGCATTGCTCTCTCTTTCGTCATTGTAGCAATTCAACTTTGGATGCCGTCATGAAAACTGGTGATGCTGTTAGGTTAAGAACCGACATGCCTCGATTTGGACTCATAGTGGATGAGGCGAAAAAGCCGGAAAAGCATAGGGACAATAGAAGCGGATTCTTTGTCGTCTACTGGAGTGATAACAACATGACCCGCGTCTGGGAGACGCACTTGGAGATAGTGAGTGAGTCTGGGACTTGAAATCTTGTGCCCACTCCTCCTGTTCTTTGGGAGCTTCTTCCTTGTTGTGTTTATCTTTAAGCATCTGAGTGATACATTTCTTAAGTGGATGAAGGATCTGGATTGATAATTGGTGAGTTTGTTTTCTGGGGCGTCTTTGGTATGTTTGTCGAGACTTGCTTCACAGCTGTTAGAGATCTGATTAAGAAGAGAGACCTGGCACTAGTGGGTCACACTTCACTCTGGATGTTTCCCATCTACGCTCTTGGCCTAACATATGGATTTGATTTCATAAGTTATCTGATACAAACAGACGCAATGAGGTATGCTTCATATCCCCTCTGGATCTGGGGTGTCGAGATTGTTGTAGGGGTCCCAGCACTCTGGCTTGGTGTTAGGTTGTGGGATTATCACTATCTCCCTGACAAGCTTCACTGGAAGGGAATAATTAGTTTCGTCCACTATCCTCTCTGGATGGGGTTCGGAATACTTGTTGAGGCGATTAAGTAGAAATGGCTAGCGTATTTTGGGAAGGCGAAAAAGCTGAGAAAGAAGAAGCGAGAAAAGCTCTAATGGAGTTTATCGAGGACAACTGGACAGGGAGATTCACAGCTAACTTCTCATCTGATGATGGTGGTTATCACATCCAAGCTGTTCTAGAAGTTGACAATCCCGATAAGCAGCTTGCTGACGATATTGGCTCAAAGTTTGGAGCTAAGTGGATGGGATGGAGGCTTATTATTCTAAAGGTAGCACCCGGTTACATCGATGCATTCTTAAGTTAGTCTTGTAATTCTCAGGAATTTGAGTTATAATATAGAATGATAGCAAAAAAGCCCCGTTACTCATTTAGATCTGGGGACCTTGTTTCGTGGCAAGACACACAAAAAAGTGAAACGAAATATGGAATTGTTATGACTGACACTGTTAGACATTCTCTTGTTGAGATCTTCACTCCAGAGGGTGTGAGGGCAGAAGTTGTATTTAAGCTGGAGCTTCTCAGTGAAACCAGGTGATCTCATAAGAATGGTCCCATGGACACCCGGTGATAATCACCCGCTGTGGTTTGGAATAGTTCTAGAGACAGACATAAGCTTGTGGGGAGAAGAAACTATTCCCTCTGGAGTTGATGTTCACTGGGGAAGTGCTGGAATAGAAACGATCTCTTCTGATGAGATTGAGGTTGTAAGTGAAAGCCGGTGATCTGGTAAGGTTTAGACGGGACATTGTTGAAAGAAGAAGGCGAGGTGATTGTGAAATTTGGGAATGGAATATTGGATTTCTTGTGGAGTACAAGAAGTGGGAAAAGGTAGCAACAATCCTGTACGAAGGAAACCTCATCAGGGTGCGGGCAGAGTATGTTCAAAAAGCAGGAAAGAAGGACATGACAAATGAAAGTAATTCTATTTGATGCGATGAATCTGATACACAGGTCGAGAAACAGCTTCAGCAAGGGAGACCACGCTCTGACATACAGCTTCTTCAGATCATTCAAGCCATTGGCTGAAAAGTTCAATGCTGATCTGGCGTACTTTGTTCTTGAGGGACGACCGGCACACAGATCAGAAGAGTATGAAGGATATAAGTCGAATCGTCCATCACAGCCTAGCTCATTTTGGAGACAGTGTGGTGAGATCTTAGAGACTATGAGAAGCTTACCAGTAATTCAGATCAAGCACCCAGATTATGAGTGTGACGATGTCATAGCCAACCTGGCTAAGCATCACTGTGATATTGGAAATGAAGTCATCATTGTGTCCTGCGACTCAGACTTTATTCAGGTGTTTGACAATATGAACCCTGAGCTTGTGAAGATCTTCCACCCGATCAAGAAGTCTTTTGTTGAGAATCCTGAGTACACCTATCTTGAGTGGAAAGCACTGAGGGGTGATGTGAGCGATAACATTCCTGGGATCAAGGGTGTAGGAGATAAGACTGCAACAAAGATCATCAATGATCCTGACCTCTTTGAGAAGACAATTGCAAACCCAGAGAAGAAGATGATATTTGAGAGAAACAAATCTTTAATCCAGTTTCACTGGTTCGATGATCTTTCAGACGATCTAAAGAATTCAGGGTCAGAGGTTGTCTATCCTGATATCTGCTTTGATACTGTGAGAGAGACATTTGACAAGATGGAGTTTAGCACAATGCTGACAGATCGATATTGGCCTAAGTTCATGGCTTCTTTTGAAACACTTGTTGTAGGATATGATAGATGAAACCAGGTGATTTGATACTATGTAACTTTCAGCCAAAAACAGCTGGATACATTGAAGGAGAAGGGTGCATTGATATGAAACATCATATTAAGGGAGAGTATGGAATGATCGTTGAGCAGAGGCTAGATATCGATCATCATACAGTCTTATTTCCAAAGTTCGGATACGAGCACACACTCGCATCTTGCGCATTCGAGGTGATTAGTGAAAATCGGTGATAGGGTCAGGACTAGATCGGGATTCGTTACGGGCACGATCACAAGTGTCTATTGGAAAGGAGCAGCTGGAAGCGGAGTCTCGTACATAGGCAGCGTCGAAGTGACATATCCCAACGGAATGGTTTCCGTTTATGATCCGTCTCATCTTGAGGTGATTGATGAAAATGCATAAAGAGAAATATGAAGAGCTCTTGCTTCGATTTGCAAAAGAGCTTCATGATGTTGGCGTAACCGAGAACATGAAGAGACTTGTCGAATCACAATATACAAGAACTCCTAATCTTTCGAATCCAAACACTGAAGAAGTAACTGACCGGTTTTCTTATCGTCATGACGGCTACATGATTGAAGCTGTTCGATCAGTCAAGCTTGTGGTAAAGAAGTGCAGCTAGGAGATCTTGTCAAGATGAAGCATGGGTATAAGGACCTTGGAATGATTGTTAAGATTGAAGATATCTCTCCCGGATTTATGACTAGATACTGTCACGTCTGGTGGCCGAGCTCGAGTGAGATGTTTCTTGTGAAGATGAAAGACCTGGAGGTGTTTAGTGAAGTTAAGTGATGTGACTTATGACATGGCTCTTCTTGGAGGGGTAATTATTGGAGGAACAATCCTCGCAATATTCATTCACAATGCAGTAGAGATAGCCTATTGGAAGTACTTTGATTGGAAGAATCGTGATAAGTCTGACTAGCATCTGGAAGTGGATGAATGATCACAAGTACACCACTGTGTTTTTCTCAGGTACTCTTATTGATTTTTGGTCTAACTGGTATGGATATGCAATCGTGCATGATTGGATCGTGCTCCAGGCGTTCTTGGGGTTTTTTCTACCTATCATGAACTTTCCATTTATTCACTGGTTTATTGACG
>Ga0098040_1001241_pt1 | contig 11255 bp, 12 predicted proteins | sample 7_EtaG_FD_75065 | JGI IMG/M metagenome (GOLD analysis project Ga0098040, IMG submission 75065) | Marine viral communities from the Subarctic Pacific Ocean - 7_ETSP_OMZ_AT15161 metaG | ecosystem: Environmental > Aquatic > Marine > Oceanic | place: Pacific Ocean | collected 2015-01-08 | reverse complement strand
CCGGGCTCGTCGCAGGATCGCGCCTGCCTTCCTATGACGCCTCAAAAGCCGCGCTGGGCGGGCTCATGCGGCACGTCGCGCTGGAAGGGTCACGCCGCGGCATCCGCGCCAATATCGTGGCCCCCGGCCTCGTTGATACGCCGCTCGGACGCCTCGCAACGCAAGGTCGTCCCTCGCGCGGACGCTCGCCGACACCATTCGGACGACAGGCGACCGGCTGGGAAATCGCCTATGCGGCGCTCTTCTTCATGTCGGACGAGTCGGTCTATGTGAATGCGCAGATCCTCGCCGTTGATAGCGGCATTACAGGCATTTCCTGACACCAAATTTTCCGGGGAGGAAAATCATGTCTCTGGGCTTGAGCAAGTTTCAATACACGAAAGGCCTCCACGATCTCGGTAATGGAGGTTACGCCTGGCTCCAACCCGACGGCGGGTGGGGCTGGTCAAATGCGGGCCTCATCGTCGATCAGGAAGAATCCCTGCTTGTCGATACTCTCTTTGATGTGCCCCTGACGCGCGAGATGCTGACCGCCATGCGCGCCGCCGAGCCGAAGGCCGCAGCGAGGATCAAGACACTGGTCAACACGCACCACAATGGCGATCATTGCTACGGCAATGAGTGTTGCGAAGGCGCGGAGATCATTGCTCACAAACTCGCCAGGGAAGCCATGACACATGAGGGCCCGGAGCTTCTGGTCGGATTCCTGAAAGCCGCCCCGCAACTGGGCGACACCGGCGCCTTCCTCACCAAATGTTTTGGCGCCTTTGATTTTGCGAGTGTCACCCAGACCCTGCCGACAACGACTTTTGACAAGGAGCTCACCCGCAAGGTGGGGGACAAGACCGTCAAGATCATGCACGTCGGTCCGGCCCATACACCGGGTGACGCTCTCGTACATGTCCCCGAGGATAAAGTGGTCTTTACCGGCGACATCCTTTTCATCGAAGGCCATCCGGTCATGTGGGAAGGCCCGATCTCCAACTGGATCGACGCCTGCAATCGCATCATGGCGATGGATGTTGAAACGGTCGTGCCAGGCCACGGCCCCATCACTGACAAGAAAGGCGTCGCAGCTATGCGTGATTATCTCGCCTATATCGAGAAAGAAGCACGCAAACGCTTCGACGCAGGCCTTTCCGCATTTGACGCAGCGGCAGACATCGATCTCAGCGACTATGACAGCTGGGGCGACCGCGAGCGCATCGTCATCAACGTCGCGACGCTCTACAAGGAATTTGCAGGCGACCACTCACCCAATGACGCGGCCAATCTTTCGGACAAATGGCAGCACTCGCAAAAAAGCAAGGCCGCCTCTGAACGCCGTATCAGTCATGGACATAACTTCGCCGTGGCGTGATGATCCCGATCAAAGAAAATTGATCGGGAGGATCAGATGCTCACACTCTACGAACACCCGCTATCGCCCTATGCGCAAAAGGTCAAAATAGCGTTGCGCGAAAAAGGCGTGGAATTCACGCTTCAAACGCCTGACGGCATGGGAAGTGGCCACGCTGCGGGAGAATTCATGGCCGCAAATCCACGCGGTGAAGTTCCTACGCTGATAGATGACAATTTCTCCATCTTCGACTCGACCGTCATTCTCGAATATATTGAGGACAAATGGCCGACACCGGCGCTTCTTCCCTCGTCACCAATAGAACGGGCACGAGCGCGAATGATCGAAGACGTGTGCGATACACAATATGAAGCCATCAACTGGGGGCTTGGCGAACTCACCTGGTTTCGCCGCGGCGAAGGCGAGTTGAGTGAAGCGCTGCGTGACAAGGCGGCCGATCAAACCGAGATGATGCAAGCCTGGCTCACACGTCAGCTTGGTTCATCCGACTGGTTCAACGGCAAAACATTCGGCTGGGCGGACCTGAGCGTTATCCCCTATGTCGCCGGTTCGGCAAGTTTCGGTCTCGGGCCAGAGAATTCATCCCCTCTCGGAAAATGGTTCCGACGCGCAAGGGACCGCGAAACCGTCGCGACCACGCTTAAGGAATCTTCATCATCAACCGCAGCGATGGAGACCGTAGCAGAGATCGTCAAGCAAGGACTTTTCAAACGCGAATATCGCGACCATCGCCTCGAATGGATGATCCGATCAGGCGGCATGAAAGTTGTCCTCGACGGACTGGAAAACAACAACATCCGCTTCAGCAACGATTTCGCCTAGGGAGCCGACCATGCCTGCCAATGCAAATTCAATTATTCTGCATCAATACGATATCTCACCGTTCTCCGAAAAAGTTCGCGTCATTCTGGGCATCAAGAGTCTCGAATGGTACGCCTGCGATCAGCCGGTCATCATGCCCAAGCCGGAACTGACGACACTCACAGGTGGCTATCGCAAAATTCCGGTCATGCAGATCGGCGCCGATATCTATTGCGATACACAGATCATCATTCGCGAACTGGAACGTCGTTACCCTTCACCTTCGATCCACGTCGGCAACGACAAGGGACTCGGCTGGGGGCTCAGTGTCTGGACAGATCGCTCCATCTTCCAGGCCGCCGTCCCGATCATCTTCGGCGGCATGGCATCGGAAGGCGGCGGCGAAGGTCTGACGTCTGAAGCATTCATCAAGGACCGCGAAGCACTGACAGGCCGTCCGTTCAACCCGGAAGAAATGAAAGCCGCCTCTCCCCTGATGATGGATCAACTCCGCGCTCAACTCGACTGGGCGGAACATCAGCTCGGTCTCAATGGTCAATTCATGATGGGCGATGCACCGGGCCTCGTCGACGCAAGCCTCTATTACAACCTCGCCTTCATCCGTTGGACCTATCCCAAGGCGCTCAAGGTTCTGGAAAGCCTGCCGAACGTCGAAGCCTGGGAGCGTCGCGTCAAGGCGCTGGGCCATGGAACGCGTCACGAGATTTCACGCAACGAAGCGCTTGATATCGCCAAGGCGGCAACCTCGACCGAGGCGCCACGTACCGACAGAAACGAACCCAACGAGCTGGAAATCGGCAACTTGGTTACTGTCATGGCGGACGACTACGGTCGCGACCCCATTCAGGGCGAAGTCGTTTCCTCGTCAGCCCAGCACATCGCCATCAAACGAACCGACCCACGCATTGGCGAAGTCGTCCTGCACTTCCCCCGCGTGGGCTTTTTCGTCATCGGGAACGGATAATCGGGAAAATCCCGAAGATTAAATTTTGTGTGAGGCCGACGAAAAATCCAATGGCGTGCGTATAATATAATACCCCATTGAAGGAGGCTTCCCATGCCTTACTCACACAGCATCCGCACTTTGACACTAGCCGCCCTGTCGGCCCTCGCTCTTCTGACATTCGCACCGACCAGGGCATCGGCCCATTCGCATGTCAGCATCGGAATCGGCGTCGGATTTCCCGTCTATCCAGGTTATGGATACGGGCATGTCGGCTATTACCATCGCCCGCATTTCTGGCCGCATCATCGCGCCTATTTCCGCCCCTACTATCGGCCCTATTTCGCCCCGCTTTATGCGCCGGTCATAGTCCCGCCGCCGGTTGTCTACGCGCCGCCGGTCGCCTATCCGGCTCCCGTATATGAAGCACCTGTCGAAGCGGTGCCGACCTCGGATATCTATCGAGCGCCAAATGGCCAATATTGCCGTGAATATCAATCGACGAGCCGCATCGCTGGTCGCCTGAGGAGTGTTTATGGCACGGCCTGTCAGGATGCAGGCGGAACCTGGCGGATAGTGAACTAGACAGACAAAAGGCGGGAGACATGGTCCCCCGCCTTTTCATTTCCAGACACATTATTCAGCGCGCGGTCAGTCCGCCGTCAATCACCAATTCCGACCCCGTCATATAGCGCGACTCGTCGGACGCGAGATAAACAATACCCGCCGCAATGTCCGCTGGCAGTCCCGCATAGCCGAGCGGGCTGGCTGCACCCAGCGCATTGGCGTCGATGGCATTAGCCCCTTCCTGAATACCATCGATCTGCAACGAGCCCATACCGCCCTGCGGGATCTTCGCCCAGATGGCGGTGTCGATGATACCCGGATGCACTGAATTGACGCGGACGTTCATATGAGCCTGCGCGCATTCAAGCGCCACAGCCTTGGTGAAAAGCCGCACGGCGCCCTTCGTCGCACAATAGCCAGCGAGACCCGGCGCGCCCTGCAAGCCTGCAACGGACGAAATATTGATAACCGAGCCGCCGCCCGAAGCGGCGATCAGCGGAATGGCATGCTTCACGCCGAAGAAGACGCCATCGACATTGATCGACATCTGACGCTGCCAATCGGCATAATCCATCTTGAAGATATCCGCAGCGATGCCAATGCCCGCATTATTGACAAGAATATGCAGCGCCTTCTGCGTCTTCTTGACCTCGGCCACCACATCTTCCCAGCGTGCTTCACTGGTCACGTCATGCGCCATGCCGACGGCCTTGCCACCGGCCTTCGTGATCTCGGCAACCGTCTCGGCATTGCCTGCTTCGTCCACGTCAGTCGCAACAACCGTCGCACCCTCAGCGGCCAGCGCCAATGCCGCTCCGCGACCAATACCGCTTCCCGCGCCCGTCACCAACGCAACTTTCCCGCTCACGCGTCCCATTTCCGTCTCCCTTTTGTTATTGTGACTCTTATTACTTCTTGTTTTAGGGTATTGCCCCTAGGGCATGCAATGCAGATACGTCTGATTGGGTCTCTCGGCGCAAGACGGATCAATTTCCATCTTGGATAAAAATATACTTAGGTCTAGTTTTGTCAAAACTGAGGAGGACAAGACCATTCAAGATAGCTCCAACCCAATCGAAACGCCTGAAGAAGGAGGCGGCGCGCCCACACGCCGCTCCCGCAAGAAAGAGCGCACGCGCCGCGAAATCTACACGACAGCAATGAGCCTCTTTGCGGAAAACGGCTACGACGGCGTCACGATTGAAGATATCTGCCGAAATGCCAATGTCGCCAAGGCGACCTTCTTTCTGCATTTTGCCAACAAGGCCGCATTACTACGCGACTTCAACGACGAAATTACCCAGGCCCTTGCAGAAAAGCTTTCCGGCCATCAGGGTAGCGCCGAAGAACAACTGATCCTGCTGCTTTCCAGTTTCCGCGAAGCCTGGGTCCAAAACGCACCGGTCTTGCAGAAGATGCTACGAGACTTCATCGACCAACCGACCATGCTGGCCAATGCGGCGGCGGTCAACGAGAGTATTGCAGCGCTTGTCACCGAGATTGTGAGGCGCGGGCAGAAACGAGGAGAATTGCGCAGCGGCATCTCGCCGGAGCTTGCAAGTATTTCGATCGTTTCGTCCTGGAGCGCCATCGCCGCCTGGTGGAACGAGATCGACGTTCCAAATGACGACTCCGCAAGTATGCAGATCATCGACATCACATTGAACGGCTTGAAAAAAAGATCCGAATAAAATCAAAGAAAATTCAACACACCAACATGGGAGACGACAAATGCTTGAAAAAAAAATGCGGTTTGGTGCCTTTCTGGCGCCATTCCATCCGCTGGACGAAAACCCGACCCTCGCCATTGAGCGCGATATCGAACTGGTCCAGCACATGGACCGCCTTGGCTACGATGAAGCCTGGATCGGAGAGCATCACTCTGCTGGCTACGAGTTGATCGCTTCGCCCGAAGTCTTCATCGCAACGCTTGCCGAACGCACCAAGCACATCAAACTCGGCACGGGCGTCTCTTCCCTGCCCTACCACCATCCGCTCATGCTGGCCGATCGTATCAACCAACTCGATCACATCACGCGCGGTCGCGTCATGTTCGGCGTCGGCCCCGGCGCCCTGCCGTCCGACGCTTTCATGATGGGCATCGAAGTTGCCAAACAGCGCGACATGATGGACGAGGCGCTCGACGCCATCGCCGCCCTCCTGCGCGGTGAAACGGTCAACATGAAGACCGACTGGTTCACGCTGAACAATGCACGCCTTCAGATGACGCCATATTCACGACCCAGCGTCGAAATCGCTGTCGCCAGTCAAGTCTCGCCAACAGGCGCCAATGCCGCTGGTCGCCACGGCGCAGGCCTGCTCTCCATCGGCGCCACTTCCGCAGGCGGCTTCAATGCGCTCGCGACGAACTGGGCAATCTGTGAAGACACGGCCAAGGACAACGGCAAGACCGTTGATCGCAATGACTGGCGTCTAGTCGGCCCTGTCCATATTGCTGAAACGCGCGAAAAGGCCCGTGAAAATGTCCGCTTCGGCCTCGAAAAGTGGCTCTATTACTTCCGCGAAGTGGCCGCCCTGCCACTCGCACCGACCGACGGTTCCGATCCCGTTGATGCGTTGATCGCTTCGGGCATGGCCGTCATCGGCACGCCGGACGACGCCATTGCGCAAATCGATCGTCTCCAGGAACAGTCAGGCGGTTTCGGCGCCTTCCTGCAAATGGGACACAATTGGGCCGACTTCGAAAACACGAAGAAGTCCTATGAAATGATGGCGCGTTACGTCTTCCCGAAATTCCAGAACCTCAATTCAGCGCGTGAAGAATCGCTGAACTGGGCCAAGGACAACCGCGAGACTTTCATGGGTCAGGCAATGATGGCGGTAGGTTCCCGCGTTGCCCAGCACATCGAGAAAAAGGGCACGGAGAACATCCGTCCCGAAATCCTCGAAGCGATGGGTCTGAACAAAAAGGACAGCGCTGCCGAATAAGGGCGCACGACAAACGAAATGAAAAGGCGGCTCAAATGAGCCGCCTTTTTTGCCTTCAGAGCTTGATTTGCCCCGTACATATCTGGTCGTGAAGTTCCTGTGTGAAAGGCACGAATTGTCTCTCCGTCGGTGAACTGAAGTAGACCGGCTCCTTGATCATCGAGAGATCGATACCTTCTTTCACCAGATCAACCTTGCGATGCTTGAATGTGCCGGTCACTTCCATCTCATGGCTGATGCGGATGAAGATCGGTCGAGCATAATCCGGCAACTCCTTGTTGATATGGTGATGAAGCTTCACGAGGTCGATACCGTCTTCGCTGACGATAGATGCCATGCCTGCGCGGCCATCCGTACCGGGAATGGCGACGCCATAGACATTCGCTTCCTTGATGCCCGGAAAAACCGATATGGCTTCGGAAACTTCATTCGTTGAAACATTTTCACCCTTCCACCGGAAGGTGTCACCAATCCGATCGACGAAATAGAAATACCCGAGCTTGTCCTGCTTCAGGAGATCGCCAGTACGGAACCATTGATCGCCTTTTTCAAAGACATCACGCAGGATCTTTTTCTCGGTCTCTTCCTTCTTGGCATAGCCATCGAAGCGGCCGGTGGGCGTGTTGGGATCGGTAGAAATCTTGCCCAAGGCTTCGCCCGCCTCACCCGGCGCGCATTTGATGCAGAGCCCATCGTTCCCACGTACGACCTGCTCGGTCTCAGTATTGAACTTTACAAGCTCTACGTTGAAACGCTTCTTGGCCCAACCGGGAATGCGGCCTACCGCACCTACAGTACCGTCGTAGTTCATCAGGGCGACATTACCTTCGGTGGCACCATAGAACTCCAGAATGCGCGGCACGCGAAACCGCTTCTGGAAGGCAGGCCAGATTTCCGGACGCAATCCGTTGCCAATAGCAATCCTGATCTTGTGCTTGCGCTCCCTCGGCTGCTTATCCGTGTTGAGCAGATAGCGGCACAATTCGCCGATATACTGAAACATCGTCGCCTTATATTTCACACAGTCAGGAAAAAATTCACGCGCGGAGAACTTCCTGCGAATGATGACCGAACCACCTACCGTCAACACAGCCCCGACAGCACATACGCCACCCGCCGAGTGATAGAGCGGCAGGACGCAATACATGCGGTCCTTTTCCGTTGCATTGGCCGCAGCCGAAAAGCCGCCCATCATCGTCAGCACACGAACATGTGGCAGGCGCGCGGCTTTGGGATTGCCTGTCGTGCCGCTTGTATAAATGTATAGCGCCTCGTCATTGATCGTGATGTCCTCTCGAACATCATCAGGCAGAGGCTCACTGGAATAAAGCGCAAGCGCTGCATCGAGAGACTCCGCCCCCTGCACCATGCCGCCTTCCGCCCAGACATGCATCGGGCGTTCAAGCTGATCTACAGCGCTGTTATAGGCCTCGCCATATTCGACACCCATGATCAGATGATTGGCGTTCGAGATATTCAGGCTGTGGGCGAGCTGGGCTTTGACAAGGTTGGTATTGATAAGAGCCGCCGCGCCGCCCACTTTCAATATTCCGAGCCATGCAATCAGATATTGAGGGCAGTTTTCCATCATCAGGGCGACAACGTCACCACGTCCAATGCCCTGCGCCATCGCCCAGCGCGCGTAACGATTGGCCTCCTCGTTGAATTCCCGATAGGTGAGCTTTCGATCTTCAAAATAGATCGCAATATTATTCGGTTTCGTCCGCGCCAGACGCTCGATCACGTCGGGATAGGTTTCCTTCGGATTCTTGTAGATGTCCCCCAGGCGCTTCAACGTGCGTAGCGCCGCGCGCAGATAAATAACCTCGTTCTTGATCCGCTTGAACAAACCCATAGACAGCTCTCCCCACCGGCGAACAATCGCCTTTTTTCAATTTATGCCTGCCACCGTGCCAGAGCGTCAAGAAAACCCGGACCATGCCATCCCAAAGATGACAAAATCGCCTTTTGCCGCCATCATGCGCGCCTCCGATACAGAAATTCAAAGCCGCCGATGCCAGATTCTGCCGAACACACCGAAGAAGAGCTGATCCTCGACGTCATGGGCCAGCAATGCCCGCTGCCCGTCCTGCGCACCCGCAAAAGGCTGCGCAATCTCGAGCCCGGCACTCTGCTGCGCGTCTTTGTGACTGATCCGATTTCGCGCATCGACATGCCGCACTTCTGTACAGAAGTCGGCCACGACCTTGTCGATACCCGCGACCGCGGTACCTGGATCGAATTTCTGATCCGGCGCGGAACGAACATCAAGGAAGACGACTAGACAAAATCTTCGGCAAGAATGGCGTAAAGAAATTCGTCGCGCCAATACCCCTGGATAAACTTGGACCCCCGAAACACGCCCTCGCGACGCATCCCCAAACGCTCCATGACACGCGCCGACGCCTTGTTGCGCTGATCGCACGTGGCGACAATCCGCTGTAGGCCAAGCTCGTGGAAGCCAGCCTCCAGAAGGGCGCGTGCCGCCTCGACCGCCAACCCATAGCCCCAGAAGTCAGGGTGCAGCGTATATCCAATTTCACCAGTGAGATTTTCGCGATCAATTACTTTCACGCCTGCCCCACCGATCAGCAGGCGCTTGGGCTTCAACGTCACCGCAAGATCGAAGATCTCTCTGGGGTCGGCGCGCTGGTCCTCCTGAAAACCTTCAATCGCTTCGCGACTTTGCGCCAGAGTATTGGGTCCCCAAACAAGGTATTGTGCGACCTCCTCCAATGACGAATAGGCATGCACAGCCTTGAGGTCGCTCTTCTTAAAATCGCGCATGATCAGTCGCGGCGTCTCCAGCGGCAGTTCGATTTCTGGAGCACGCTTCGTGCGACCGCGCAGGTTCATTTCACTGCCGCCTTCAAAATCTTCTTTTCGGCATCCTTGAAACCGGAAAATATCTGCGTCGGTGCTTCAAAAACAGGCCGCTTGATGAGCGTGGGGTGTTCAACCATCAGCTTGATGGCCTTGGTTTCGTTGATTTCTGCCTTGTCGCTATCATCAAGCCCCCGCCACGTCGTGCTTGCCTTGTTGAGCAGCTTCTCCCAACCAACCGCTTTGGCAAAACGCGTCACATCGGACTTCGACACACCATCAGCGCGCAAATCGACGAATTGGAAGTCGATACCCTCCCCCTTGAGCCACGCTAACGCCTTGCGACAGGTGTCGCATGCCTTCAATCCATAAACCTTGATCACGCCAACCAACCCCGAAATGAAAAATGCCTCGGCACCACCGGGCCGAGGCATTTAACATAAAGGAAAATCGAGGCAAACGAGAAGCCGCTTAAGCCGCCCTCATCCCATCGCCACGAAGCGCTTTTTCGGTGAAAGCCGAAACAATGGGCTCGATAGCGCGATAAGTCGACGGATCGCCCATACCGAGCCGCTTGCGGACCTCGGCGACGGGCAGATCGAGCAAAGCTTCCCAATCAACGGCCGGAAACCACTTGGCGTGCTTACCAAGACGATAACCCTCCCGAACGGCCTTCCAGATACCTACCTTGGGCGCTTCCTTCATGCCCTGAAGGGCGCCATCAACACGATAAAGCCAATGCCGCGATTACGGGTCTGGGCATAGTAGAAGGCAAGCTGCGCAAGTTCGCCAAGGCCGTCGCGACCATATCCGGTGGTCACATGCCAAAGGTCATGGCTGTCGCGCATTCGGTCGCCAAAAATGCGTGCATTCTCTTCGCGATTGATGCGCTCCTGGATCGCTTCACTGGCTTCCACGAGACCATCGGCCGTGAGGTTCTCTTCGGCCATGAATTCATGATACTCGCGGCCAAGCGTTCCCTTGGGCAAACGGCTCAACCGCTCGCGATCACTCAAGGTCGCAATGAGATCCCGCTTTTCGGCAAATACCTTCTGCCCCGTCTCGGTCGCGGCAAAACGGCGATACATGCGGTCATCCGCATCTCCGGCGAGAGCATCGATAACCTTGAAGACCTGAGCCGTATCTTCCTTATCAGCAATGAGCGCCCTCATGGCGCGCCATGCCTTCAGCGGCTCAATGCGCTTGCGCTTTGCGGGCGCCGATGCCTGACCTTTGATATTGCTTCCGCTTTCAACAGTCGTCATGACTCGAATACCCTTGCTATGATGCCTGACTAAAGCTTCTCTTGGCAGCAAGATGGTATTTGCTGACATAAATGTCAATATCACTTTTGAGGAATTTGAATCTGTGAGCGCGACGTCCAAGCCCGCCCCCCATCCAGCGCAGACAAAACCTGTGGCTGCCAATGGTGAAACGGAGGATTTATCAAAGCCCGCCAAACGGGAAACAAAGCGCATTCGCAGGTCCGCCGAAGAAGCCCGGCGCCTGATCCTTGATGCCGCGGAAGAGCGCCTTGCCTCACAGGGCCCGGAGGGTATCCGCCTTCAGGACATCGCCCGCGATGTTGGCATTTCTCATCCAGCCATACTCCATCACTTCGAAAGCCGCGAAGGTCTGGTCCGCGCCCTCATTGCCCGCACTTCGATCCAGCTGCGTGAAAAAATTCTCGCAACGTTGGAAACCAAGGCCGAGGACGAAGACCTTGAAGCCAACGACATCATCAGCAACGTCTTCGAAGCACTAAGCGACCGCGGTACGGCGCGTCTCTTG
>Ga0098040_1001240_pt1 | contig 11265 bp, 23 predicted proteins | sample 7_EtaG_FD_75065 | JGI IMG/M metagenome (GOLD analysis project Ga0098040, IMG submission 75065) | Marine viral communities from the Subarctic Pacific Ocean - 7_ETSP_OMZ_AT15161 metaG | ecosystem: Environmental > Aquatic > Marine > Oceanic | place: Pacific Ocean | collected 2015-01-08 | reverse complement strand
TCCATCCAGACCGGGACGGCCTCCAGATACCGCTCCGCACGGAGAATGGTGTCCGCGTCATGGACGGCGGCCAGGGCCTGGTGGACCAGGTCCAGCTCACGGCGAGCGCGATGCCACCAGAGGGCGTCCGTGGAGGCCCGGACGTTCCCAGCGTGGAGCAGGATCGGACGGGTCCGACCGTCCCAGGCCACGGCGGCCACGCCGGCGCTGGCGCCCGGGTCAATGCCGACCGCGGCGATCATTCTTCACCACCGGGGAACCGGGAGCGCATGTCCTCGAGCGCGGCCTGGACCTCCGCGGCCAGGGCTCCCAGGAAAACGCCCAGAAGCAGGGCGCCGGCGGCGATCAATAGAAGTGTTTTCACGCCGGACTCCAGAGCCGGTCACCCACCCACCGGGTCGGACCGTCGAAGGAGAGCTCCAGCGTTCCCAGGGCTCCCATGCGGCGCTTTCTCGCGATTACTTCGATCGTGTTCGCACGTCCCCGGCCGCCGCGCTGCTCCCAGGTGGGGTCACGATCGCGGCAATAGTCCGCACGGAAAAGGCCCAGGACCTCCTCCGCGAACTGGTGGGCCGTGGAGCTCCATTGGCAATCCCACATCTCTGGGCGGGGGTCCACGGGGAGGCCCTGCTTTTCCCCGCTGATCTGGGCACCCACCACCACCGGGATCCCCAGTTCCGCGTGGAGCTCGTGAAGGACCACCATTCTGTGTCCTACCTGGCCCACCTGGTCCCCCAGGCGGAGACCGGGGGCGGTGGAACCCTTCAGAGCGTGGAGGTGGTCCACCACCAGAACGTCGCACTTCCCCAGCCGGTGGAGGACTCGAGCCTTCGCGGCGAGCTGTTCCACAGTCAGGCCGGACTGAGTGACGCGGAGCGGAAGGGCCTGGAGGAGCTGGGCGGCGCCGTTCAGACGGTCCCGCAGGACGTGGGCGTCCTGACGCTGGAAGCTGGACCGACAGATCCTAAGCCAGGCCTTCCGGTCCACGCCGGCCAGGGAAAAGAGAAGAGCGTCCGTTCCCTTGTCCGCGGAGTCCTCCGCCAGGTGGAGGTAGGTCTCCTGTCGATTGACCGCCAGACCCAGCGCCAGGCGCCGAAGAAGGGAGCTCTTTCCCATGCCGGAGGCGCCCAGAACCAGGGTTACCCCCTCCCCGCAGAGGCCCATCCAGTCCGGGTTCTCGTCCCAGTCACGGATCCCGGTGGGCATATAGACCGCCCGCCGGCCGTCCTGGTCCTCGTCCAGGCGGCTCTGAGCATCGGAGACCAGCTCCACCCAGCTCCTGGTGGTGGTGGCCGGCGCCGCGGAGAACGCGGCCGCCACCTGGGCCTCCAGGTCCGCCATAGGGATCCCCATGTCCCCGACCACTTCCGTGGAGTCCCGGAGAACCCGGCGCGTCTCCCGGCGGTGGTGCGCTTCCTGGAGCTGGCGGACGTAGCCGGGAACCAGGACAAAGGTGGGAAGCTTGTCCGCGTGGCCCACCACGTAGGCGGCGCCGTTGTAGAGGGCCCAGTCCTCCACCACGTCGAACAGGGCCAGCGTGTCCACCGGAAGTCCGAGAGAGTGACGGTGGACCAGCAGGGCCCAGAGCTCCCGGTGGGGAGTGTGGCCGAAATGTTCCGCCGCCACCCCGCGGGCCAGCAGATCGTCCGCCGCAGGTGGCCCGCAGAGGAGGAGGTAGCCCAGGAGGGCCCGCTCCACGTCCCTGGAGGTAAGCGACAGCCCAGGAAGCGGGGGAAGGGTCTGGGCGCTGGTCATTTAGCCACCTCGGTCAAGCTGTCGCGGAAGGTCTGGAGGACCTGGTCCGGGTCCCGCCAGCGGGCGGCCAGCCACGTCCGGAGCTCCGGCCAGCCACCACCGGCGGCCCGGATGCGCTCCCGGGCGGCCTCCAGGTCTGGGCGCCTGGCGATCTGGGCGGCGTGTTCCTGTCCATAGACCGTCTGGGGCTGGGTAGCGGTGAACTCCAGCCAGGGGTGGGTCCGCTCCCAGTCGCTCCACGGGATGCTGGGGGGCTTGACGTCAGATCCGGCGGCGCCTCCTGGGAGAACCTCGAGCCGTGGCGGCGCCGGCTGGCCGTCCGCACCCAGCGCCTGCTCCGCGTAGTGGTCCCGCTTCGCCAGCCAGGTGTCCACGCCGTGGCCACCGTAGCCTCGATCGAGCTTTTCCCGCAGGAACCAGGACCAGAGGGCCGCGGTCGCGGTGGCGCCGTAGCTGGCCACCAGCTCCGCCAGCGCGGCCTGGCGCGTCGGACCGGTGGCCCGGCCTTTGATCTGAAGAGCCCAGGACCTGGGCGCCGCGAAGCCTGGCCGGGCTTGGAGGTCCTCCTGGATCTGGGTCTGGAGCTCCTGGACCGCGTCGAGGACCTGGGAGCGTGTCAGGCCGTGAACCTTTGAAGCTTTGACCCACCGCGGAAGCCGCGGGCTCTGCCTGCGGACCTTGGGTGGTTCCTTGGAAGGTTCCTTGGAAGGTTCGGCGGACTCTGTGTCCGGGGTCTCCGGACTCTGTGTCCGGGGTCTCCGGACTCTGTGTCCGGGGGGACTCTGTGTCCGGGGGGACTCTGTGTCCGGGGTCCAGCTCGTGATCTCGGATACTTGGAGGCGGTAGACCGGGATCGGGCCATTCGGGCCCAGATAGGTCCCGCACTTGACCACCAGGTCCTGGTCCTCGAGCCACCGGAGAGCCCGGCGGGCGCTCCTCGGATTGACGGAGGCATAGCGGGCCAGCGTGGCCACAGAGGGCCGGGCGGTCCACTCTGCGTCCGCGTGGAGCGCGAGGGCCAGCAGGACCCCCTTCTGGGTCTGTGGGACCTGTGAACCGGAGACGGTTCTCCACCGCTTGAATGCGTCAACCTTCACAGGTCCACCCCATAGATCAGAGCCCAGAGGTCCAGCCATGAGCGAACCGGCCCGCGGGCGGAGGCCGGCGCCGCGGCGGCGGCGGCCACCGCGTGGTGGAGCGGTTCGGGAAGGTGGCCCCCTCCTGTTTCACCGGCTGGAGGTGTGGCGGCCTCCGACACAGAACCCGGCGAGACAGGAGGGCCCGGCGCCGTGTCGGCGGCGGCCTGGGACCTCTGCTCCTCCCGGCATGGGGGAGCAGAGGCGGCAAGGTCGGAAAGAATCACGTCCAGGACTCCACGGAAAGTGTGGCCGGTCCCTGGTGGAGGTGGTCCCACCAGAAAAACCCATAGGCGGTCGCGCACGTCCCCACGCCGTCAAAGGACGGACGGCGGGACAGGACAAAAACATGGCGAAGCGGGGAGCTGGACCAGAAGGGGAACCGCTCCTGGGACTCCAGGAATCCCAGCCGGAGCAAGAAGCAGACATGCCGGCGGGAGACCTCCAGCGCCTTCCGGACGTGGAGCTCCGCGTCCCGGTAGGGTGGGTTCCCGATCACCCAGTGGAAGGCCTTCCCAGGGGTCCAGCTCAGGAACTCCTGGACGTGTCGGCATGGCGCCACGGGACCGCCTGGCTGGTGCAGTTGACAGTCCCAGACCGGGGCCATGGGGTCCACGTCCAAAACGTCCACGGCGTGGCCCTTGCGCACCAGGGCCCGCCAGAAGGCGCCGCCACCTCCGTGGGGCTCGAGGACCTGGGCGGCGTCCTCGATCGGAAGCCAGGAGACGCAGGCCTCCGCCACCGCCGCCGGCGTGTAATAGCGATCGAGCCGGTCCCGGCCCGCCGTCTGCTGGTACGCGGGAGGGAACAGAGCCAGCGCCTGGCCCCTCATTCCGTCTCCCTGGACTCGAGCCGGCGGGCGGCCTCCAGGACGATCTGTTCCGATTCCTTAAGCTCGACATCGCAGAGGACCACCTGGCGGAGCAGATCCCCCACCGCGGCGTCCGTGTAGACCTCAAAGCCGGTCCAGACCACGGACGCGACCCGGCCAGAACCGTCCGGAGTGAGCCAGAGAGACCGACACCAGGCGGGGGTGTCCCGTCCACGCCCGTCACCCATGGACCACCTCCAGGCGCGGCTCCTCATGGCGCCGGGCTTCCTGCTCCGACGCCAGCCGGAGAACCAGGACACCCACGTCCTTCCCATAGAAGCGCCCCAGGCGGACGAGCTGGGCGGCCGTGGGGAGAACCCGCCCGCGCTCGAGGTCACTGATCCGGCTCTGGTGGAGCCCGGCCTCCCTGGCCACGTCCGCCTGGCGGAGGCCCCTTGCCACGCGCCAGCGTCGGAGGTCTTTCCCTATCGGTCGCGGCTTTGAATCCATGCACCACCCTTATAGCAGTACGTGATATCGTCAATCAATAAGGTAGTTGGAATTGACTATGGAAAAGGACATGGCGACCTTCTACGGTTTAGGGATGAGTGACGAAACCGCACGGCGGCTCGGAGCAAGGCTCCGCGAAATGCGCCAGGCGCAAGGCCTCACCCAGGAGGAACTCTGCGGCCGGGCGGGAATGTCCCAGCCTTACCTCTCGAATCTCGAGCGCGGAATGGGGTGGCGGAGTGTGTCCAAGCTTATGGACAAGCTCCAGGCCGGCGGCCTGGACGTTTCCCGCCTGTTCGGCGCGGAGGAGCCTTTGGGGGAGCTCGCCAGCAGAGTGTCCCAGCTTTTGGGGACCGCTTCCGACCTATCGCTTCGGGCCTTTCTGGTGATCCTCGAGGAGGAGGCCAGGCTCCATCACGAGCAGCTCCCCGCGACGAACAACGGCGGACAGGCCGGCTGAGGACGGCGGCGTCCCCGTGGACCGCTCCTTTAGATAGTCCAGGAAGCTCCGAAGTTCTGGTGTAGAGAACTGTCCGCAGAGCGCCCAGAGCGCCGCCAGAACCCGCGCCCGCTGCTCCTCGCGAGCCTGCCGAAGGGACAGGGCTCCAGGCTTATGGTTTTGCCTTCTGTCCCCCATGGGACCTCCTGCGCTTCCTGCGCCACCTTTCCGACTTGCCGGTTCACTATAAACAAGGCAACCCTCCCAAAAGTGACAAGCGCCCCTGCAAACGGCCAGCCGCCGCGGCCCGTTTGGCTGGAAACCGTGACCTATCGCACACTTTTGTACGAAGTTGCGCCCTGTATCGGTTTCCGGTATATCTGGAACTGTAATCAGGGGACGCCAGGGCGGACCCGTTTGGAGGTCCCTTGCCACAGACTACGGCGCGTGCTTTTGCTCTTGAGGCCTTGACGGCCAGAGGCTGGCGCCTCGAGTTCACCCCCAGAGGCGGGTGGACGGCTCGCCACGTCGGTCTGGACCTGCGGACCGGTGGCCGGGACTCCGTGGCCCTCTACCAATCGTGCACCGATCTGGAGCTCGTCTCCCGGCTGGACCGCGGCGCCGTGGTGGAAAGGGTGGAAGCATGAAGCGCCGCCCCTTTCCGACGCTCGAGGACCTGGCCGTGGTCGGTGCCCTTTATGCCTGCCTGGGAGCCCTCTACCTTCTGGCCTTCCTGGGAGACGAGCTCCTGGTGGTGGGACTGTGAGCGCGGAACACCGGGCGGCCGGGTGTGAGGTGCGGAACTGTACCGCCGCCGCCGCGGACTCCGTGGACATGCCGGACGGGTCCTTCCGCCTGGTTTGCGGGTCCTGTCTGGGGATGGTGCTGGCCCGAATGAAGGACGAACGCCGGCGCCAGGAGCTCCTCGAGGCCGGAGCATTCGAGGCCAGTCCGGATCGGGTGTGTCAGGTGACCACCTGCGGGGAGCTGGCCCGCCGCAACTCGCGGTGGTGCCTGGCCTGTGGCTGTCGGCGCCTGGGTCTGGAGGTGCCCGTCCCTTTCCCTTTCGACATCGACCGGGCCGAGGAGGTGAACCAGTGAACCTTCGAAACCTGCCGCGGCTCCAGAGGGCGGTCCTCGAAATGGCGGGCCCTCAGCTCCGGAACCCCTACCGGATCGCGGCCATGCTGGGGGAGCCGATCGGACCAGTCAAGGCGACAGTTAAAGGCCTGTCACGCCGGCGCCTGGTCACCTGCGCCGGCGCCTTCTGTCCTGTCCGATTGACGGCCGCAGGGCGGGAGGTCCTCGAGGAGGAGAACCCGGCGGCGCTGCTCGATCCCACCACCGGGGAGTCCCGATACCGGAAGGAGATCCGGCGGGACATGGCGGCGGCCGGCTGGCGGGTCCTGGCGGACTCCGAGGGCTGGGTGGGCGTCCACCGGGACGGCCGGACCGTGGTGGCCTCCTCTCTGGCGGCGCTCGAGAGAGCCAGCAGGAGGGGGCCGGCGTGAACTTGGAACTATTGGCGTATCTGCTGCGGATCTCCCGGCGGATTGTCGGGAACGCCGGGCTCTGTCCCGTCTGCGGCCAGTCCATGGTGGAGCCCGGCGATCGGGAATGCCCGGAGCCGCACTCCCCGCCGGTCCTTGTGACGGACTGGGTGGCCGTCGAGGGGGAAGCATGATTCCGCGTCCTGCTGACCTGCTCGAAAAGCTAAACGGCCGCGCGGTGGTGGTTTCCGTTTCCGGCGGGAAGGATTCGTCCGCGGTTTCTCTACTGCTCCGGGAATGGGGCATCCCCCACCGCCGGATCTTTATGGATACCGGCTGGGAACACCGTTCACACTATGAACACCTCCAGACCCTCGAGAACCACCTGGGCCCGATCGACCACCTGCGCCAGCCGGTGGAGATTTTGGAGGGGTTCGAAGCGGTGGTGGAGGAACTGGAGAGCCTTCTGGGGGTGGTTTCGCCCATGGTGCGGCTCTGTGTCTGGAAAGGCTGTTTTCCTGGTCAGGGGACGCGGTGGTGTACCAGCTCCCTAAAGGTCGTTCCCGCGGCGCGGTGGCTGTTGAATCGACCCGGGGAGGTGGTCAATGTCGTGGGAATCCGGAGGGCGGAAAGCATCCGCCGCCGGGAAGCCTTGGAATGGGAACCTATGACCCGGGTGGAGGTAAATCCCGCCGTCCGGCTGTCAGGTGAGACCAGGTGGATCGAGCTGGACCACGTCGAACAGTGGCGGCCGATCGTGGACTGGACTCTGGAGGACGTCCTGGCCATTCACCAGCGCCACGGAGTTCCGCTCCATCCCCTATACAGATTAGGAGCGGACCGGGTTGGCTGCTGGCCGTGCATTTTTGCCGCAGACAAAGACGGGCTGCGGCTTTTGGGGGACTTGGACCCGGAACGGGTTCAGATCGTGCGGCTCCTCGAGGACCTGGTGGAGAAACGGTGGAGACACCGGATCGAATCGAAGGGACGGACTCCCGAAAAGAACCCCCCCACATGGTTCCAGGCCAGAGATCCGGTGGCCTGGGCTCACTATCTAAAGAGACACCCAGAGCTGGAAGGACTGGGCGCGAAGCACCAGTGCATTCCGATCGATCGGGCCATGGAATGGGCCAGAACCTCCAGAGGTGGGCGCCAGGCGCTTCTGTTCGCACCACCGCATCGGGACTGGGCTTGCACTCGCTTCGGATTTTGCGAGATCGGACCGGACACCGGAGAGCCCGGAGAGGGGGAAGCATGAGGAAGCCGCGGAAGGTGTCGAACCCGATCGCCGTCCTCGAGGCGCTCCGCGATGGAGGCGGGGAGACCGGAGTGGACGCGCTCGCGCGTAGCGTAGGGCTTCCGCGCGACCAGGTCCGCCAGATCTGCGCCACCCATGCGGCCTGGGGATACGTGGACTTCCTGCTGAAAACCTCCACCCGGGTGGTTTTGACGGGAAAGGGCCGGGCCCGCCTCGAGGCGGCGCCGTGAGCTGGGACCCGAAGAACCCGGACACCTGGCCCCTGTTCGGTCACCTGTGCCGGACGTGCGGAGAGCTGGACCTGGACCCAGAGGCGCAGAAGGTCCACCGGGGGTGCGGCGGATCCCTGGCGTGGCTCCCGGCCGATCCACTGTCCTGGAGGGTCGGACAGCTTTCCCTAAACTGTCCGCGCTGTTCGTCGGCGGTCAATGTCGAGCACTGGCGGGCGGTTCGCGGGTGTCCCTATTGCCCCTGGCCGGATCGAGCGCTGGCCGATCGCCCCTTCCGGCTGGGGACGGTGTGAGCTCCGCCGCCCTTCCGAACTTGACAGCGGACACCCTGCTGGCGCCGGCACAGGTGGCGCGGGCGCTCCGCTGGCGGGTGGAGGCGGCCCGCCAGTGGCTGGAGTTAAACCAACTCCTCCGGAATCACCCAGACGGCCGGCGGAGCGTGGTCCGGTGGGGGGACGTTCTGGAAGCGATACCCCGGGAAGGCCAGGAGCCGGCCAGGAAGATCGCACCAGCTCCGCGGCGCCGGCGTACTCTGGCCCGCGGGAGCTATTGAAATGGGAAGGCGACCACGAGCGCGAAGAGTAGGGCCCGCCGGACTGAGCGTGGTCCGAGGTCCGAGGGCGGACGGCCGTCATTACTGGCGGGCCAGGGTTCGCGGCGTGGTCTGCTGGACAGGGTGGGCCACACCGACGGAAGCAGAGACCGCCACTATCCAGGCGCTGGCGGACGGGAACTGGAAACAGGAGAGCCCGGGAGAGGTCACAGTCCACACGGTGGAGGACATGCTGGACTATTGGGTGGGAGCCCAGGAGAACCGATCCGATCTGGCTCCTCGGTCCCTGGACGCCTACCGCTACCACTCGAAAATCCTGCGGGAAGTTCTGGGCGATTACCCCGCCAGCCGGCTGGGCTTTCAGCTCGGAGAGCTCCTTCGAGACACAGAGCTCCGGCGTGGAATCAGCGGACGAACGGTCCTGCTTCATTTGAAGATCCTTCGCATGGCGGCCAGGTGGGCCACGTCGATGGAGCTTGGCGAGATCGGCGCGGTCCCCTTCATCCGGGTGCCGGTGGCGCCGCGGCTCCGCTACACCCCGTCCGATCAGGACGTGCGGGCGGTCCTGGATGTCCTGGAAGGCCTCGATCAGGTTTTGATCTGGCTGCTCTGGCGGACCGGGTGCCGGCCAGTGGCCCTCCACCGTCTGAAGTGGGGCCACGTAGACACGGAGCGGGGACTAATCTCCATTCATTCCACGAAAACGAACCCCCGCCGGGTTCCAGTCGTGGACCAGGACCTCCTCGAGGCTCTGGATCGGCTTCGGAAAGGGCCAGCCGATCCCGTTTGCTCCGTGCAGAGCCGCGGCCACTTCCGGAGGGTTCTGCTTCGAGGAACCCGGGCGGCCGGCGTGGAGGTGTTCACGCCCTACGCTCTGCGGCGGCTCGCGGTGGACACGCTCTACCGGGTGACGGACCCCGGCACGGCGGCGGCGATCGTCGGACATTCCCCCGAGGTGGCTCTCCGCCATTACCGCCAGGCTTCGGAACTGGAGGCCAGGGCGGCACTGGCGCGGGCCCTCAGCGGCGCCGGGGAGACAGGACAGGTCCACCCCTTCCGAAAGACGGCGAAGGACTGAATCGGGCACAGGTGCCAGGCACAGATCCCGCAACTATTCAGAAATACAGGGTTGTGGACCTACTTCCAGGCTAAGTCCGTCCCCACAAAACACGCGGATCCGTGGGGACCTGTGCCCGGCGGGCGCGTCCCTGTTCCCACTGTTTCGTCCCTGGTCGGGCACAACAACGGGCACAGATTCGCTAGGCGGCCTTCTTTCGGTAGGTCTTCCGATACCCGTTGTAGGCGGCTTGGATCAGGACCGGGAGGTAGTCGTCCAGGGACTCGATCATGCGGCCCGCCCAGTGGTCTGGGTTGCCTTGAATGATCGCTTCGATTCGGTCCAGCGCCTCCTCCGCCGCGAAGGCCTTTGCGTCTGAGCCCGTGAGGCCTTCCTTATGGGCCAGGAGCACCACGTCCATGGCGATCTGGGCCAGGTCCTCCGCCGGAGGGGGCTGGAAGGTCACGATCTCCATGCGGCGCCGGCGGAACTGGCGGATCTTTTCGCGGATGTTCTGGGAAATGGTGGCGAAGTCAGGCACTGGTGCTCCAGGTGTGGAAGGTGGGGGAAACGGTCACGCCACCCGCGTGGCGTCCCTGCTGGCGGACCAGCTCCACCAGTCCGGCGTGTTCGTGACGGTGGAGAGACACCACGCACCCCTCGGAACTGTCCGGAGGTGGCTCCGCCGTCGAGCGGGAGGTGTAGCAGGAGTGGAGGTGGGTCCCGCAGATCGCGGAGAACCTGGAGGACTGGGCCACGGCCTCGAGCTCCTCCACCGTCGGAACAGTTCGGAGGGTGGCTGGCCAGCGGACGCAGTCGAAGGGCCGGACCTGGCGGAGCGCCGGCCGCCCCTTGTGCTCTCCCAGACTGAGGCCGCCAGGGTAGTGGCCATCCAGAATGTAAACGCACCCGGACGGGTTCGTGGGGTCCACCCACTCCCCTGGCCAGGCGTCCGCGGTGCAGGCCACCGGGTAGACGATCTCGCGCCCGGCGTCGTCCACGGTGGCCACCACCACCAGATCGTCCCAGCGCCCGACGTAGCCAGAGCGGAGAATGACCAGGTTTAGGTCCCAGGCATCGGTGAACCACGGCTGGGCGTTGGAAACACGGAGCGCGGCCAGCTCCTGGTAGCTGGGAACCTTCACCGGTTCACCACCAGGCGGAGCGGGCCCAGGGTGGGCGGCTCGTCCTCCCCGCAGGGTACAGCTGGGATCGGTTCGCGGCGGGAGCGCAACTCCGCGCGGAGCTCCTGGACCTCCTCGAGGAGCGCACGCCAGCCGGCGTCAATGGGATCAAAGGTCGCGGACGGCTTCGGAATCGGGTGTTTCATCGATCGGGACCTCCACTGGAGCAACGGACGGCGGGACGGCCAGGAAACGGTGGAGAACCTCTCCGCCGGCGCAGGTGGAAAGCGAGCCCAGAAGGGGAAGCAGGACCCAGACCCACCACCGGAGTTGCGGGACCACTTCCGCCACGCCCCGCAGGAACCGAAAGACGGCGCCGCGCTCCGCGGGAGCGGGGTCCCCAGTAGGCTGGAGGAGAACCACCTGGGCCACGAGCGTGGAGATCTGGGCCTCCACCGCCGCCACCCGTTCCCCCATGGCGGAGGTGGCGGCCGCCATGGCCTCGAGTCCGGCGCGATGCTCCCGGGCGGCCTGGACCCCGGACTGGGCGGACCGCTCCACCAGGTCCAGAACGCGATCCGCTAGGGGATCGATCGGGGGTGGGTCTGGCGGCATTCGGCGCGGCTCCGCGGAGGTGGTGGTGGTGGGCCATTTCTCAAGGGGAAAAGGAAGCGGGGGAGGGACTAGGAGGTCTGCTGGCGCCACCGCCAGCCGACGCGCACGTTGGTCCAAGTGATCGTGACCGTCGGCGAGGTGTCGATGTGGCTGAGCACGATCCCGATGTGGATGCCGTTCTGGTAGCCGCCGGAGCTTTGGGACGTGTGGACGAGGTGCTGAACTCCGGGATTAGTCCCGGTGTCGTAGCAGCTGAGCCAAGTCTCATCGCCCTTGAGCACCCCCAG
>Ga0098040_1001235_pt1 | contig 11295 bp, 13 predicted proteins | sample 7_EtaG_FD_75065 | JGI IMG/M metagenome (GOLD analysis project Ga0098040, IMG submission 75065) | Marine viral communities from the Subarctic Pacific Ocean - 7_ETSP_OMZ_AT15161 metaG | ecosystem: Environmental > Aquatic > Marine > Oceanic | place: Pacific Ocean | collected 2015-01-08 | reverse complement strand
CCACGAGGGCCCCAAATAGTATTTTCTTACCCATCTGCTTCATTACTTCTTCTCCTTCTCTCCCAGAATTCCGACCAGGAACCACCCCACAAAGCGGGGGACTCCCTTCTCTTCCAACCTCTTGACGACTCTCATCCTAAGCACCCGGCTTACGCTCTTCCTGTGCCCCGCGAAGAACTCGGGGGTCAGACGGGTCGATTTCGCCTCTTGCTCATCGAGGCGTGCCCCGTAATAGACCATTTTCAAGCCAAGGTCTCTTGACCGGACGAAGTCGTCTTCGAAGACGATCTCCTCGATCTCGGCCCTCAGTCTTGGCTGCTGATGCAGAGCCAGGGCGCCTGCGGCAAAGCCAATTTCGAAGCCTGCCTCTCTCAAACGATTTAGCATTTTACTTCTTCTCCTTCTTCTCTCGACAGACTCGACACGTCCTGGCCCCCTTGGCCGGGACGCTCTGCAGGTCCGTCACCGTGTATCGTGCGCCTTGGTAGCAGGCCGTCGGGCCTCCGCACTTGGGGCACTTGTAAAGCTGGATCTTGGTTAGGTCGATTCCCTCGACCGCCGCCCGTATCCTCGCCGCTCGAGTCATGCGGTCCAAGGCGGCCTCCTTGAAGCCCAAAGCCTCGCATTTCTGGCATCGGTAGCGCCCGACGAAGCCATGGACCACTTTGAAGTCGTGCTCGCCTTCCTTGCAAAAGGGGGGCAAGGGTTCCTGCTTGGGGGCCTCGAGGGTGAAGCCCCCCTCAGGGAAGAGGTCGTTCGCAATTCTTTTACTCATCACTTAACTCCTACTCTGCTGGCCAGCAATTTGATCTGATCTAGATTCAGCCTTAGGATCTCACCAACCCTCTGCTGGCTATAGCCTCGCCCGAGGTAAACTGCCACAGCTCTGGAATAGAACTGAATCCGAAGCTCCAGCTCCTTGCTTCGTCTCTCGGCCTCAAGTCGAAGCAGGAGTGTCGCATCTTCCGACGGCAAGACCGTGTGCTGGTAGTCCGCCTCAGGAATTTCGGAGGCGCAGTCCGACTCAGGAATCTCGTCGGCTTCAAAGACCCCATGGACCTCATTGAAGCGTCCAAGGCGCAGCTCGCGGGCGATCAGCTCCTGGAGACCCTCGGTGTCAACCAGGATCTCCCCTTCGCGGCAGCCCTCCTCCGAGAACAGCTTCCTCAAGGGGGTGTGCATTGGCACGACCTTAGTCATCTCAAAGCCCCCGATCAGGAGTGATTTCGAGATTCGCGGCTTCCCGCATTGCCTTCTCGACCTCAGCTTCCCAGTGTCGGTCCTGGAGCTCTCTGGCCCAGGGGTGCTGGGGTGGACCAACCGGATCGTCGCAAACCGCCCGGATCTGGGCAGTGATATCATCACACCCTCCGATCTGAGAGACAGCTCCAACGATCATCCCGACCAAGACAAAACCTCTTAACAAACTAAAGCAACTCATGAGAACAACTCCTGAGGCCGGACGAGGTGACCACACGGGTGCCCGAAGTAGCAGTCATCTGCCACCTCCTCCACCACGTTTTCAACCAGGATGGAGTAAAGCCTATCGGCCTTCTCCCCCCAGAAGAACAGGTTGTCGCCAACACCGTACTGGTGATTGGCAGCGTCCTCCGGCTTGCCTTTCGGCCACACCATGAGACTCGAGCCCCCCGATGACGTTGCGTACTGCGCAACCTCGACCGTCCCATAGAACAGGGCGTGGACCCCCTCCTCGGAGCGGAGGAAGAGGAGTATGCTGTTGAATGCCTTAATCGACATTTACTTCTCTCCTTCCGCCGAAGCACAGACGGGAAGGCCGTCGAGGGCTCCAGGCAGATGTCCTGCAACCTCACGGAGGTACCTGCAGACAACTGCCGCCTCGGGCTTTGCCGACAACATCTTGATCCCGTTGGTCAGGTAGATGCCGAAAGCCTCCCGATAGTGGGGCTGGTCCAGGTTGAGCTCCGCGACGTCGTACCCGCACTGAGAAGCGTAGCTCCGCCCCTCTCGGATAGACCCTTTGATGAAGCGGTCGACCCCCCTGAAGAGGGCATCTCGATCCCCCTGTGCGTACAGGTGGACCAGGATCTCCCGGAGCTCGTACTCCTCGCCGAGATCCAGAACGAAATCATCGTTCTGGTTCCCGAGGATGTTCTGCTCCAAATAGGCCGACGCCTCCGGCGACATGAGCGGAAGCGCGACCCATCCGGTCACCGCCAGTCCGCCAGCCATCGCGCCCTGGACCAATCGGCGCTTAAGCCGGCTCAGCCAAGAAGGCTTCCGGGCGTCATAGCCCGTATTCCTCGCCGAAGAGAGCTCCCCCCCGCTCGACGAGGCAGGACTCATGCCCCCGTGGCCCTTCGCCCACTTCCTCCTCCGGGCGTTACGCCAAAGAAGAGCGGCCCCCGTGGCGAAGACACTGGCACCAGCGCCCAGCTGAATTGCCAGGACCTGCGGGTCGACGCCCAGCTGGGCCGCGATTCGCTCCAACAAGAGGGTACTCATGACTGCTCTGCCTCCACGAACAGCCAAAGCGTCTTCGAGTTGGGGTCCAACTTCGATCCGAGGTTGGCTTCAACCCAACCCCAGAAGTCTGTCTCCCCCGTCTCCTGATTGTGGGCGAGGAACCCGTTCGCAGCCTGGACTGCGCGGGTGTGCGGCTGATTGTCCAGCCAGCGCACCGCCTTGACCATCTCCGGGGGCTGGAGCAGCTCCTGGAGGTGCTCCAGCCGGTCGTACCTCTGGGAGCGACCCTCGTGGTGGCCGCACCACGACCGGTAATAGCCGAGAGACCCATCCTCGATGAGCTCGACCATCCTGGGCTTCCGCCCGAACATGGTTATAGTGGTTAGGATCAACTTCTTAGCTTGACTCATCATAAAGTCAGCCTCCCTTTCCGTATGGAGACGTAACTGCGTCTCGAAGTTTCCTGAGGACCTCACTCTGAGGCCCTCCCTTGTGGATTCCAATGTTGCCATAGTCCTCACCCGGAACGAGCAGGGGGAAGACATACGCCCTAGGCGTACTCATATCCCCGTGAACTCTCCGGACGTGGGCCAGGGCTAGCCGATCCTGACGCCCCTCGCGAGACGGCCCCCATCCGAAGAGCACAAGATGCAGCCACCCGAGAAAAACATCGTCATCCCTAAGGTTACTGACGATGTAAAGCAGGTGGACTTGCTCCTCAGCCTTCAGGGCGCTCAGCTGCAACAGCAGCGTCGCGTGCGCAGCCCGGATCCGAATGGCCTCATCCGTCGGCCACCAGGTAGACCGGCCCGAGCAGGCGTCATCCAGGTCGCAAAGCAAGCCTTTAACCAGCCGGCCGATGCATGGGCCATACTCGTTCGTGAATTCAATCACGAACAAGAGGCCGTCGGTGAAGACCCTCCCCTCGGGGGAATGCCTCGTCACGGAAGCACTCATTTGAGGAATACCTCCTGCTGGACCCGCTTCTCGCGGCGCTGTGCCCGGCGGTCACGGTCGGCCTGTACCTGGCGGGCGTTCGACCACCATGACCGGCGAACCTTGCACACCGGCCTTGGCACCTCCCGCTCTTGGAACATCATGTCCCAGGTCGCAGGAACCCGCAGCCCCGGAGCTCCGCCGTTTTCGACAACGAACTCAAGGGTCGTCATCGACGCTGGCAGATGTCCGCGCCTGCAAATTTCTGCGCCGAAGTATCCGACGCCGAAGCGAAATAAGCGTCCACCCCTAAGAACGAACAACTTTTCCGATGTCCCCATATACACCTCCATGAGTGAGGGGGTTTCGTGCAAGAAAGAGAGAACCTCTTCCTCCATGTGCCCCGAGCAGGATTCGAACCTGCACCACGCCCGAAGGCGCTGCTCTCCATGAGCTTTCAGGACAGAGGGGAGGGCCAGGAGCCGACCGAAGTCGACTCCCGGCGAGGTGGGGTGGCGAGGAGGGGGCTAGGCGGCGAGGGCGGTGTTCGTCGCCTCGATGAGGGCCGCAAGGGCCGTCGAGGCCTCCTTGCTCTCGCCCTTGTTTTGGAGCCTGGCCGCCATCGCCGTGACGGCCTCGAGGTGGCGCTGCTCGACGCCGAATCTGAGGCAGGCAGCCTCGATCAGCTCCGCCCCGTCAGCAAGGCCAAGCGTCTCGTACCGCTTGACCTTGCCCCGAAGGGCCCGCAGCCCTTCGACTTGGTTCGCCCTGGCGCTGAGCCAGACGAGGTCCCCCTGCAGCCGGGCCAGCTCCCGACGCTGGGTGAAAGCCACCGCGACCTGCTCGTCCTTGACCTGGTCGAAGGTGGCGGTGTCGAGCTTCTCGAGCCAGTATTTCACCGTGGCCTTGAACCGCTCAGAGCGGTTCGACCCAAGAAGCCCCTCGTTGACCCAGTCGGAGACCAGGGCCTCCAGCCGGGTCGCGTGGGCGTCCAGGCGGTCACGGGTCTTCACTCGGGCTGCCTTCCACTCCTCGAGGGTCAGGCCGCCCTCGAGGGCCTTGGCCTCCGACTGGAGGGCGCGGCAGTGGAGGATCTGCTCCCCCGCCGACATTACGACCAGGCGCTGGTGGTCCAAGATGTCCGCGATGGCGAGCTCGATCGACCGGTGGGCCTTGGCGACCGCGAGCCCCTTCTTGAGCTCTCGGCCCTTGGCCACGGGCCGGGCCATGACCTTCTTTAGCCAGGCGTCGGCCTTGGCCAGCCGACGCTCGGACGCCCGCAGCTGGCCGATTACCGGCTTCGCTGCGAACTTCTCCGTCACGGTCCCCGTCATCGCCTTGATGGCCGCCCGCAGCTCTTCCCTCGCCGCCCTGAGCGTCTGCTCCTCCCGGGCCTTGAAGGCGGCTTTCTTCTCGCCGGCGTCGGCCTCGAGGTACTTGGCGTCCTTGAGGCCCTTCAGAGCGGCCTTCGTCCGGGCCCATCCAGTACCATAGAGGCTGGACAGGGCCTCATCCCGCTCGTCCTTCTCGGTCCGCGCTCGAGAGGCCTGGACCCCAAGGTCGCGGCCAGCGGACCCCTTGGGGGTGGCAGAGATCTGGGCCTCCAAGGCCCGAATCTTCTCAGCCTGCTTATCCAGGCTGAGTGAGCGATCCTCTTCGATCGCCTTCTTGCCACTGGCCAGGGCGTCGGCCTGCCATGCCCTCAAGGCGTTGCGGGCCTTTGAGTGCGCCTTGTTGGCCTCGGCGGCAGCCGCACCGGCCTCGATGACCCGCTCCTCGAAGAAGGCGCGGGGGCTGGTGGTGATCTCTTCGGTCGCCGCCTTTTGGGCCACGCCGAGGAGGGTCGTGAAGAACTGGGCACCCTTCGGGCCCAGGACCTTATCGGTGGGGTAGCTCCGCTCCAGCTCAGAGCGGATGCCCCGAAGTGCAGCGTGGGTACCCTCGACGGCCACCTTGACCCAGACGAATTCGGCGTTCACCTGGTCCGCCCACTCGGTCTGCTTCATCCAGTCCGGCTTGTCCAGCTGGACATTCGCCCTAGTCGCCCGCTTCGACTCGACCCAGCGTCCACCGAAGTGGTACGCTTGGGCGTCATCGTAAGCTGCCGCCAGATTCTCCAGGCGGCTTTCCCACCGCTGGGCCCGCCCCCAGTCGAAGGTCTCCCCTCGAAGCTGGGCCTCGACGGCCTCCTTGTCGCCGGGCTGGACCAGGTTGGCCGTGGCTACGATCGCAGCCAGGGGCCCCCAGACCTTCAGCCCGCGTATCAAGGCGGCCTCCATGGCGGCCTCCTTGGCGGTCAATTCGATGCCCTCGGCGGCGGCCTCCTCGGAGGCCAGCAAGGCGTCCCGATAGTCGGCCTGCTTGTCGGCCACGTGGCGGCACCACTTCTCCACCGTCAGAAGCTCTCCCTTCCGGGCCATCTTTTGGATGGCTTCGGGGGTGGCCCCGGGGCGCTGGGCCTTAATCAGGCTCTCGACGCTCATGACCTTCGTGAAGAGCGTCCTCAGGAGGGTGATCCCCTTGAGCTCGACCACGAGGCTGGCCTCGTAGCCGTTCGCCTTCCGGCGCGCGGTCGCGGAGACCTCGTAGATCCCCTTTTTGAACTCGCCCAGGGCAACGAGTGCGCTGAGCTCTTCCGACACCTCTGCGACCTCCGACACAATGGTGTCGAACTCGTCGAGAATATCGTCGATGACCCGGACCAGCGCGATGAGGCGCTTTGACGAGCCGGTGGCGCCGATGGCAGCCTCCCGGCGGGTTGCTCTCTCCTCTTCTTGGCGGCGCCGGAAGAACTGCAGCGCCTGGACGCTGGAGCCCGTGTCCTCGAGCTTTCGCTCGACCTCGGCGCGAAGGGCTGGGGTCATCTGACCCCAGTGGCCGGAGAGCTCAAGTCTGGCCTGGGGCTCGGTCATCCGACGGTGGTCGGTGACCCCGGCGACCTCGTCAAGGCTCAGGGCCTCATCGAAATCAAAATCCAGGTCGAAGTCGAGATCGAAGTCGTCCTCCTCGACGGCCAGCGCCGTCTTCGGGGGCACGCTGGCTGCCTCCTGCACCCGCTTCTCCAGCGGGTGAACCTCGACAGGCCCCGCCTCGGCCTCGGGCTTGGCCTCAGGGTCGGCGTTGGCGGGAGCGTTCGAGGGCTGGTTGACCCTGTTCTGCTCCAGGTTCGCTTCGACCTTGAGGGCCCGGATGTGGGCCTTGACGCCTTCACGCCAGCCCTGCAGTGTCTTCTTCCAGTCCTTCGGATCGGCGCTGTTAAACGCCTGCACCTCACGGGCGAGGTCGGTCAGACCCAGCCGTGCCGCCTTCTTGGCCAGCTTGGCGGCCTTCTTCCGGAAATCGGCCAGCATCTGTTCGACCGAGAAGGTCCGCTTCCGGACGCTTTCGGTGGCCACGTCCTGCTCGGTCTTGACGCCGAAGAGGCGTTGTCGTTCCTCCAGCTTGGCGACAGTGGCCTTCGCCTCCGTCACCGACCGCTTCGCGCCGACGACCTTCTCCTCCGCCGCCTTGAGCCGCTTCCCGGCGACGCTGAGGGCCTCCTTCCGGGCAGCCCCCTCCTCCTTGGTCTTGCAGGGGAGCGCCTTGGCCTCGGCGAGCTTCTCTTCCGCCTTGGCCACGTTGGCCTCGGCCTGGGTGACCCCGCGGCCCTTGTCGGCCACCTTGTCGGCAGCCTTCACCATCTCCCCCGGGAGGAGCGAGCGCCCCTTTCGGGTGAGACTCTTGAGGCGGTCCCGGATGGACCGCTCCTCGGTGGCGTCGACCGTAGCCGACGCCCCTGTCAGCTGGAACCCGAGGCCCCAGACATTGACCGCGTTGGCCAAGACGCCGGGCTTGATGCCCCAGGTCTTGGCCAGCTTTGCTAGGCGACGCCGCTTGGGCGCCGCCTTCTCGGCCTTGGGCGCCTTCGCCTTAGGCGCCTTCGCCTTGGGCTGAGCCTTGGGCTGAGCCTTGGGCTGAGCCTTGGCCTCCTCCTCGGCCCGAGCCGCAGCCCTCTTTTCGAGTTTGGCCCGGTGGGCCTCCTTGGCCTCGTCGGCCTTGGCCTGGGCGTCGGCCAGGACGGCCTCCGCCTCGGCCAGGGCGTCCTCGTCGGCCTTGGCCTGAGCCTCGGCCTCGTCGGCCTTGGCCTGAGCCTCGGCCAGTTTGTCCTCAATGGCCGCCCGTCGCTTGGCGACGACAGCCTCAAAAACCTCGTCCTCCGTGGGCTTCGGGCCCAGGGAGGAGACGCTCGGCATCGGGAGTGCCCACTCTGTGGCGATCTCCGCCACGGCGGAGACCTCGTCGTCTCGCTCTTTGGCGGCGACGAGGGCTTTCGCCTTCGCCTCCGACAGTTCGAGTCGGGCCTTCTTCAGACCCTCCTCGGCTGCCTTGACGGCGGCCTTGTCGGCCTTGCCCTTGCCCTTGCCCTTGGACGCCTCGAGCCGTTTGACGGCCGAGGCCTCGGCCTTCTCGGCCTTGGCTAAGTCGGCCTCGGCTGCCTTGATGGCGGCCTTGCCGATGACCGACGTCGTTGAGGGAAGGCCGCAGCCCTCCCTCAGCTCCTTCGCATCGACGCCGGCGACGGCGGCGATGCGTTTCGGGGTGTAGCTGCCACCCTTGTGGGCGGTGGCGGCGATCTTGTCCGTGAGACCCTTCCGGGCCTCCTGGACCTGTGTGAGCGGCTTCCGCCACTCGGCGAGGAGGCCCTTACGAGCAGCCTCCGCGTCCTTGGCGAGGTCCTTCTCGGGACCTCGCGCCACGGCCAGGGGGGTGACCTGGTCCAGCTCACGCTGGAGCCCGGCCACCTTGGTGGCGGTCGCCTCGGCCTTGAGGCGGCTGCCCCCGGCCTTAGCGCCCGCCTTGCGGGCGGCGTGGCCTGCCTCCTCCGCCACGCCCTGGGCGTGGCGGAGGGCGGCAAAGAGAGTCCGGACCCGAGGGCCCGAGCTCGGTGCGACGGCGCGGGCTGGGCGCCTACCCTTGCCCTTGGCCTTGGCCTTGGACTGGGCCTTGGGCTGGGGCTTGGACTGGGCCTCGACGGCCTGGGCCAGCCAAGCCCTGATGGTCTTGTCGGCCTTGCCCTTCGCTGCCCACTTTTCCACCTTGGCGGTGTACTTGGCGGGGTCGAGGGTGGGGAACTCGGCTGGGATGAACACGAATCCGGCCATCGAGACCAGACCCGCGTCCGTGGAGAGGGCGAGGCAGGTGGCTGCTCCGAGGAGCAGCCACTTTGCGGAAGGGGGCTTGATGAGACCCAACTTGTGGGCCTCAGCGGGGTTGGTGAGACACCAGAGGTAGGCGTGAGCCTCCTCGAGGGTCTCGCCAATGTACCCGCGCAAGCGCGAGTACAGGCGACGGGCCGCCGAAGCGACCCAGGTTGCGGCGGAGGCGAGGGCACCAAGGACGCGCCGCCACGCGCTCTCGGTGCTACGGGCAGTTCGAAGAGACCAGCTCTTGAACTGCCCGTAACGATCGTACCAAAACTGCGTGTTCTGGACGATCTGGCCGTTGGTGGTGACCACGAAGGCCGTGAGGCCCTGCGTGGTCGAAAGTCCCTGCATCGGCAAGCCGAAGCAGGGGGCGAAGGCGCCAATCAAAACTGGCATTGCCAGCTTGATCAGCGCCATGAAGATGATCGCTAAGGCGATCAAAGAGGTGAGATCCATGTCTCTACCCTTTCTTCAAGGTGTGGTCGAAAACCCTCGACCGTGGGTTTTGGTCGCGTCCACCTCGACACCGAGATGGATCATCGCCATGAGACTTGCGACAACGGTTCCGACGCCTAGATGAGAATCGCCCTTTCCATCGGGTCGCCTCAAAGCGGGGAGCGGTTGCTCGCAAGCAGACGCAAGACCCTAGGGCCTCGCATCTAGAGGTACCCGGAGGTCCTCTCTCACTAACTAGGTACCTCAGAATATTTCCCTCATTTCAGTCGGCTATAGAGCTTTTTGCGTTCCCGGAAATATCTCCCTCAAATTAGTCTGCCGTGGGATCTCTCCCTCCCCTCCTCATATTTTTTTCCCTTAAATTTGCTCTGCTATGGGGCCTTTTCGCCGCGATTTTATTTTTTTCTCCAACCATTTCGGCTTGCTATAGCCTTCGCGCGCAACCTCCCTCTTTTTCCACCCCTTGCCCATGTTATTGGCCAGGTATAAGAAACCTACCCGGGGGTAACCACCAGTGTCTGACTTAAGCTACTTAGAGCGTTTAACGAGCAAGCTTTGTTCTCGAGAGCACACCTACAAGCAGCGTTGCAATGCCTACGAGTCTTTCCTAGACGAGTTAATGGAGTTGTTAGATGGTTCATCTGACCCCAAGCTCGTCCAAATCTCTCTCTTAGTGGAGAAGCACAAGTTGCGGGAGTCTGAGAATGAGTGAAGCTAATGGTTGGAACGAGTGGTCTCGTCACATTCTTGCGGAGTTGAAGCGTTTGAACGACAGCCAGGAGGCCCTCCGCGCCGAAATCCAATTAATCAACACAAAGTTGGCTCAAATAAGCGCCTTTGACCACAAGGCATTAGAGGAAAGGGTTAATACATTAACGTCTGACTTGCGTACTCTTGAAAGAACTGTAACGCAACCTGACGGTATGTTGGACAGAGACAAGGACTTTGAGGAGCGCATCCGCAAGGTGGAACAAACTATTAATACAAACACTGGAAAATCCAGTATAATACTTTTAGTAGCATCACCCATATTGGCCGCAATTGTTTCCTTGATGTTCACCTTTCTGAAGTAGTTGCGGCTCTTCCCCAAGGAGACGCAACATGCTAGATCCCACTCACGAAGCCCTAGACGAGCTATGCCAGCGGGTATTTGACCTCCGCGCGCAACAACTCCTCGACTTAGTACACTCCCTTGATAAGCTAAGAGGACTCCTCTCTGAAGACAAACTATACATACAAAGATTTGCCGGTCTACTTCGCACCACAAACAAATCCAACCCCCTTGACTGCAAATATGTATCTAAATGTCTCTTAGAGTTCCTTAAGCAACCTGACAACTGTCAACAACTTAAAAACACAATCCTCCAAGCATACGTAGGCACAACCCCCAATGGCTAGAAAGAAAGAAGAGAAGTTTGCTCTAGTCAAATTAACGGGAGTAGGTATAACGGAAGCTGGTGAGATTAGGGAACACAGTTGGTTTAAGGGACTTAAGTTTAACGAGGCGAAATATGAGGACATAGTGCTGACGCCTGGTGAGGCTCAGCGTTTGAAGTCAGCACATGGGAGGATGAAGACCGGGGCCGCCGCATCGACGCCGATGCTATGTTATGGCAAGGACATTTGTCCTGTCGCCGAGACCTGTCCTTATGCGCAACTGCAACAGGAGCTTGACGAGCAAGGGGAGGAGCGTAATGTACTGCCTATTGGTCGTCCATGCCCCTTGGAACAGGACGTATTATATACTATAGTGCAGAGACTAGCCGCCCAGTACGGAGTTGGGGATTCTCCGGAAGACTATACAGACCAGCGTATTTTGTTAGAGTTGGCAGAGACTGAGGTCTTGGAGCAGCGTATGAACAGGTTGTTGGCGGTTAAGTATCAAGATCTATCTGAGGAGAAGACGGTAGCCATCGTAGAGGATGAATATGGTGGATTGCAGGAGAAGAAGATTAAGGATATTGCAGATCCATTAAAGATCAAAGAGAAGCTATGGCGTCGTCGTGAGAAGTTACTTAAAGCACTTGTGGGGACTCGAGAGAGCCAATACAAGAGAGACGTTGCCCTCGGGGGCAATGTTACAGATGACCTTTCTAACGTACATGCTCAGCTAATGGCTAAGCTGGCTAAGTTGGAATCTAAAAATTAAAAAATAAAAATTTGAACCTAACTCTCCCATACTGTTTCTCACCTCCCCTTGACATTGATGTGCGTTGGGGCGCCGGGGGTGGAGTGATTAAAGATGGCTAAAGACTGGGACAAGTGGGAGGCAATG
>Ga0098040_1001234_pt1 | contig 11297 bp, 8 predicted proteins | sample 7_EtaG_FD_75065 | JGI IMG/M metagenome (GOLD analysis project Ga0098040, IMG submission 75065) | Marine viral communities from the Subarctic Pacific Ocean - 7_ETSP_OMZ_AT15161 metaG | ecosystem: Environmental > Aquatic > Marine > Oceanic | place: Pacific Ocean | collected 2015-01-08 | reverse complement strand
TTTTAGAAAATTATAAAAATAATGTATAAGGTATTATATTTTAATAGCGGAGCAGCAGAAAATGCAGCAAATGAATCGGTATCTTATCCTGTTAGTAGTTTAAGAGGGTTTGCTTGTATTGATGCTACTAGTCTAGCATTATATTTTACTGCAATGCAAGATACAATTCAAGATACTACTGCAGATGCTCATGATTTTATAGATCTTACTATAACTAGTGGAGCTCATAGAACAATTATAAAAACAATAACTGATGAAATTGCTTTTGGTGATCAAGCTTTTATTACAATAGGTAATAAAGATGATGAAATTTGGTTACATAGTGGAATAACAGCTTGTGCAATATCAATATCTTCTTAAAAAAAATGATGACAAATAAATATACTAAAGATCAAATAAAAGATACTGTAGAAAGATTAGGATATAAATATTTTACAGGAGATAACTATGATGTAAATATCATAGGTATTAGAAATTGTGATACAGGTAGTAAAGTTACTAATTTATTTGATGATACAATAACTATATCTTATAAAGATAAAAAAGGAGATTGGAAATATCATGAATATGATTGTACTACAGATCCTGGAGATGATTGGATGGAAAATCCATGGATAGATAAAATAGGATGTGCTGTATTAAAACCAGGACAATATAGAGGTTCACATAAACTAAGATTACATGGGGGTAAATATTTAGCATTAGGACAAAAGAAACCTGTAACAGTATATAGAGATAATAATAGAAATGATGAATATGAGTTTGATGAGTCGTCTTGTGATACAGGTGTATTCGGAATCAATATTCATAGAGCAACTGCTTTGGAAGGTAAAAAATCTACTTATGTAAATAAGTGGTCAGCGGGTTGTCAAGTAATAGCATCTAATGATGATTGGTTTTCATTTTTAGAAATATGTCAGATAGCTAGGGATGTGTGGGGGAATAGTTTTTCATATACATTAATAGAAAGTAAAGATATATTATGAGTAAAGAAATGAATCAATATCAAAATGATCTTGAAATGTTAGATGTATCTATGCATAATGCTTATAGAGTATTAACAAATAAAATATCTATTAAAAGATTAATAAATAGTAGTGATGATCAAGGTATGTGGTTACCTTATGCTGATATATTTAATCCATCTAATAAAGATATAGATAGTGTTATAGAATATTATTGTGATTTAGAAGAGTATGAAAAATGTGCTGAATTAGTTAAAATTAAAGAATATCGTAAAACACAAGCTAAAATAGATAGAATAAATAATAGTAAATTAGGTGGGATAAAATAAAAATTATGAGTATATTAAGTACAATATTTTCAGGTGGGACTAAAGATCTTGTAGAAGGTGTAGGTAACGTAATAGATGATCTACATACTTCTAAAGAAGAAAAATTAGAAGCAGAACAAAAAGTAAAAGAATTAGTTGTTTCATATCAAAATACATTAGAAAAAGAAATATCAAATAGATGGACTGCTGATATGAATAGTGATTCTTGGTTGTCAAAAAATATAAGGCCATTAGTTTTAGCCTTTCTAGTTCTTTCTACAGTTTTAATGATATTCATTGATGCTGGAGTAGTTCAATTTCATGTAGAAGAAAAATGGACTAACTTATTACAACTAGTTCTTATTACGGTTATAGGTGCTTACTTTGGTGGTAGATCATTAGAGAAAGTAAAAAAGAATGCCTAATTCGGATATAATAATAGCACAACCTTGGGAAAATTTAGATAAATATAAAAATAATCCTGTAATACATACAGGTCAGGAATATTTAAAATTTATAAATACAAATCTTTTTAGTGAGGTTTCAAGATATTATTTAAAACATAAAGTATATACACATGCTCCAGAAGGTACTTCAGAACATAAAGAATTTTGGGATAGAGAAGAAAAAAGATGTAAAGAAGGATATACTATAGGAGGTGTACGTGTAACTGGAGAACATTATGCATATTTAAATTATGGTAGGATATTAGCTACTGTAGAAGAAGGGGAAAGATCTAGAAAAATAGATACTTTCCCTAAATTTTTAGATATGGATTATTATTGGTATCATGAATTGGAAGCTGCTGAAAAAGCAGGTCAAGGAATGATTGTTGTAAAAGCTAGACGTAAAGGATTTTCTTATAAAAATGCTTTTGGTATGGCTTGGAAATTTACTTGGTATCCTTTTTCAGTATCTATACTTGCTGCATTTGAAAAAACTTTTTGGTCTAATACTATGGAGATGGCTAAAAATATGATAAACTTTATTAATCAAAATACTGATTGGGCTAAAGGTTTTTTAATAGATAGACAAGATCATATAAAAGCTGGATATATAGAAAAGGATATTATATCTGGTATTAATATTCATAAAGGATATAAGTCTGAATTATTAGCTTTATCATTTAAAGACGCTCCACAAAAATCTGTAGGACGTACTGCTGAACGAATGTTATTTGAAGAAGCTGGAGATTGGCCAGGATTATTACAAGCTTATCAACGTTCATATCCTTTATTTAAAGATGGTAATATTATGATTGGTATTCCTATTATTTATGGTACTGGAGGTAATAATAAAAATGGTACTAATGCTGATTTTGAAGAAATGTTTTATAATCCTTCAGTATATGGATTAAGATCTTATGATAATGTATATGATGACAATGCGGTAGGAGAAGCGGGTTGGTTTGTAGATGACGCTTGGTATCGAGAACCTTTTGTAGATAAAGCAGGAAATGCTTTAAGGGAGAAAGCTAAAGAAGATGTATTATTAGAAAGAGAACAGAAAAAACATGCAGATCCTAAAGCTTATAATATGTTAGTTACTCAACATCCTAATACTCCTAAAGAAGCTTTTTTAAGAAATGAAGGATCTGTATTTCCAGCAATTGAATTATATAATGTTCTATCTAAATTAAAATCAAATGATAGATATAAGAAAATTGGTACTCCTGGTAAACTTTATACAGAAGATAATGAGATAAGATTTAGACCTGATCTTGAGAAACAACTAGAACCTTTAAATAGATTTCCACATAAACCTAATGATGATGTAACAGGTTGTCCTATTATATACCAACATCCTCCAGAGAATATACCTTATGGTTTATATAAAATTGGATTGGATCCTGTAGCGTTTGATAAGTCAGGTAGTAGATCTTTAAATGCTGCTTTTGTATATAAATCATTACAAAGTTTTGAACATGGTTATGATGAGATAGTAGCTGAATATGTAGGCAGACCAGATAATATTGAAATATATAATAGAAACTTAGAATTATTATCTGAGTATTATGGTGGAGCTGAGATTATGTTTGAAAATGATAGGGGTGAGGTATTATCTTATTTTAAGAGAAGAGGTAAATTAAATTTATTAGCAGACCAACCTGATAATGTTATATCTAAAGTTATAAAAGATTCTACAGTAGCTCGTATAAAAGGGTGTCATATGAATGAGAGAATGAAAGATGCTGGAGAGAAATTTATACTTAGATGGTTATGGACTGAAAGAGGATCAAATGTAGATGGAGAAAAAGTTTATAATATGGATTTGATAATGAGTCCTGCTCTTTTAGAAGAACTAATTCAGTATCATAGAGGAGGAAACTTTGACCGTGTAATGGCATTAATGCAAGTTATGTTTATGGTTGAAGAAACTTACGAACAAGAAGTTGGACAAGAAAAACGTAAAAATCATGCTGCAGATTACCTTATAAGTAATATTAACACGATGTTTAGTAGGACTAGTCGATAATTTTTATTATATTTGTTAGTTAGTAGCATTATTAAATTAAAAAAAAATGGGATATTCGTTTCCGCAACAAAAATTAACTAGAAAACAAAAAGCAAAAAGTAATTTTGCTTGGGGTAAAAATGTTCTAGATGAAATAGATAAATATAATTCAAAAGGATTTGATGGTAGATTAGATAATACCAGAAAACAAATAAATTATGATATATATAACGGACAGATAGATCGTGATGATTATGAATATGTTTGTAAACCTTATGGGGTAGATGGTGTAGGAGAATTACCTGCAGAATTACGTCATTATGATATTACTACTCCTAAATTAAGAGTTTTATTTGGAGAAGAAATAAAAAGACCTTTTAATTATAAGTTAATAGCAACTAACTCAGAAGCTATAACTGAGAAAGAAAGAGAAAGAATGAGAATGATTGCTGAATATGTAAAAGAAGCAATTATGTCTAGAGTTAATGCTATGGTAGCTCAAGAAGCAGAAAAAATGCAAGCTAATGTTCCGCAAGAATCTATGACACCAGAAGCTCAACAACAAATGGATCAGCAACTTCAACAGATTCAACGATCCATGACTCCTCCAGAAATAGAAGAATATATGAAGAGAGATTATGTTGGATCTAGAGAAATACAAGGACAACAAATATTAGATTATTTAATAAGAAAAGAAAAAGTAAAAGAAAAATTTAGTAAAGGATGGAAACATGCTTTAATTGCTGGTGAAGAAATTTATTGGACAGGTATTGTAAATGGTGAACCTACCATGAGAACTGTTAATCCTTTATATTTTGATTACGATAAAGATCCAGATTTAGACTATATACAAGATGGTCAATGGGCAAAATATATTATGAGAATGACTCCAGGATCTGTGATAGATACTTTTGGAGAATACCTAACAGATAGACAAATTAAAGATTTATATTCTGATACAGGAGTAACTGGAGCTAATCATATAATTGATGAGACATTTGGTGAATTTTCATATGATCATTCTGATACATTTGATTTAGATAATTTTGGTACTAGTGATGGACAAGCAAGTTCTGAATATATTAGAGTGGTTCATTGTGAATGGAGATCTTTACGTAAATTAGGTTTTTTAAAATTTATAGATGATAAAGGAGTACCACAAGAAACTATAGTAGATGATACATATGTAAAAGATGAAGCTAAAGGTGATATAGAAATAAAATGGGAATGGATACCTGAGATATGGGAAGGTACTAAAATAGAAGGTGGTATATATGTTAATATAAGACCTAAGCCAAATCAATATAAAGATCTTGATAATTTGTATAGTTGTAAATTAGGTTATATAGGAATAGCTTATAATAATCTTAATTCTAGATCTGTTTCAGTTATAGATAGAATTAAACCATATCAATATATGTATAATATTATTATGTATAGATTAGAAATGGATTTAGCTTCTGATAAAGGTAAAAAGTTTTTAGCGGATATTAATCAGATACCTAGTGATCTTGGAATGGATATGCAAAAATGGATGTATTATTTTGACGCTATGGGTATCGCTTGGGTTAATCCTCATGAAGAAGGTAATAGAGGAAAACCTCATTCTTTTAATCAATGGCAAGCAGTAGATTTATCTATGGCTCAAACTGTACAACAAAAAATACAGTTATTAGAATATTTAGAAATGCAAAGTGGTGAAGTTGCTGGTGTTACTAAACAAAGAGAAGGACAAATGGGGCCTAGAGAAGGATTAGGTACCTCACAACAAGCTATTGTACAATCATCTCATATTACAGAAGATTTATTTAGTACTCATAATGGTGTTAAAAAAGCTGTACTTGAATCACTAATAGAAACAGCTAAAGTAGCTTGGAGTTTAGATGAACAAACTTCTGGAAGTAAAAAACAATCTAAAAAAATACAATATGTATTAGATGATATGAGTGTTCAAATGCTTAGTATAGATCCAGATATATTTACTAATTCTTCATATGGTATATTTGTATCTGACTCTGGTAAAGACCAAGAAACATTTATGGTGTTACGTCAATTAGCTCAAGCTGCTCTTCAAAATCAACGTGCTGAATTATCTGATGTTATTAAGATGTTCTCTACTAATTCAACATCCGAACTTAAAACTATATTAGAAAAAGCTGAAGAACAACGTAAAGCTCAAGAACAACAAATGCAACAATCACAACAAGAATCTCAAGAACGTATGGCTCAAGCTAAACAAGAACAAGAAAGACAAGAAATGATGTTAGATAAATATAAAGTTGATGAAGATAATGCTACTAAATTAGAAATAGCTAGAATGAAAGAATTAGGGCAACAAAGAGCTTTAGATCTTAATAGAAATAAAATTCCTGATATTATGGAAGTTGAAAAGTTTAAACAAGAAGCTGAAAATAAAAGAGAAAAAAATAATATAGAACAACAAAAATTAGATCTTAAGCGTAAAGAATTAGATATAAAATCTAGAGATGTTCAAAAAAAAGATAAAGAAAAAAATAAAAAATAATGAATACACTAAAAATGCTTGGAAAAAGAAACCAAGTTCCATCATATGAAAATGGAACTAAAACGACAACTGATCCGACAAAAAAATCACCTAATATTGGATTTTCTTTAGCAGGACCATTATATGACTTGAATGGTAAATGTTATGCAAACTGTCAACAAAGAAGTTTTTTACCTAAACATAATCTTTCTTTTGGTCCAAAATTAGATATAAATAATACTGGTATCGGTATGGGAGGTTATGCTGGTTATACACTTAATCCTAATCCTGGTAAAAGACAAGAAGGTATTAAAGGATATTTAGGAGCAAATGCAGGAGCAACATTAAGTGGTATTAAACTTTCAGATTTTGTTGGGGATGAGATGAATATGGATCCAACTATTACACCTTATGCAAACGCTATTGCATCGTTAGGATATGAAGGTGAGGTTGGTGATGCTGGAAGTTTTGCAAATTATTTAAGAGGAAGAAGAGGAGATCCATTAAAGTGGGGAATTGGTACTTTTGCTAAAAAAGATATTTTAGGAGATCAAGGATATACGTTTGGTGGTTATGGACATTATGGAAAACTTGGTTTAACTGGAGGATATAATCCAAATACAGGATGGCAAGGAGCTGTTAATTTAGGAATACCTATAAGATAGTGAATTTATTACAACAATATAATAATCAGAAAAATTCTTCTAGATCTTATGCTAATGGTACTATAGTTTCTAATGATTTAGAAAATTTAATTTCAAAATATAAAGAAGGAACTCTTTCAGATAACGAGAAAAAGTTACTAATGTCACAATTACAAGAGGTTAGTCAAGCTCCTTTAGCTACATTTGAAAATTTCCAAAAACAATTTTATTCAAATTCTATTGCTCAAGGAACAGATTTTTATCTAAATACTGGTTATACAACAGAAGAAGATATAAAAGAAGCTCCTACGTCAAGTGGTAGAATTTTAGGACAATGGCCAGAGGATATTTTAAGTGAGGAAGATCAAAAAAAAATACAACAAAAAGGTTATGTTATAGAAGAGGTAGGTACTCGTGGACGATTACAACAGACATTTGCTAAGGATACTAATTTAGTAGAACCTAGTAGAATTAGAGGTCAATTTGTAACTGCTACAGGAGAACAATTATTTTATGGATCATCGGGCGAAATGTGGCCAGTTCCTGATTTTGGTGGAGATCTAGATAAAAGATCTGATTTTTTAAAAAAAGTAGCATATAATAATATGGTGATTTATGATAAATCTCATGTTAATGTAGCTGGGTGTGGTGATAATATGACCTGTATAACAGCTAGTACTAATATGTTACAAAATTCTATAGAAGCTTGGAATTTAGCTATTAAAGATAAAAACAGTCCCTACTTTGGAGGAGCTCCTATAAATGCTAATACAAATAAGATGTCTGCTATGTCTCATCTAAAATTTTGGGGGGATACAGGAACAGTAAAAGGAAAACAGGAAGAACAAAACTATAAAAATGCTGGGTTTCAACAACATACAATTAATCGTAATGATTTTCTTGTAGAAGACGGTGATGGTAATATGGTACTTGATCCAACAGCTCTGTCTAATTTCTTCGGTAACCAGATGCAAATAGGAAATATTATGGGTATACATTCAGGTCCAGGAGATGGTCCTAGTCATGCTATATCTTATCAAGGAGGTATGTTTTATAATGGAAGGGATGGTAGAATCCCTTTAGATTTCTCTACAGATAAAGGACGTAAACATGCTGAAAATTTTATACAAACCCAAATTGATAAAGGGTATAATCCTGACAGAATTATGTCAAATATTAGGTTTTTAGCATCTGACGATCCTACAGAATATCGAAAATATGGATTGCCTTATCAGTATGCAACTTGGAATCTAGATGATTTATTTGTAACTGATAAATCTAATAAAAATTTCGGTAATTTATTTTATACAACTTTTACAGGAGATCAAAATTATCAAAATTATTTACAAGGAATTAATGATCAAAACGAATTATATAAAACAATTTATACAGATCTGTCTGGAAAAAATCTTAATACACTATCTACAGATCACCAAGATTCTGATATAATACAATCAAAAAGGGGAGATTTAATACCAGTAGTTTCTGAATCAGAAGATGATCCTATTCAAGAAGAAGAAGAAGAGAGTTGGTGGGAATGGGGAGAACGACAGATACAAGAATATATACCTGATTGGTGGCCAGATTTTGAAAGAGGAGGAAATGTACCACCATCTTTTAAAAGGGGTGGTACTGTAGGTTCTGGTTGTCCTGAATGTGATGCTAAAAGATTAGCTCAACGTATGTCTCCACCTTCATTTCATCATGGAGGTGAACATGATAATAGTTTAATAGATTTAGAAAATAACGCATATTATAATGATTGGAATGATGGTATACAAATATATGAAGAATCTATATCAAATTTAGAAAGCGAAATACAAAAAAATGTAAATGAACGTGCATCCATACCAAGAGGAAATATTTTTACTAAGAGGGGAAAGAGATACAAAGAAGCAAGAAAAGAATTAAAAGATAGAAATGAAGTTTTACAAACTAAATTAGATAAGGAAATAATATTTAATGAAAATAATATAGTCTCCAGGGATAAATGGGTAAATGATCGAACTGCTTTGTATCCAGTACAACTAATAGTTTATCCTCCTGGATATTCTAAAATGGAATCAGGTCATATAGAATCAAGAATGTTAGGTAATTATAATGGAAATGATATAAATATTGATGCTTTTGGTTGGCTTGGAACGATGAATCCAATACGTGATCAACGCCTACTGGATGAAGGAAAATCAGAAGAAGAAATAGGTGAAATGTGGCAAAGAAGTCTTGATCTAGATAATCCTGTATCAGCAGCTACGGATATAGATGGACACGTATTTTATCAGTCTGCTACTTCTGTTAATTCATGGTTTGATGGTAATAGAGAGATTACTTATGATCCTAACGATCAAATTTATTATAGTAATCCTAATATAAGAACAGCTGTACTTAATTTAAATCATAATCAAATACAAAGGTATATGAATAGCGCTGTTACTACTACCTTACCAACAAGTGGGGGATTAAATCAAGAAGCAAGAGAAGGTGTAGGTCTTGGAGGTTTAATTGCAGAACTTTCAGGAGAGGTATCGTATGATGAAGATGGTACAAGAATTTATACTGGAAATATTCCTCTAGGTGATGCAGGATATAGTTTTATAGATAATAATTGTGCAGATGCTACTTGTAGAGCTTTTGGAATAGATGCTAATGAAACTGATAGAATATTAGGAGCTACTACAGATCCTCAAGAAGTTTTTGATTATATAATTAATGCCGATCAGTTTAATTTAGTACCTGGTAGTTTGACAGGTACTAAAGTACAGAGTTTTGATGAATTTGGAAATTATATAGATAATAGAGAAGCGTATGTAGAACAAGGTGGTGAGTTATTTGGTATTCCTAATTTTGCTTGGGAAGATTTATTAACATTAGAACAAAAAGGATTTACTTTAGATAAGTTAAGTGAAGGTACTTTTGGTGATATTATAGAAAACGCTCCTAATATAGCAGAAGAATTACAAAATAGGATAGAGTTTGGTTGGGATTGGGGAGAAGATGTTGCATTGAATATGTTGAAAAGTATTGAAGTTAGTAAGTTAGTAGATACGTTCTTAGATCCTAATAATACTGATAGAATTTCTGGTATAGCAAATGCTATTAAGACGGGTGATTATAGTAAAATTGATGGGGAGATGCTTTTAAAACTTATATAGAGAGTACTGATCATCCTTTTAATGATATGGGGTTGGTAGGAGAGTATCTTAAATGGAGAGCGTCACTTGATATTGATATTGTCCAGAATGTAGCTGAATTTGGGTATGATACATATAAAAATGTCGTGGAACCTATATCATATATAGCACCAGTAATACCTAGTTTATGGACATACAGGATTAAGAATTGGTTGGGATTTGAAGACGGTGGAGATGTTACTAGATCTTATCAAGATGGAGATGAAGTTACAATAGATCCAAAAGTTATAAATCAAGAGGATTATAGAACTATGGTTCAATCAATGTATTCAGGTTTATTTAATGAAGAAGGAAAGTTTTATACTCCAGGTAGAGATTATATTAAAGATGGTTATACATATAATACAGCAAAGTCAAATGATAATTGTATACATGGAGTTTGTTATACTTTAGATCGGATATTAGGAGATAATTCTTTTTTAGGAGATAGTAAGGGGTTTGGGCAATATACAGGTAATGAATATTTTGCTGAAAATGCAGCTAGTGAAGGGTTTTTACACCAAGCAGATTATAAAATATATGGTTTGAATCCAGGAGATATTATTCAACTTACTAAACCTAGAGAAACTTCTGTAGACGCTATGGGTAGACCTTTATATAAACCTAAAGCAGAAACAAGTATTTCTAGAAATATTACCAATTCTCTTGGAATAACAGATAGAGAAACATATTCTATGCCTATAGGTAATAAAAAACCTTATCATGCAGAAGTAATATTAGATAAAAGAGTTAATGAAAATGGAACTGTAGATTATTTAATTGCTCATAATCGTGGAGGAACAACAATGGAAGCTAGATGGAAAAATGAACAAGAATTATTTAATGACTTAGATAATGGTAGTTTATTTTTAAATTCTTATCAAGGTAAAGATGGTATGAATAAGATTAAACAAGATGGTATAAATAGGGCACATCAAATTCAGGGTTATAATGAAAATGCTAGTTTATATAATGAGAGTATAATTCCTAATTATACTGTTGATGATGGTACTACATTTTTTAGTAATGATAATACATTAGATATTTTTACTGGTAATTATTTAGAGATAGGTAAAATGAGTAATTTACCACCACATATATTAAATCAATTAGCTATTAATCAATTAGGTATTAAAGAAATAGAAACAGGGAGTGGGTCTAATAGAAGTACAGCTAAAACAATAATGGGTATATTAGATGCTGCACATCCTGGTGATTTACAAAAAAAGATGAGAGAAGTACAATATCATGAT
>Ga0098040_1001233_pt1 | contig 11299 bp, 14 predicted proteins | sample 7_EtaG_FD_75065 | JGI IMG/M metagenome (GOLD analysis project Ga0098040, IMG submission 75065) | Marine viral communities from the Subarctic Pacific Ocean - 7_ETSP_OMZ_AT15161 metaG | ecosystem: Environmental > Aquatic > Marine > Oceanic | place: Pacific Ocean | collected 2015-01-08 | reverse complement strand
TGGCCTTATTGGCCAGCGGCTTGGCCTGGTTCACCAGATACTTCATACAGCATGAAAATCGTGCTTCTCATGAACCTCCTCGGCCAGAGGAGCTTTGGTTGCTGCTAAACAAAAGCGAACATTTGCTTTCAGCTATACCTCCGTGCAGCGCTCACGCATAAAGTGTCCACCAAAGTGATACATGATCATTTCCGGCCTGACTAACGTCCCCCTCTCGAGCAGCGGTTCAACAGAAGCGTTGTATAGCAATTAACATCGGGAAAAGACCAAAAATGAGATAGAATCTCGCGATGCAAACTCGACTCCCCAATCTAAATCTTTTTCTAACCTTTGAAGTCGCCGCTCAGTTACTTAGCTTCAAGCAGGCGGCAGAAGCGCTGCACGTTACACCCTCAGCGGTCAGCCAACAGATTCAGCAGCTGGAAAACGCCATTGGCAAGCCATTGTTTCTCCGCCACAACCGTTCTTTGGAGTTAACGGACGATGGAGAGCAGTTGCTGACGTTGATCCACCCGCACCTCAATGGGCTGCGACGCGCGACGGCCACAGTACGAGGCAATCAGAGTTCGCAACTGCGTGTGAGCGTAATGCCACCGGTGGCAAATCGTGTTTTGCTGCCCAACATGGCGGGATTTCACCAGGCTCATCCGGATGTCGAGTTACTGGTTGAAACCAGTCTGTCCAATGCCAACCTGCTTTCGGAAGGCATCGACATCGCCATCCGTTTTGGACAGCCCCCATGGCCAGGCCTGAACCATGAGAAGCTGAGTGACGTGATGATTCAGGTCATTACTCCGGTAGGGTACGCCCGACAATACGGTTTCCCGCAAAACCTGAAGGCAATGGCACAGATTCCCCTGATACACATGGCGGAGCGTCCGGGTGCCTGGAAACGTTTTTTTGACCAGTTGGGTCTGCCCGTAAGTGAGGGCACTGCCTACAAGGTTGATGATTATCCCGCGGCCATTCAGGCAGCAGAAACCCTTGGCGCCGCCCTCGCCTTGTACCCGATAGAGCAACCGTTGGTGGATGCGGGCCGGGTTGAAGCACCCTTCCCACCCGTGGGCCCGCTAGATGAGGCCATCTACGCGGTCTACCCGAAGAACCGAGATTTGCCCGCCGGTGGCCGCGCTTTCATCGACTGGATTCAGTCTGCATTAAGTGCTTTCGACTCCCGAACAACACTCACTTCGGATTAGATTAACTAATCTGACGCTGAAGAAATGCCCGTTTGTCAGGCCAACCGCCACACGTGATGATCGTCCTACAATTCACGATTGAGGACACATCACAATGGCGACCGCCGAACAGCATTTACTTCCGCCTTCCGCCTTTCTTGATACGCATCGCCAGGATGACCTGGACGCGTTATTCGACTCACTCGCCGCACGGACAGTGGATGAATTACAGGGCGTTTATCAGGGGCGCTTGATCGGAATCACCGGGCTTAACAGTGTGCCCGCTATCGCAAAACGGGTTGTTTATGGATTGCTGGGAAGCTGGATCAATCCTTGGCGCGGTAAACAGTTCGGTTCCTCAAGCGGAGCCAACCGCTGGGGTCTGGGAAGCCTGACCCTGGACTGGGGCGCATACCAGAAAACCGATGCCGCGGAGTCGTCTGTCATTTCGCTTGATTACAATGTGCCGGCTAACCCCAGGATAATGCGCCCGATCCTGGGCGAGGTGCGGCTCTTCCGGGACGGCTTGTGGCTGGCTCGCATGCGCTACCGAACCCGAAACGGTTTAAAGACGCTGTTGTATTTTACGCTTCGGGAGATCGACCAATGACAGAAAAGCCGATTCATTACCCCACCATCGTGATTGGTAGCGGTTTCGGAGGTGCGGTGGCGGCCAGCACGCTGGTGGATGCAGGGGAGCAGGTATTACTGCTTGAACGCGGCCCCTGGCGCGATTCCGAAGCGGTTCGGGAAGCCGGTATCGAGCGCCGCGCCAGCCTGCCGGTTGGCCGAAAAGCGCTTACTCATCTGATCCACCGGGTCAGCCTCCCAGGCATTCTGGGTAAAGGGCAGCGCTTGTCCAGCCGCGGGCTGTTCGATCTCCATCTCGATACGGATATGACTGTGGTGTGCAGTAATGGGGTTGGCGGAGGCAGTCATGTCTACAGTGCGATGAATACGCGCCCGCAAGAATCGGACTACTGGGACAACCACGTCGACGGCGTCTCGTCTGAATCCATGGACGATCACTACGCCTGGATGCTGGATCGCATGGGGGCCCGGGTACCGGATGCCCAGGTGCAGATTCCGAACTGGACCCCCGGGGCGTTTGCCGAATCAAAGGATTTCGTTGCGGATGAGGACTTGCCCCAGCCGGCCTTGTCTACCCGAATGACCGGAGAGCAAGAGGACTACTGCAATAACAGTTATTTTGGCAGCGCCAACGGTGCCAAAGCGACGCTCGATCGCGTCCTGATTCTGCCAGCGATGGAAAAAGGATTGCAGGTGGCCGCCGAACAGGAGTGCCTGAGCCTGTGGATGCTACCCGGCGGGGGCTATCGACTGGAGGTCATGGACCACCGCATAAAACGACGCCGGTACCTGACGGCAGACCGGATCATTCTGGCCGCGGGAACCCTCAATACTCTGCGACTGCTTTTCCATAGCCGGGCGATCGGCGGACTGAAAGGGATGCCGGCCCTGGGACTGGGAATCAGCGGCAACGGCGACAGCGTTGCCTGGTGGGCCCTGAACGAACAGGGCGCGGATTTCAGTCTTGGCACTCCGACCCACGGCCGTTTTGCACTGCGCGATGCCGGCACTGGAAAAGCCATGCCCGGCCCCTACATTACGCGATTCGGTTTCAACGGCGTTAACACGCTGCCCTTGCCCAAATGGCTAAAAGCTCGTCTGCGCCGTGATGCCATTCTGGTGGGAATGGGGCGAGATCGCGCGGACGGTGTCGCATTGTGGAAGCGCGGACGCCTGAAATTTCGGTACATCGCCCAGAACAACGGCATTCTTGCAGACATTCAGGCGTTCTTTGCTGAGGTGGCCCGCCGCAGTCGCAAACCCGTTCGTTTCCTGAAAAACCAACCGTTGACGGTACATCCCCTTGGCGGAGCCAGACTGGCGGCGAACGAACGGGATGGCGTCGTGGATGGAACTGGCCAGGTCTATGGCCTACCCGGGCTCTATATTGCCGATGCGTCAGCTTTACCCGCGTCGCCGGGGATGCCGCCCTCGATGACAATCGCTGCCTGGTCCCGCCATCTGGCTCTGGGCATGACAGCGAACAAAAAACGCACGCCTCGACCCAGGACGGCCCCTAAACGCTCAAGGAAACCCGCTCATGTTTAACAAACGAACCTTCACACTGGCGGGCTTCGCTCGCAGCCTGTTGTTCAATCTGTTGTATGGACCGCGGCTGATTACCGCGATGATCCACCCGGCGACCTCCGGCGCGCTCCGGGAGCAAATCATGCTGGGTTGCACGTCGGTTAACGATTGTCGCTACTGCGACTGGTTCCACACGCAGATGGCACTCAAAAACGCCGTTGATCTGGACGAGCTCAATCAGTTTCTCGCCAACCCGGAGGGGACCAGCCTGCCAGAGGATACTGCCATCGCGATTCTCTATGCCCAGCATTTTGCAGAGAACCGGGGCAAGGTCTCAAAGGATGCACGCGAGCGTCTCAAGACGGTTTTTAACGGTTGGCAACGCATCGAAATTAACGCCTATCTGCATGCCATTTACCTGGGCAACCTAAGCGGCAACACCTTTGACGCACTCATGAGCAGATTAAGGGGAGCTCCGAAAGCAGGCAGTCCCGTTGTGACGGAATTAATCGTGTCTGTTGTCGCAGCGCCTGTTCTGCTGCTCATTGCCTCCCGGGCGAGGAAAGCGAACGACAGCCGGTTCAAATCCAAATCCCAGAGTACAGAGAAGTTAGGAGGTCAAAATGCTGATTGATATTGCTACATCGACCCTGTCATCCACCGCCCGTGGATGGCGCGGCACGTCTGCGATGGTGCGCACAGCACAGCCAGAACACTGGCTGGTGTTGTATGACATGGAGGGCTGCCCGTACTGCCGTACGGTTCGAGAAGTATTAACGGAACTGGACTTGAACGTTTTCATCAAACCCTGCCCGAAGGGGCAACCGGGGTTTCGGGAGGAACTCGCTCAGCTCAGCGGCAAAGGACAGGTTCCCTATCTGGTTGACGAAAATACCGGCCAATCGATGGCCGGCAGTGATCAGATCACCAGGTATCTTTATGAAAAGTATGGAGCTGAGAGCAAGCCTGAAAAAAAAGGGAAGTTCCTGCAACCACTCAACAAGCTGGCTACCGGTCTGCGCTTCATGCGTGGCTTGCGGGGTGTAAAGGCATCTCGCCCGGAAAAACCACTGATATTGTTCAGCTTTGAATCGAGCCCCTTCTCAAGACTGGTCAGGGAACGACTGACGGAACTGGGACTGCCATACAAACTTTACAATGGCGGCAAGCAACAGTTGGCGGACCAGGGCCTCAGCAACTTGCGTCCGGTGCTGGGTGAATACAGCCCTGTGCCCGGTACAAACCGGGAACGACTCCTGAGAGAGGCGGGGCGCGTGCAGTTTCCCTTCCTCGAAGATCCGAATACGGGCGAAAAGCTGTTCGAATCCAAACACATTATCCAATACCTGAATCGCACTTATCAGCTGTAGGACAGTTTATGAATTTATTCGACTGGTTACCCTTTGGCCGTGTGCCGGAAATATCCCCCGACCTACTGAATGAGCGATTGAAGGATGTTCAGATTGTCGACGTGAGAACACCGGCGGAGTTTCAACAAAGTCATATTGAAGGCGCGGTCAACCTGCCGATTACCCACTTTTCCAAGAAATCGATCACCGGGCTTTCACTGGAACAGAGCAAACCGGTTGTAACGATCTGTCTATCCGCTCACCGGAGCATTCCGGCCACTCGGCGACTGAGACAACTCGGGTATGACGTGAAGCAGTTAGAAGGCGGCATGAAGGCCTGGTGGAATCAAGGTTATCCAATTGTTGGGGGTCAAAAATAGCCGCTGAGTTGGCGCTCCGACGGCGACTTAGCATCGGAGCGCTAAATGCTATTTCTGGCTGGCGTGTGCGGATGCGTATTTACGCTGTTTGGAGTCCTTCAGAGGTTCACTGCTATGGAAGAAACGGTGTAATACGCTCGCTGATTCAGCATCATACTGACGCCATCCATAAACTTTAGGGCGTTCAGTCTCAATTTTCAGAGTGCCCCACAGCAGCCAGTCAAAGAGCGAGATGAAGTTGGTCATATTTTTAGCGGAGTTTGCCGTGCGGCTATGGTGATGGTGATGCATGTTCGGGAATGTAAAAATATGGCAGAGCGCACGCATGCCTTTACGCACGAGGCTGTTGTGATGATTGAGAAGCCAAAGATCGTATTGCCATTTCCAGTTGGTATGGACGTGCATTCCCCACACGACCTTGGAGAGCGTCCCCCATAGAAAAACTTCATACAGCCCAAGGTACAGGCATGCCAGCCCGAACCAGTAGTTTGGCAATATCAACCACCAAGCCCAGTTTTCAACGAATGTCTGACTGGCGCTAATCTCCCCGCGTTTGTCTGGTCCGCCGTTGAGGTGGTGAGGGCGGTGCGCTGCCTTATAAAAGTTCTGTACCTTGCCGAGCCATCGACTTTTCGGTTTACGGCTATGGGCGAAAAGATGAGTTCTTCCGTGTAGGTACTCATCGATAAGCAGAAAACCGACAAGCGTTGGCCAGAAGTACTCTGCTTCAAGCCAGGCGAGCGCACCGCTATGGGCTGGGAAAAGCCCTGCCATCAAAAGGAAAACCACCACTGTGAGAGCGGGGCGCTGTAATGTCGCAAGAAAACCAAGGGATAAACCGGACATAGCCCAGTCACTAAAGGTTTTTTTTCCGTCTCGCGTCTGACCGCTAATGATTTCATGCAGCGAGAAAAAAGCCAGGAAAATGGTCGTGACTAATGCAGCTACTTTACCCGTCTCTTCGACTGCCTCGGGTATATTGAAAAACTCAAACATGCAAGGTCCTCAGTTTTTTGTGTTGTCTGTTATGACGCTGAGGGTAGGTAACTGAGGCAAGCATTCCTAGTTAATAACTTGAATAAGAAATATTAGCGAGCCTAATATACTGGTCATGAAAAATCTAAGAAGTGTAGATCTCAATCTGCTCACCGTGTTCGAAGCGATCATGGTGTATGGCAGTCTGTCTGCTGCCGCAGAAAAACTTGGCATGACACAGTCGGCCGTCAGCCAGGCACTCGGGCGCCTTCGACTGACGTTCCAGGATGAGGTATTTGTACGCCGCGGGAATGGCATGCGTCCCAGTAATCATGCAGTCCAAATATACCCTGAAATCCGAAAGGCTCTGTCTTCCATCCGAATTGCAATCGAATCGAAACAATTTTTCGATCCCGAAAATTCAGAGCGTAACTTCAAGCTCGCGATGGGGGATTACGGAGAGCATCTTCTGCTGCCAGAACTCCTGCGAACGTTGGAAAAATACAAAGGTGGCCTATCGCTACAAAATTATCCGAATACTGATCCTAACGTTTTTACTCAACTTGAGCAGGCAGAGCTGGACCTTTTCTTTGATGCTCGACCATCTGTAAGCGCCACCACTCAAAGCTGCAAACTCCTGAGTGAAGAGCTGGTAGTCATTTGTGGCGCGAATCATCCGCGTTTAAATACATCCGTTACCGTGAATCAATTCTTGAGCGAGCGCCACGTGGTACTTGCAGTTGGCGATAGCAGTCACACCTTACTTGAAGGAATGCTGGGGAAACCGTTCACCGGAAGTCGCCGCGTGGCTGCTCGGGTCAATCAATACGTTGCTATACCGAGACTGGTTGCAGCGACAGACGCGATCGCCACACTACCCAGGAGGATGGCAGACTATTTTATGGAACGTGAGGCCATACGAACGCTGTCGTTTCCCTCCCCTGATGCCTTTTTTGACGTGTTTATGGTTTGGCATTGTTCTTTTAACAATGATGCAGCACATCAATGGCTTAGGCAGTGTGTTATAGATCTGACGAAACGGTTATGAGGCACCTGTTGCATTAAAAACTCTATACAAGAATGCCAAGCCAAAGCACCATCGTAGTCTATTGGGGTGTCGTCGACATACCTCCCATAGTTTCCTCAAGCCACTGCCTTGCTGGCCCCAAACCCGGATGCTCCTCCAATGCCGGTGGGTACACCAGCCAAATCCCCATATCGATGGGGAAAGGCCTAGGCAACAATGCTCGCAAATTACCCGCATCAATACGCTTTTGAATAATTGGTAGCAGACCCAATGCCACCCCGGAACCTGCTTCGGCCGCGGCAATTGCCGAGAAGGAGTCGTTGAAGTACAACTGCGGATTCTTGCTCAGGTCCACACCCATGGCACGGGCCGCTTCGGCCCAGTCGTTCACATGGGTGCGGCTGTGAATCAGAGTCAATTGTGACAACTGCTCGGTATTACCGGGCCGCAGCGGGGCCTGGTGTGGATCCGCGCCGTCATCCACCACGGTGATACTCAGGTCGCATAGCTTGTGCGCCGTCACGCCCGGCCAGTGGCCCGGACCCACGCGCACCGCAATGTCGTCCCGCTCGGTCCCCAGCTCCACTGGCAGTTCACTGGTCTCAATGCGCAGGTCTATGTCCGGGTTGGTAATATTGAAACGGGGCAGGGCGGGAATGAGCACGTCGTAGGCCACCAAGGTCATGGCAGAAATACGGAGCGTCGGGGTGCGTAGGTCGTTGCTGATAGCGCGATGGCCCTCGCGATAACGCTGCATGACCTCGCTGGCCAGTTCGTAATAGCGCAGGCCAACGCGCGTGAGCTCAACCGCTCGCGGGTAACGCACAAAGAGTGCATGACCAAGCAGTTGCTCTAGTCCCTTGATTTGCTGGCTCACGGCCGACGGCGTCACGTTAAGTTCCTCTGCGGCCAGTTTGAAGCTGGCAAGGCGGGCGGCGGCCTCAAAGGCCGGTAAAAACTGCATCGGTGGCGGTTGTGTTCGCATGGGTAGATTAGTTTTTCTGTGGCGTTATGTCTCTGCCTACTAACTATAGGCGATATAGATAAGCACGACTAATTCAAAGATAAGGATATTTCGGTTTTTCGGGCGGCAGGCACCGCTTACCGTAAGGCTATCGCTTAGCACGGCCATCTGCATTGGGTGGCGGGGCAGTACAAGTTGGGGAGACAGCATTATGGCAAAGGCGGCAGCAGTTATTGTCGGCGTGGGTGACCGCCAAGGGATCGGGGCGGCGGTGGCGTGTCTGGCGGCGCAGCTTGACCTGCATGTGTTTATCGCCGGTCGCACGGAGGCAAAGCTCGAATCCCTGATGGTCGAAATTGCTCAGCATGGGGGCACGGCCACAGCGGTGGTCCTGGACAGCACTTCGGCGGCCGATATCGAACGCCTGTTTGCAACGGTGGACAAGACTGGCTTGGTGCCGTCGCTGGTGGTCTACAACACCGGCCGCAATATTCCTGCACCGTTTCTGGAGAGCCAGCCCGCGGATGAGTACGGCCACTGGCGCCGCTGTGTGTATGGCGCTTTCCTGGTCAGTCAGCAGGCGCTGCGCCGGCAACTAGCGCAGCCGAAGTCTATCGAGCATCGCGGCACGATTCTGTTTACCGGTGCCAGTGCCTCCCTGCGCGGCAAGCCGATGTTTGCTGGCTTCTCCGCGGCCAAGGCAGCGCTGCGCGCCATGGCGCAATCCATGGCACGGGAGTTCGGGCCGCAGGGCATACATGTGGGGCACGTGGTCATCGATGGTGTGGTTAACGGCGCCATCGTACGGGGTCTGGGGGGAGGAATGGGCAAGTTCCTCCTCAGCGGCAAGGGCACCGATGGCGCCCTGATTCCGGATGAAGTAGCCAAACAGTTTCTGACGCTTCATCAGCAACCGCGCAGCGCCTGGACCCATGAGTTGGACCTGCGTCCGTGTAAGGAGGCGTTCTGATGACCAAGCACACGGATCACGATAGCGGTCTGGCAAAGCAGTTCTTTGGCCGCCTGGTTCGCCACCGGCTGAATGCCCGTCAACGCTCCCGTAAACAACGGGAATTGCAGGCACTCAATCGCCCCAGGGCTGCGTTGATTGTCGGCGTTGGCAGTCCCAACGGCATTGGCGGCGCTATTGCCCGGCGCGCCGCCGAGGGCGGGCTGCATGTTTATGTGGCCGGCAGAACCGCAGACAAAATCAACGCCACCGCCGCCGACATTGGCAGCCGGGCCACAGCAATCGTTGTTGATGCCCGCAACACCGTTAGCATCCAGAGAGCATTTCGCCAAATCGCCGCTGATGGTTATGAACTGGACCTGGTGGTGCACAACGTCGGCACGAATCGCCCCAAATCGTTTATGGATATTACACCGGAGAAGCTTGAAAGCGCCTGGCAGCAGGATACGGCGTCCGGCTTTGAAGTGGCACGTCAGGCATTGGCGGCTATGACCGAGCAGGGCCATGGCACCTTGCTGTTTACTGGCGCATCGGCCTCCCTGCGGGGCAAATCAGGCTTCGCATTGTTTGCCCAGGCCAAGGCAGGGCTGCGTATGCTGGCGCAATCACTGGCCCGGGAGTTTGGCCCACAGTGTATTCATGTAGCCCACGTGGTGATTGATGGCGTAGTCGACGGTGACCGGGTGCGGGATATCGTTCCCGGGTATGTGGAAGGCCAGGGCGAAGACGGTGCGTTAAGCCCGGCGGCCATTGCCGAGACGTACTGGCAGTTGCACAAGCAGCACCGCAGTGTCTGGACCCACGAGCTGGACCTGCGCCCGTTCAAGGAAAACTGGTAAGCGTTGGGGTGCTAGCCAACGGCTTATCAACAGGGAGACTGAACAATGATCATTGCCACCGATATATTGATCCCGGCCTTGGTGCTGGTGTTGTGGACCCTGTCTATCTGGATGTGGATGGTGGTGGGGCGCGTCCAAGCGGTCTCGGCCATGGGCCAGAAACTGGATTCATCACTGACCAATGATGAGCATGCCCGCGAGCTGCCGTTGGCGGTGCGCTGGAAGCTGGACAATTATCACAACCTGCTTGAGCAGCCGATTCTGTTATATGCCACGCTGCTGGTATTGGCTGTGGTGGGCAGCAGTGATTTGGATCTGTGGCTCGCCTGGGGTTACGTCGGCCTGCGAATGGTGCACAGTTTTCATCAGGGGTTGCGCAACGTGATTGAAGAGCGCTTCGTGATCTTCAGCACTGCCTCGCTGCTTCTGATTGTGCTAGCTGTGCGGGCACTGATCGCAGCGGTTTGATTAGCAGGACGACACGGCAGGAGGACAAAGCCATGCGAAAAGGATTGATCAGCGCCGTGCGCGGGCAGTTTTCCGCCGCGCAGCAGCGCACACTTGAAGCGATGGTGAAAACACACTATCGCACCCATGTGAGCGATGAGCGCCTGGGCGTGTTCTGGATGGAATTTGAGCCCGACCAGATGTTTACCAACTACGCGCCGAGCCAGAGCTCCATCATTACGCTTGAATGTGCCAATGAGTTTCCCCAGGACAAACGTGTTGCCATGCTCACCGCCTGCCACAACGATTGGTGCGCAGAAACCGGGCAGCACCCCGATCACCTGATGCTGGCGCTTCTTGAAGAAGACCTGTTTCGGGCCTTTCTGGCAAGCAATCGCGAGCGGTTGTCGGGGATTGGCGCGTGCCAGTTCTACGGGGCGGCCATTGCGCGTGCGCTGGGCGCCCGCCTTAACCGCGGTATTTTTGCCTTCTCGGCCAATCGCTAACCGCACAGGAGAGACTGCGATGCCTGTATATACTCTGGCCTGCACCCAGCCATTGCCGGTCACCGTCCGTAAGGCCGTGGCTGATAAAATTACCGATGTTCATTGCGACGTCACCGGCGCGCCACCGGAGTTTGTGAATGTGTTGTTCCTGCACGGACAGCGTACCCGTCACGGCGAGCGTTTGGCCGTAATCGGCAATGTTCGAAGTGGCGGCAACCGCAATCAGGAATTGACCGACAGCCTTCAAGCGGCCATCCATGAGGGCGTCGCCCAGGCCGCCGATTTCCCGGCCACTGAAGTGTCGGTGCGATTGATCGGTTTTCCCGCCAGTTGGAGTATGGAGGGCGGTGAGATCTTGCCCGAGCCAGGTGATGAGGATGCTTGGTTGAATCGCTCATCTTGAAGATGTTATCTCTCAATCAAAATGTTCGCTTTGCGACCAAACTGCACTTTGGAGAACACATGCGCGCGTTGCTCGACGGGCCATGAGTCAATTACTGCACTGCGTGTAAGAGAAAAATGGCGAGTCTCGGGATATTCGCAGGA
>Ga0098040_1001230_pt1 | contig 11310 bp, 2 predicted proteins | sample 7_EtaG_FD_75065 | JGI IMG/M metagenome (GOLD analysis project Ga0098040, IMG submission 75065) | Marine viral communities from the Subarctic Pacific Ocean - 7_ETSP_OMZ_AT15161 metaG | ecosystem: Environmental > Aquatic > Marine > Oceanic | place: Pacific Ocean | collected 2015-01-08 | reverse complement strand
TTCTTCATCATTGGTGGAGATTCGGTCCTCAAGGTCCTCCCGGCGAGGGCTTCGGCGGCTCCACGGATGTTAATGATTTCGCCCCTCGCCATACTGCAACAACTACATATCGGCTGGGCAATGGTTACGATGCAACGCTAGATACTGTTAACTACTTAGCTGCTAACTATTACGGCGTTCAGTGTACCGAAGTAAGAGACAACTGGTATGTTCAACATCCAATCCCATCTAATGATTATGGTTATGCTTGGATTACAGCTTCGGCTAATCAAGCAGCGGGTTGTGATTTGGTCACCACCGCATCGTTTATTTCGGCGAGTGAATTTGGCTCTGTGAATTATGCAGGTTCTCGATATAACTGGGGTCTGGTTTCAAAGGGATATGGCGAAACTCCTGCGTATGCAGCCGCTCGCACCCGCCCGTTTATACCAGTAGACTTTGCAGGGATGAACACACAGATGTATGAGCCGATCACTTCATCTACAAACACTTTGGGATATCCAAATTATCTTGTTTATTCAAATCCTAATAGCAATCTCGGAGGTATACAATTTGTCAATTATAGTAACAATAGTGAACACTATTTGACCAGCGGTGGTAAAGACCTAGACGGGGATATTTTGATCACAGAGGGTTGGTTTAGTGCGTCTCTGCAACTTGCTTCGGCCGGTACCGCAGATGAAACTTATATGGCTGGGTTCGGGATCACTCCAGTTCAGCAAATTAATGCGCTTCACCACCACCGAGGCGGGCAATACGGATACCCAACCTTTAAACAAATTCGCACGGGCGAACATCCTGTTGCAAGACGTCATAAAAAAGACAACACGTTATCTATTGGTGATAAGGCAACAGTTGCAACTTTCATGAATCAGGGCAGCTTGATTAAATCAACAGGTCTCAAAGGCACTACATTTACAAATTATACTGAGCCATTGGTTTCAACGAAATATAAACCAATGGTTCATCGACTCGATACAGCGACGTCAGATGGCTCTCAAACAGCGCGACCAATTGTTCTGAAGCACACTTATGCAAATAATCTTAGTATGTTCGCGAACCGAGAGATTACGAATAAATTGGATTGTACTAAAACTGACCGGCAGATGTATCATCAGATAACAGACGCTTACATCAATCCAGAAATGGATCCTAGTGCAAACCCAGTTAAGTCATTCAAGTCTCTGATATATGGAGAAACGGTTTATCCAAAAGAGCAATACACATTCTTGGCAACCTCCCGTGGACGGTTAAATTACGATCAAACAATAGTACAGAAAGCCGAAGTGCGAGCGGGCACTGAAACCACATGGTGGAGAGATCGTTTGGAGGATAGGACACGCTGTGACGTAGAAACCGAAGTCATATATCGTCACTCCGGCTCGGTTGGTAGTCACTTAGGTTACGCTATTAACTCCATGGGTTATAAAGTTTGGAAGAATTATAATTTAGGATCCGGCTCTGGAGATCCGCGCTCATTAGGAAACACAGTTGGTGGTCTCGGTGGTGGTCCATCAGCGTATGGGCGACCAAATGCGGGCTCACCGACGGCGCATCACGGAGGAACCCGAGATTTAGACACAGAATACCTTCACAGCGGGTCTGTCACTTGGTTCTTGCCCTCCGGAGCTTTAAGCTCATGGCCACTCGATACTGGAATTGACGAGCCTCATATAGACGACTGGGCAGGTGATGCCTCCCCCTCTGGAGACCAGTATGGATATAATGTGGGCGAACTCTATATGGATCCGATTGCCACATTGTATGCCAGCCTCTCAAAAGCTCAATTAAAAGAAATGTTCGAAGGCGGCAATGGAACAGTGCTTGCTCAACTCAATCACTTTATGGCAGAAACTGGCTCCAATGGTGATCGCCTTTATAAGTGTCCCGGTACCGCATCTGTTTGCTTTAATCACTTCGCCCTGGGCGGCACCACGAGTCAAGCAGCTAGTGGCACTCTTCAGGGTGCAAACTGGAACCGCCGCTCTCACGAGCCAAATCAAATCATGGCTTGGAAGGCGAATGAATATGCAGGAAGAAATCCATTCTTTGATTCATATGAAGACTATTCCGACGATATCCGCGCAATTGCGAAAGATTATACAGTCATTCCAGAATTTAGAATGTCTGAACATATTGAGCATTATTTGTCCAGTGACAATGGTTTCAAAGCAAAAAATTATAAGTTCTTAAGTCTACTCGGCGGAACTCAAAGTTCTAGTGCGGATAATTACGATTCGGATTATAACGAGGCTTTCTGGAAAGAATATTGCCATTCTGACTTTATGAAATATTTTGGAGGAATTCAAGATGATCATACTGATATTGCAGGGGTCACTGCCCTGAGCTTCCGAATGTCAGCAGTTAAAAAGTTGTTACCCTATAACGGATTTTATCCAGTGCAGCGAACTGTACAATTGGCATCCTTAATGTCCTCTTCTTACGGACCTTATCTTTCTGGATCGGCTTCTGCTTCATTTGGTGCAGATAGTGCTGACAATATTAACTCTTGCCACGGTGGACCATATTTTGCAGAACGCATGCAGTCTTTGTTGCAACCATTTTATGCTCCCGGTATTATGTTTAATACAATTAAGTCCGGAATTGCTGTTGACTGGGCATGTCATACTGGCTCTTTTCCAACGGTAGCAGCCAATGAGGGTGAAGTGGGGACCAATAGTCCGTGGTATTGGCAACACGAACACACGCTCGAATCCGATCGTTATCAGATGCTTAATCTATCAAAAGCGATGCACCGATGTCATGTCACGGAAGCACCAACATTCAGAATGCCATTTGAAGCAATTATAAATCCAGATGCTTACTTGCCGTATTCTGCTAGCGCGGATTCCGTGGGCGATGATAAGCATACAAAGGGTTCACTTATCCTTGTTGCTCCGTATTATGGTTCTTCCTCGTTCCATTGTAACTGGCAAGGGCAGTCAAAACCATATTACAGCATGGCAGCTAATAACTTTTTTGCAGAAATTCCAAACTTTTTCTTACAAAAGAGAACGATGAATTCGTTTACTTCTGCAAGAGAAGCAGAATTCAAACCTATGTCATCAGGTTCAACTTATTATATGGATGTGGTACTTCATAAAACACATGATTATGTTGCCTACGAAAATTTTGGAAGCGTCGATGGCCACCATCAACTCGTCACTACTAGAGGTTGGGGATATGGTCCGTCTTATAAAACGGGGTATGGAGTTTGGGATGCCTCAGACCCATCATACGCAATTTTTACTCCACCATATTTTTATGGAGCAGCAAAGGCACGAATTAAGTTTACACCACATGAACATATGGATATGACAGAATGTGAATCATTTGTATTTACGCTTGATGATATTTTGGCGGGTGCCTCTTTAGAAACCGAATATATAAATGATGTTTTACCGAGCACACCGGGTCCGGAAAGGTGGATCAATGAAGAAATTACCAATGGAGCGTGGTCAAATACTATTGTAGCACAAAACAGGATGCAAGTTTCTTCGTCTGTTTCCTTATTTGGAAAAACTTTTCAACCCGCGATAGAATATGATCAGAATGGAAATATCATCTCTGCCACGGAAAACCCTCAAGCTGGTTTGGGGGCATGGACCATAGCGACCAAATTTGAATGTCCTTCATTGAACTTTTATGGAAAGCACGGCGGCGCACCCGATACAGACGGAGAATTTCCGTTTGTGCCTGATACGCCTTATGAACTGGTGGAAGACGATTTTTCATCTGTATATAGTCATTCGGCTTATCAGTCTACATATTCAACAGCATCGGTAGGTGCGTTGAATCAACGAGTACGAGGTATCTACAACGGTCTCGGCGAAATTCCCACTGCTGGTTCGGGGATTTTCCTTAGCCTAAAAGACTCTTTCCCTTCGACCAACTACGATCCAACGTGCAACGATGGTATGGGTTCGCTTTTGGATGTTTGCGGATTTAGAGCAGAAGAAAAACAGATCGGTACGATTGCCGAACAAAAAATCATTTCAGAGGCTGTAGTTGCAATACCATTTATCGATATCGGTGGCGAGCGAAAGTTCTTTGCCCTCGGCGACACACCTTCAAAATCTAGAGAAATTTATCTGAATGCTCTAAATGGTGCCGATGGACCCGGAAAATCGATTCGAACTATGGCACAGCGAATGCAGCGATATATATTCCCGCCGCATTTAGATTTTAAAACTGATCTCATGATGGAACCTTTCGCAATGTATATATTCGAGTTTTCACATAAACTTACACAAAAGGACTTGTCTTATATCTGGCAGGGACTGATGCCCGATATATCTGTTACTGCAAAAAAAGCTAGCACAGCCATTACTCATGCTTGTGCTGACAATGAATTTTTCCGTGGGAAGCCAATCCCAGAAAAAACACGGTGGATGGTTTTCAAGGTCAAGCGCCGCTCACGAGAAAACTATTTTGCACTTACAGCAGATGCATCTGACGATTCACAATTTCGCTTTAAGCAAGAAGGTAAACCAATTCATCCGCCAGAATATACATATAACTGGCCATATGATTTCTTCTCACTGGTAGAAGTAGCGAAGTTTGATGTGAAAGCTGGAATTGGCGATGGTGCCATTCCAATTTTTCCAAGTCCAGCTTTCCCCCTTGATTTGAATCCAACGTCGCCAGCGTTTGGAACAGTCTTAGCAGGAGGGGCTTTAGCAGGAGCGACAACAGAAAGAGCGGTCGCTTCAGCCGCTGCCGCCGCCGACCGCGCTGCTCAAGCTGCATCGTTTGCAAATATCGACCGAAACATGTTTAATCTGGGAAGTGCGGTGAACAATGTAGCTAACACAATCATGGTAGGTATCTCACCTACCAAATTGATGAATATATCTGACTCTGTAGTTGCCGGCGGCTGGGCAGGAGGCGCTGCTGGTGGTCCCATTGCTGATCTAAAGACCGGTCTGAAAAACGATGCTCTGTCAAAAGCAGCAGCTAACCTCGCACCCAACACAGGTGCAGGTACCGGCACCGGCTTTCCCCCTGGAGGTAAAATCTAATGGCTAAGTTTTTTGATCCAAAAGAAGATGTAATGGACATTAAGATTACTCCATACGGACACCATTTACTATCGAAGGGTGATTTTAAACCCGCCTTTTATGCCTTTTATGATGATGATATCATTTATGACATTAAATATACGGAAGGGGAACTCTCTGAGCCGCAAAGTGATATCGAGACTAGAATTCAAGCTCAGACTCCTCGTATGAAGGTACAAAGCGGATTCTCGGGAGTGGAAACAAATATCAAACGAACAGTTCAGCAGGTCAAAGAAAAGAAGGCTAAACTTGGTGATAACTCACTCCAGCCGATGGCAGATAAACACCACGCCTTGGCTTTACCTCTTGGACACTCTAGTCTATCCACTGTACATATGCCATCGTGGGATATGTTTTTCCTGCGTGGGAAAATGGATGACTCGGTAACTTATTTGACAGGATCTACGACTCCTAACATACGCATTCCGCAGGTTGATTGCAATATCACATACACGGGTAAAGCCACAGGACCAGATGAGCCAGTTCCCTTATCAGAACAACAGAAGAAAGTGATCCAATTGGAAGGATCTCTTCCAGATAATGAAACCGTCGGCGCATGGTCAAACACATTTGATGGGTTCGAAGACATGTCGAATTTCAAAGTGATAGATGACTTTATTCTTCTGGAAATAAATGAAAATAATACGGATTATTTATCTGAGAACTTTGATATTGAAGTTTATGAAGTGGTCTCGGTAACTGGTTCTCAAAAGCCCAATTCTTTGGGCAACAATGAACACGAAGAACTCGTACCACTTTATTTTGCGAGAGACCGATGGTCAGACTTGAGCACATTATATACTACGGACGAGGTAGACGATTTTGACGAACTATTTCCAGATCTAGATCCTAATTATGTTGAACATTTTTTTGATGTTCTTGTTGATGATGAGATCGATCCTGCGGTAATCTGCATGTGGTTGCCAGATAGCAAAGTGAAAAGGCGACAGCTAGCTCGGGAATTTGATTGTCCTGATAAAAAATCGCAGCTTGGTTCGACTTTCTCTGACGCAGCAGCAGGTTTATACGATGCGCAAATAACAACCGATCCGGAGGATTGCGACTGATGGCACTGGTTAACCAAAATCAATTGATAGGCTCGATGGTGCCGGATGTTTATATTAAAAAGATCACCTTGGAATCGGGCGGCTACGAACAAAAAGAATCGAATCCCCATATTCAACATCCTTGGGAAAACAAATCCCCGACGGACACTTCTTCCGATGCGTTGCGGGTATCTATAGATTTGGCGATAAAAGATACTCTTGATGATAATATGGTGACTTCGTGGTTTGGGGACCAAGATTTTAAAAAGTATTTACAATTGACAGTAATCCAAACAACCGATCCTTTAGTAACTAAAATATTCTCTTCCTCTAATAACGCTATTAGATTAGCAAATGTCAAATCTTATGGGCAAGGTTTGGCTTTCCTATCAGAACTTATTAAATCTGTTTCTGGGCTTCCAGAGTTCGCGTCACACAACATGATAGAAGAAGACGCCCCAATCATTTTAGAACGCATTAACAAAAACACAAGCTACCAAAAGATATCTTTAAACGAGATTATCGATGGTGGTGAATCTTTACAAACCCAGGCATACGAAGGTCTCGGTACATCCGGTGGCATCGTTTATGATATATGCCACAACGTTAAATTTGAAATATCTACTAGTGAACCAAAGCACGTGTCTTATTTTGCTGCCACATCGATTGACTTAGACCAGTTGGCTGATGATTTCGATGTTTTTATTGATAATCCTTATATAACTGATTTGGTTTCTGGGAAGGTTGCAGCCGAAAATGTGATCGACGCCTCGGTTGTTAATTCGAAGACAACTGTCTTTAAAAACACCGACGGCGAAATATGGGCAGGACCAGTTAGTCAAACGCCTGATGGTACATGGTGGACAAACACGCCAGCCGCTAGTCTCAAAGAGCCATTAACAAAAGTAATTTTCAACAATGCAAAAATCCAAGATTTCAGAATCTCTAATAAAATTGAAAGACTGCGTTTAGATTTTAGCAATATTGAAAATAAGTTGTTTGCTGGTTCAACTGGCTTTAAACACTTGTCGAATGAGAAGCTGTTGCAGAACACAGAAAAATCATATTTTACAGACATCAACTTGACGATAGATAGTGAACACCGAGCCAAATTCTTTTTTGGTTTAGATTATACACAGTTGGTGCGGGACAACTCAAAATATGGAAACCTCTATAGTTCGTTCAATCAAAAGGATTTGTTGAAATCAGTAAAGGTTCGTAGATTTATCCTTAAAAGACGCCGAATGGCAAATAACAGATTCATGCTGAATAAGCTGGGAACACCGGTCGATATGGCAGATCTGTTTGATGAAAATGAGGTACCGGAAGTCTTGATCTCCGTCACTGCTGACAAAGGTAAAATTAAAGGTTCATCGAACAAAGGTGGAATATCGGAAATCGATATAGAGTCTGAACTTAGACACTTTGAGGGAACAGATAAAACAATGCCTTATACCACCGATGGGCATTATCAATACGGTGTTGAAATTGAGGTGGAAGACCAGTCCCATAATCTTATAATGGAATATATAACGACGATTGCAAAAGAAAAAGTATTCTTTGATGCATATGCGAAGAAGGCATTATCGCCCCAGAACTACGATTCAATCGCAAATCGGTTTACAAAGAAATTCATAAAAGAGCAGGAAGAAGAATATGGAGAAGAGCCTTTTTCTTCGCCCTGGTTCCGTATGATATTTAAGTTTGCTCTTGCCTATTCTTTTTTTAAAAAAGGCGGTCTAAGCACACAAGTATGTTCTGATCTCTTTAATATGTGCATGCCGGATACGGGAAATCCAAGAGGCATCCATCTGGTGCAAAAGATAGTCGATAACTTTTTGCATGATGTCACACGTAAGGTAGGCACAAGGCTAGAGCAAAAAAGCGCAGCAGGAGGTACCTCTAGTGCACTGATGCCAGCTACACCACCTCTCCGGACTTTCAAATTGGAGCATTACTTCACTCGGACAATAGATAGTAATTTTCCAAAGAAGGTGGGATATGATTATTTATCTAACGGCTCTACGTCTAAAGAGAAATCAGAAGGGCTTAAGGCAATTGATTTTTCTGACTACACTGCGCGAGTCGATTCAGAAACTTTAAAATACTTTGATTCGACTACTGCGAATATTAATATTGCAGGAAGCGACGGGAACACATATAACCCGGAGGACTCAATTGATAATACTAAATGGACTTATTTAACACCGTCAAACGTTAATCTTGGAAAGTTAGGAGGAACATGTTGTTTGGCACAGCCGTTTGATGTAACGAAAAACGCGGATATACAAACCTCAATTACTTCTTTGAACTTGGCGAAAAAATCACCCTATGGCTCTCTCTCATTGTTTGCCGGGAAAGGCGTTTCTACAGGTGCTGACAAAGCGAATCTCAAGTCGATCACACCAACTACTTTTAACATACAAAAGAATCTACTTGGTTCGATGGCGCAATTCAACTGCACAATCGTTCCTGCTCTGCCAACGAATATGGCTAACCCATTTTCAGAAATTCTAAACACATCAATTTTTCAAGAACAGGATCCATATGCTGACGCTAGTGATATGATGGGTTTTGAGTGGGACAATATAGATTTACTTTCGGGGTCTAATGCTGATATTCCAAAAGATGCAGCCGAAGATATTCCCGAAGATCCAGTGCTGTTGTTTTCGTTTTTGTTTAAACCAACGATGCTATTCGGCACAGGGATGAGCGGTATGCAATCACAGTTTAGAGTGACTCCGGCACCAACAAGGACGATGACACACAAAACGGATACTTTTTATAGCACAAATTTTTATAATATTAATTCGAGTAACAATGCTATTAAGAGTCTTGTTGGCAATCTCTATTTGCAGCCACCAACCAAAATGTCAAACAGCGGTCAAGCAGCAGTTTCATACACTTCTGCTGGCACAGTTCCTCTCGTTGTTCAGACACAAGTACTTTCACTTCCCAATCAAGTTAAGTCGTTGTTTTTGAGCAATCTTCCACAAGTTAAGCAGAACTGGCATGATAGCGCGTTTGATGCTTTTAAGATTCCTTTAAATCTATCGACAGTTGCACTGAACTATAAGATGATTAAACAGATCGAAGTACTGGTCGGATACGAAACTGACAGTGATGGTCGCCCTCTCCCGAGGAAACCCATATGGGAGCTTCTCAATGCGAGAACAAAAGAGTTGCTGAAAAGAAAACAAAGCATCGCTATTTGTCGAATGGCTAATTATGAAAATGTCGCCTTCGGTGTTAAAAGACCAAAAGGCTTCGAGCTTCCAACTTATGATGAATACTTTATTTTAAAGCTTGGCAAAACTCAGACTAGCGTGCATACAGAACCCCACCAGGCTTACGAGGATAAAATACACAGAGAACTGTTGATAACGGATGCTGCCGCCAAAGATGTGCCAACTGAATATTTAACGTCAATTCCAATCAATTCTGGAAGAATTAAAATATCAAAGAAAACAGTAGCAAAGGTAACCCGATCATGAAATTAAAGTTTCCGATATTACTACCGTCGAAAATGACAGTAAATCAAACCGGTCAAGTGATCGATGCAAAAACACAAGCAACGCTCAGTGACAAGACGCCAGAACCCCAGCTAAAAAAGAAACAAAAAGCAAAGAATCTTCTCGCAGACAAACAACATGATTATGTTGGAGCATCGCAAAAGAAATTTATCGTTGAAGTCACGAACTGGGGTGTCCCACCGTCGGAACGCGCAGAAGCCGAATATGAATTTGGCTCCTCTAATGACTTGGGTGTTGGACACTATGACGTGCTTAGAGATGCCGCAGGAAAATATTGGACAATAGAAGAAGAGGATTCATCGACGCAAATACCAAAGAAAACTTTAGGTTTTTTAAATAAATCAATGGACGCTAGTATTGGGCTTGGTGTACCGTTTGGCATGTATGTGGGTGATGCGGTGCACAATCCATTTCCTGATGGCGTGTCAAACCCTTACTTTGAAATAGAACAGGCAGTTAAACTTTTTCCGTCTAAAGGACAATTTTCCGAGGATATAAAACTTCCATGGGGCTACGGAACTTATAATATTTATAAGCCAAAGCTATGGAAAAAATTAATTGCAGGAAACGCGGATCCGGAATCATCTGAGTATGATCCAATGGATGGTATTGTAAAAGAGTTTGTCGATTATGATTATTGTGCATTTTATGTCCCGACACTTCTTGACAAGAAAAGCACATCTGGTTTGCTTATCGGAGGTCAACATTATGCATCCGTAAGACCAGAATATAATTTCTTTATTCCAGCTTATGAGAAAATAATGAATCCATTATTTCCAGTGCCGGGAATAAATGAAAGGAGTTTACCGAGTCTATATTCTCTTCTTGCAGAAAAGAATAACGTGAAAAGCAATCCACACTTACATCAGCACAACTCCCTGGGTGGTGCACTAACAAAGTTTGATGTGAAAGACACTGCCGGTCAGTATTTTGTTGATTTCGGTCACGCAGCAGAGAAGATTATCGATGGCGAGATCGATGTTAACACTTATGGAAATAAATTTAGAAACATAGTCTTGCCACATGCATCGGTACCAGAACTTAAGGGATATGCAGACAAGAGGGAACTATTCCCAATCTTTGTTGACTTAGAAGTATCCATGGATAAAACCGCAGTGTTAAGCGATCTGCTTGCTGAGATGGGGCTTATAGATAAATTTGTTTTAGAAGTTGCAAAAAACGTTTCGATGGATGAGGGCTTCGAAGAAAAAACATTTGAAGAGGCAACAGAAACTATCGTTATAGACGACGCACCTGATGCAACGGCATCCGCGATCAAGAATATTACATCCCATCAGAAAGAGAGCAAAACGTGGGACATTACTCGCTGGTTAGAAAAAATAGCGATGGTTGATTTGGAGACCGGTCAATATACTCCGATTGGTACAACTGATGAGGAGATCGAAGCTCTAAAACAAATCGTTGTTATAGATGATGGTGACCTTGAGGCATCACATATAATAGCGCCAGAGAACAAATTCTATCAAAGTCTGATGGGCGTGGTATTTTTTGAAAAACTCAAGAGTTATTTGAAAGCACGCTTTAATACATATTCGGAGTTAATGCAAGGTAAATCCAACCATTCAGAAACAGTGCTTTATAGAATTGAAAAATGGAAGGTCGATGAAACAGGTGCCACTCTTGGCGATCCAATTCAGAATTTTTGGTTTC
>Ga0098040_1001228_pt1 | contig 11320 bp, 3 predicted proteins | sample 7_EtaG_FD_75065 | JGI IMG/M metagenome (GOLD analysis project Ga0098040, IMG submission 75065) | Marine viral communities from the Subarctic Pacific Ocean - 7_ETSP_OMZ_AT15161 metaG | ecosystem: Environmental > Aquatic > Marine > Oceanic | place: Pacific Ocean | collected 2015-01-08 | reverse complement strand
TCAAGATATTAATTTGGAAGAAAATGAAAGAACAGTAACTACTATTAATTCTTCAGATAGTGTTGATACTAACATTTATGCTGGTCCTGGAATTACTACTAATGAAAGTTTCCAAAGATCTATTAATTGGTCTAAGCAAAAAGAAGATAAATTTATAGATGGAGAAGTAGTTTCTAAGGACAGACCTCATTATGAACCATTGATATATCCTAATACTAATATTATTCAATCTGTTGGAGTTGGATCTACTGTAATATTTGTTTCTAATATTAGAACATTCTTTGATAGTTCTAAAGAAAATTATAGTGGACAAACTGATATTAGAATTATATCTCAAGATAGTTTAGTAGGAGCATCTGCTACTGCTTTAGTTTCTGCTGCTGGTACAATATCTTCATTTGATATTACAAATCCAGGGGTTGGATATACTATAGCACCTACTGTATCAATTAGTCTTCCTATAGGATTATCTACTTCTCAGGGTGCTCAAGCAACTTCCACTATAAGTGGAGTAGGTACTGTTAGTGCTATTACAGTTTCTTATGGTGGAACAACTACTGGATTTGCATATACCAATACTGCTGCCCCATCAGTTCTTATAGGAGAACCAAAATCAGTTACTTCAATAGAAACTATCAATGATGTATCTTATTCTGGTGATTTTGGTATTATATCTGGTATATCTACAACTTCTGTAGGTGTAGCATCTACTGCTATTGTATTTGATTTACTTCTACCTAAGGAGTCATTATTTAGAAATGCTGCTACTGTAGGTAGTGCATTAACTGTAAGTGGAATTTCAACTGGATATTACTTTACAGTATTTAATTCTAATGTAGGTGCTTCAGTAACTTCTTTATATCAAGATGGAACTGTGGTGGGTATTGGAACTTCTTTCTTAGATAATGTCTATGAAGTTGCTCAAGTTTCTATTGCTCAAACTATGGGTATAGGAATTGGATTGACTTATGTTGCACAAGTCACAGTAAGTGTTCAGGATTATAATGGTTTAACTGGACTTGGATATAGTGAGTTCTTTGGTGAATATAGTTGGGGAAGAATTGCTACTGCCCCTAGAGGAAAAGCTAGGGTATTCACATCTTATGCTGGTAACAGTACTGGATTAACAGGAATCTCCAGTTCTCCAATAGTTGAAAGAGCTAATCCATTAAGATACTTAAATTATAATTCATAAATAACTAAAAAATCGTAAAATGTCCGCCATTATAACTGACCAATTAAGAATATTGAATGCGAAGAATTTTGTTTCTGCTGCAACTTCTTCTGTAAATTCATATTATTCTTTTGTTGGTTTACCTAATGCCACTAATTATTCTTCTACTTGGGAAGCTAATCCACCAGCTCCTAAGGATAGTTTTAATCAAGAAGATGATTATTGGGATACCATGATTGCGCTAAAGAAGATTACTACTTCTGATGTACGTAGAATGGTTAATAAGAATACTTGGTCATCAGGTATAACTTATGATATGTATAGAGATGATATTAGTAGAACAAATATAGCACAACCATCAGCAGCAACTAATTTATATAGTGCAAAATATTACATAGTAAATGAAGATTATAAAGTTTATATTTGTCTTCAGAATGGAACAAATCCAGAAAATACTTCAGGAAGACCTTCTTTAGACCAACCTACTTTTACTGATTTAGAACCAAAAGCAGCAGGTGATAGTGGAGATGGTTATATATGGAAATACTTATTTACTATTAAACCAAGTGATATTTCAAAATTTGATTCTACTAATTATATCCCAGTTCCCACTGATTGGGAAACAGGTACTAATAATGCTGCTGTAAGAGATAATGCATCTACTAGTGGACAATTAAAAATTATTACCATTACTAATAGGGGGGCAGGTATAGGAACTGCTAATAGAACTTATACTGGTGTTCCTGTAAGTGGAGATGGTTCTGGTGCTGAAGCAACTATAGTTATTAATAATGATGCTAAGGTGGAATCTGTTAATGTTTCTAAAGGTGGATCAGGGTATACTTATGGTACTTTAAATTTAACTGCAGGGGGAGTTCCTGTTGGATCTACTGTTCCTATATTTAATGTAATTATTCCACCTCAAGGGGGACATGGATCAGATATCTATAGGGAATTGGGAGCAAGTAATGTTTTAATATATTCTAAAATTGAAAATGATTCTTCAAATCCAGATTTTATTACAGGAAACCAAATTGCTAGAATTGGAATTGTAGAAAATCCTCAAGCTTATAATTCAACTTCTAATCTAGATCTTTCTAAAGCAAGTTCTCTTTATGCTTTAAAACTTATTGGAGCAGGATATACTACTGCTACTTTTAATTTAGATGGGCAAGTAACTCAAACTGTTGGTGTAGGATCTACAGCAGTAGGTAGGGTTGTTTCTTATGATCAAACAACTGGAGTATTAAAATATTGGCAAGATAAAAGTTTAGTTGGATTTAATAGTGATGGATCTTTAAAAACTGATCCTACTTATGGATATTCTCTTCATAGGTTTACATCCATTCCAGATACTGGAGGTTCTGTAAATATTGCTAGTAATGAAGGTACATTAGGGATAGATACTAACTTTGGAAGTTCAGGAACTCCAGGTATAAGTACAGTAATAAATAATAGAACATATTACCTTGGTCAGAGTTTTACTAAAGGAGTTTCAAATCCTGAAGTTGAGAAATACTCTGGAAATATAATTTATGTTGATAACAGACCTTCTATTACTAGGTCTGCCAATCAAAGAGAAGATATTAAAGTCATTTTGCAATTCTAAAGAATCATGCCACAGGAAACTAATCTAAACGTCGCTCCTTATTTTGACGATTTTGATGCAAAAGACGAATATTATAAAACATTATTTAAACCAGGATATCCAGTTCAGGCACGAGAATTAACTGGAATGCAATCTGCTCTTCAAGATCAGATTGAAAAATTTGGAAGTCATATTTTTAAAGAAGGAAGTTCTGTAACTGGTGGTGGAATTAAATTTTCTAACGCCTATGAGTCTATTAAGATACAATCATCTAATAAAGGATTTAATGTTCACGATTATCTTTTAGAGTTAGATGGTAAAATTTTAATTGGAAGTGAATCTGGAATAAAACTTCAAGTTAAAGGATATATGGCAGAAAGATATTCTGATAATTCTTATGTTATATTTGTAAATTATTTAAATAGTGGATCTAATAATAATCCTAGATGTTTATCTGGAGAATCTTTACTTTTAGATGGAAATCCTTTTACCACTAGAAAGGGTATACTTTTTCAACCAGGAGAATCTGTTGCTCAATTGATGAATGGAGTATGCACATTTGTGGGATGTGCTGCTGTTTTATCTGAAGGTATATATTTTGCTAGGGGTTATTTTATTCAAGTTAAAAAACAAACTACGGTATTAAGTCCTTTCGTTAATAGCACTAGTGCTCAAGTAGGACTTAGAGTTGTAGAAACTATTATCAATTCTGATATTGATTCTAGTTTAACTGATAATGCTGCTGGATATAGCAATTATACTGCTCCGGGAGCTGATAGATTAAGTATAGATTTGAAATTAGAATCTGTTGATATTAATCAGGGTGTTGTTCCTAATTTCATACCTTTATTAGAAGTAAGAGGAGGAGTGGTTGCTTCTTCTCAAGAAAAACCCAAATATAATGATTTAAGTAAAGAATTTGCTAGAAGAACATTTGACGAATCTGGAAATTATTATGTAAGACCTTTCAATCTTACTCCAAGAGATACATTAAATAATTTTGAAGGAAATAATGGTATTTTCGATCAAAATCAAAAAACTTATAATAATAATGATCCCCGTGAAAATTTAGGAACTTACAAGTTATCTCCAGGAAAGGCATATATTGAAGGATATGAAGTAGAAACTTTAGTACCTTCCTTTTTAGATTTTAAAAAGCCAAGAACTACTAAACTATTAGAAAATCAAAGTATTAATTATGTTACTGGACCTACTTTTACTTTAAATAGAGTTTCTGGTTCACCTCATATAGGTGTAGGTACTGATTATACAGTTAGTTTAAGAGATGAAAGAGTAGGTGCTGCAGGGACTACTGCAGCTGGTAAGGAGATTGGATTAGCACGTGTATATGATTTTGCTTTAGAATCTGGTTCTTATGATGCTTCTAATGCAAATATTAATGAGTGGGATATTGCTTTATATGATATTCAAACATACACAGATATTGCTTTAAATACTCCAGCAACCCTTGCAGTTCCTACCCATATTAAAGGTAAATCTAGTGGGGCTATTGGATATTTAAGAAATGCGGTAACTAGCTCAACTTCCGTTACAGCATATAATACTAAAGGAAAGTTTATTACTGGTGAGCAATTTATTTTTAATGGTATAGAAAGTGGAAATATTGCAGCAGGAGCTACTTCTTATACTACTAGCGATATTAAATCTATCAACGGTACAGTAAGTACAGCAAGTACTTTTAATGCTGATGTAAAACAAAGTAATTTATTTCATTTTGGTGAAGTTAATGTTAGTGCAGCTACTACTTCAGGAGCATATTTAGGAATTTCAACTGTAACTAGTCCTGATCCTACTAAGTTTTTTATTGGAATAGCTACTGTTGGAAATATTATAGAATATACAAATACTAATATTAGTGGAGTTACTACTACTTCTTATGCAAGAGTTGAAAGTGTTTCTCAAAATTCTTTAACAATATCTGGAGTAACTACTGTTGCTGGAATTTGTGAAGGTGGTTTGCCTACAGTAATAGCTGGCGATAGTAATTCTGGAGCAATTAATCCATCCAACTTTAAGATATTAACTTCTCAATTCCAATCTTCTACTGATAATACATTATTTACTCCTCTACCTAAAAGAAATATTTCTAATGTAGATTTAACTAATTCTTCAATAACTATAAGAAAGCAGTTTGATGTAACTATTACTAATTCTTCAACTGGAGCAATTAGTAGTGGAGATTCTTTAGAAACATTTTTACCTTTTGATGAAGAAAGATATGTTTTAATTAGGACAGATGGCACAACAGAATCACTCTCTGCAGATAAAATTAATTTTAATACAGGTTCTACAGAAATAACTATTAATGGTTTAGGTGGAGATAGTCCAGCTAGATTAATAGCTACTTTGAGAAAGGTAAATGTAAAAGCAAAAATTAAAGAAAAACAAAAAATTAATGTATTAACTATTGCAAATTCTAAAGATTCTTCTTCTGGTATTGGAACTACTACCTTAAATGATGGTTTGACTTATGGTACTGTATATGGAACCAGAGTTCAAGATGAAGATATTTCATTAAATGTTTCTGATGTAACAAAAATTTATGCAGTATTAGAATCTAATAATACTAACGATCCTATTTTCCCTAGAATATCTTTACGTTCTATTAATAGTACTACTGGAACAACAGGTGATCTTTTAATAGGAGAAACATTTAAAGGTGATAAAAGTAATGCTAAGGGAGTTTTTGTAAGTAATCATACAGATTCTACTATCAATTATGTTGCATTAAATGATTATAATTTTCAAACCAATGAAACTGTAACATTTGCAGAATCTTCTATTGAAGGTACAATTTCTTCTTCTGTAGTAGGATCAAATAATATAACAGAAGAGTTTACTTATGATGATGGTCAAAGAAATACATTATATGATTATGGTAGAATGGTAAGAAAATCTGGTTATAATGAACCTTCTAAGAAATTATCTATAGTATTTGAATCTGCTTATTTTACATCATCAGATACTGGTGATATCACTACTGTTAATTCATATGATAATTTTGATTATAAAAATTTACCTACCATTGAGACATCTAATGTAAGTGATATATTAGACATTAGACCTAGAGTATCAGATTTCTCAGGAACTTCTAGATCTCCATTTGAATTTTTAGGAAGAGATTTTACTTCTGCAGGAAATTCTGCTTCAAATATTTTAGCATCTGATGAATCTATAATATTAGATTATTCATTCTATCTTCCTAGATTGGATAAAATATATTTAAATAAAAATGGAACATTCCAATTAGTAAATGGAATTCCCGCAGAAACTCCAGAATGGCCAAATTCTGTAGATGGTGCATTGGAAGTTGCTTCTATTTCTTTACCTGCCTTTCTCTATAATCCTAATGATATTAATATCTCTTTAGCTAATTATAAGAGATATCAGATGCGTGATATCAATAGATTGGAAAAAAGAATTGAAAATTTAGAATTCTATACTTCTCTTTCTTTATTGGAAAGAGATACTTTGAATATGCAGATCACTGATACTGATGGATTGAATAGGTTTAAATCTGGTTTCTTTGTAGATGATTTTTCTACTACAGATAACCAACTTAAGAAAACCATCGTAAAAAATAGTATTGATTATAAGAATGGAGAACTTAGACCTTCACCTTATACTACTGAGCTTGATTTAAAAATAGACAGTGATAGTTTTAATGGAATTAGACAGACTGGTAGAGTATTATCTTTAGAATATGCTGAAGTACCATTTGTAAGGCAACCTTATGCAACAAAGACTGAAAGTGTAACACCTTTCCTTATAAACTATTATGGTGGATCTATTTTATTAACTCCAACTTCTGATGTATGGGTAGATCAGGTTGTTTTAGATGCTAAATTAGAAGATTTAGACACATACACAGAAAGTCAGGAACAAGTAGAAGCTGGTGGATGGGACCCTGATACTGGATATAGCCCTGTAGTGTGGGGTGGATGGGAAACCACTTGGACTGGGGGAGGTGGAGCAACTGTTGTTAGTTCTAACTCTAGTGAAGGTTGGGGTGCATGGAGTAATGGTAGTTGGGGAAACAGGACTAAGACTAGGACTACTACAACAACATTTAGAAATGAAGCTACAAGTATTACTGAAGAAAGAAAAGCAAAAAAATCTATAGAGAGAGAAACTTTTAGTACTATTAATGAAGGTCCAAAAGTTCTTAATACTAATATAACTCCTTATATGAGATCTAGAAATTTAGATTTCTCTTGTAAGGGTTTAAAACCTAGTACTAGTGTCTTTGGATTCTTTGATGGTGAAAATATTAATAAGTTTATAGTTCCAAAACTTCTTGAAATTTCTATGACTACTGGAACGTTCCAGGTAGGAGAAACTGTTATAGGAACTACTTTGGAGGGTAAAGAATTAATTAGATTTAGAGTAGCTACATCTAATCATAAAATGGGTGAATATAATAATCCTGGAATTGTTTATAATACAAATCCATATTATGCAGCTACTCCACTTAGAAGAGGAACAGTTTTAATTGATAGTATAATACCAACAGCATCTGATGGTTCTAATACTGATACTACATCAGAAACTATTTTAGTTCCTGCAGAGTATTCTTCAACTTCTACTATTTTGAATGTTGATACATTAAGTTTATCTGATAAATCAGAAAACATTTATTATGGATATGTAGAAAAAGGTCTTAAATTAGTTGGTCAAACATCTAGTGCTCAAGCTACTATTACTAATCTTCACTTAAGAACTGATAATTTGGGAAGTGTAAGAGGATCTTTCTTTATACCAAATCCTAATGATATAACTACTCCTAAATTTGAAGCTGGTAAAAAAGTTTTTAGACTTACTAGCAGTAGTACTAATAGTCAATCTGTATCTGATGTAGGTACTGATGCTACTCAGGTATTTGATGCAGCTGGTAGTGTTGAAACTGTTCAATCTACTATTATTAGTGTTAGAAATATTCATACTCATACTCAAATACAAGTAGAGAGTAGAAGTAGCACCAGTGGTGGAGGAGGTACTTATACTACATCAAGTAGTGAAGATATAGGGAATGAATGGAGACCTGGGCCACCACAACCACCTTGGCCACCAATATGCTCCACTGGATACCATTGGAATGGTAAGGATTGTGTTCCTGATGATGTTCCACCAGAGCCTTGTCCTTCAGGATGGAGTAGGGTAAATGGTGTTTGTGTTCCAGACGTATATATTCCATATGACGAAGTTGATACATGGATTCCAGACAGAACTCCTAAGGGTAAAGAAGGTGAAGTATATTGGAGAGGCCAATTAAAGGATAGTCAAGGAGGTATTGATATAGGTAGAGATATTGATGTAGGAGCAATAGTTCTGATTGATGAAACAACTAAGGAAGTTCTTGTAGCTAATGAATATGGTAATCCTACCACTTTTGATAATGAAGACGAAAGAGCAGAAATAGTAGAAGCACAAAATCTAACAGTATTTGATAATTATAGTGATTTTGCCAATGCTGTAAATGATAATGGTCTTATTACTAATGTTGGTCAAGGAGGAAATGCTGATGATGCAGGAGATGGAAGAATAGTAGCATTTGTTGAACCTGCTACTCTGAATCCTATTGAGCAAGCATACGTAACTGCATTGGGTAGACCACCTGATAAAGCTGGTGCTGAGTATTGGGCTAATGATGCAGCATATACAGCTGCAACTACTGAGGAAGCAAAATTGGAAGTGATGCTAGCTCATTTAGATTATTCTGCTGAAGGAACAGCAGTTGTAGAGCAAGGAGATGATTGGGAAGGTGTTAACTCTTTCTTTTCAGACAATCCAGATATGTTGGGAGATAGTGGAGTTCTTTGTGCTAACGTCACAGACCCTCTAGCTCAAACATTCTTTGTTCAAAATGATGTTGGTGTCTTTATTACCAGAGCAGATTTGTTCATGGCTACTAAAGATGAAACTTTACCATTAATAGTTCAGTTAAGAACAGTAAAACTTGGAGTACCAACTGATGAAGTTATTCCTTTTGGTGAGGTTATATTAGAACCAAATCAAATTGCTGTATCAGATAATTCTACAGTTATTACCCCTGTAGTATTCCCTGGTCCTGTTTACCTATCTCCAAATCAAACATATGCTTTAGTTCTTCTTTCAGTAAGTTCTAACTATAGCACTTGGATATCTAGAGTTGGAGAAGTTGATATTAAAACAGTTAATTCTCCAGAATCTGACCAACTTCTTATAGCTTCTCAACCTTCTTTAGGTTCTTTGTTTAAATCGCAAAATGGAGAAACTTGGAATGCAAGTCAATGGGAAGATCTTAAATTTACTCTTTTCAGAGCAACATATGGTAAGACACAAGGAACTGTTAATTTTACAAATCCAAGTCTATTCAGTTATTCTGATGATATTAATGCTTTACGTAAAGATTCATTAGAAATTTCTTCTAATAAAATAAGGATAGGATTTAATACTACTATCTCAGATACTGCAATAACTGTTGGAAATATAATTTCTCAACAAGGTAGTAATGCTACTGGAAATTATGTAGGTTCAGCAGGAACAGCAAGTGGTAATTTAACTATTACAAATTCTGGTGTTGGATATACTCCTTCTTCTGGTAGCGAAACATATAATCATGTTCCTATGGTTACTCAAACTGGTAGTGGAAGAAATGGAACTTTAAATCTTACTATTACTAATGGAGTAGCAATTGCTGCAACTGTAGTTAGTGGTGGTAGTGGATATTCTATAGGTGATATTGTTGGAGTATCTACTGTTGGATTAACTTCTCTTGGGCAAGATATTAAATTCTCTATTGCTGCTCTTGGTGGAGTTAATGAATACATTCTTGATAATGTTCAAGGTGAGTTTATAACTGGTGTAGGAAAAACTATTCAATATACAGCAGGAGCTGCTGCTACTGATATTAATGGGCAAGCAGGTGGTAATGTTTGGTTATCAGGTTCTCCTGTAACTGTTACAGATGGACTTCATGTTAAGATTAATCAAAAGAATCATGGTATGCATGGTACTCAAGATGTAATAACATTAACAGACGTGCAATCTGATATTACACCAACCAAGTTGTCTACAGATTATGATTCTTCTTCTACAGGATCTATTGTACTTGATGATGCAAGTGATTTTGCTCAATTTGAAAATGTAGGTGTAGGTTCTACTAACCTAGGATACGTTAAAGTGGGTAGTGAAATTCTTTCCTATAGTGGAGTATCTAATAACACCTTAAGTGGAGTTACTAGAGGAGTTGATTCTACTCAAACATTATCTCATGATAGTGGGGATTATGCTCATAAGTATGAGTTGAATGGAGTATCTTTAAGAAGGATTAATACTAATCATACTCTTTCAGATGCAAGTGTTACAGATTCTTCAGGAATAGATTATTATAATATTAAGATTGACACTTCCACTAATGGGGTAAACAGATCAGTAGGTACAAGTATACCAATTCTTCACTTCAATCAAACCAAATCTACTGGTGGTGAAGGTGTTTATTCTACAGATAATATACCATTTGAAGTTATAACTCCTATTGTTCAAAATATTACACCAACTGGTACTAATATTTCTGGTGCAATAAGGACTATAACAGGATCTAGTGTTGATGGTTCAGAAACTCCTTATCAAGATAAGGGATTTGAGGAAATTAGTTTGATTACTAAAAACTTTATGTCTAGTCCAAGAATGATTGCTTCTAGAATTAATGAAACAACTTCATTACCTAATCTTCCTAATAATAAATCATTTACATTAAGCTTGTTTTTAGAGACTAATAATCCTGCAATTTCTCCAATAGTTGATTTGGACAGAGTGGCAATGATATTTACTTCTAATAGACTTAACAATCCAATTACTAATTGGATTACTGATAATAGAGTTAATACACTTAAAGATGATCCTAATGCATTTGTTTATGCATCTAAACCAGTTGGTTTAGAGAATGGTGCAACATCCATTAAGATTCATTTAGAAGCTCATATTAACATTACTAGTGATGTAAGAGCATTCTATGCATTAATGGAAGATCCTAATGATGAGTTAGTTTACCAACCTTTCCCTGGATATGATAATTTATTATCTACAGGTCAGGTTGTAGATCCAGCAAAGAATAGTGGACTTCCTGATAAGTTAACTGCTAAAACTGATGTTATAGCATATACATCTAATCAGGTGGTTTGGAATGATTATGAATTTAGTATTGACAATCTTCCAACTTTCAAATACTTTAGTGTTAAATTGGTAGGTACTGGTACTAATCAGGCACAACCACCTAGAATGAAAAATCTAAGAGTACTTGCTCTAGCATAATATGAAACATTCTAATGTAGAAGGTCATGCTGATTTGATTCGTGATAATAGCACTGGTGCTATTTTAAATAATGATTCAAGTCAGTATAACCAATATATAACTCTTCGTAATAATAGAAAGAAAGGAACTGATAGAATAGATAATATGGAGGATGATTTAAAATCCTTAAAGGATGATATTAATGAAATCAAAACTTTACTAAAAGCACTATCTAATGGCTAAAAACACTCTTACTTTTGACCCC
>Ga0098040_1001225_pt1 | contig 11333 bp, 6 predicted proteins | sample 7_EtaG_FD_75065 | JGI IMG/M metagenome (GOLD analysis project Ga0098040, IMG submission 75065) | Marine viral communities from the Subarctic Pacific Ocean - 7_ETSP_OMZ_AT15161 metaG | ecosystem: Environmental > Aquatic > Marine > Oceanic | place: Pacific Ocean | collected 2015-01-08 | reverse complement strand
TCGAATTCTCGAACTGACGAACCCGTTTCATCAGCACGCTCGGTGGATCGTTGAATCTGGCGGAAAGCACATCCTGAACTGGAATGAATCCACCGTTACCGAGTCGGACCTGATCAACCACATCATCGAAAGTAACGTTCGATACACCGAGACGAAAGATAAACGCCCTCTCTACCAGCGCCTCCAAAATGGCGTTCGCAGTTGGGTTAAAGCCAGAAAGTTCTCGCCTATTGGATTTCAGACTAGACTCGGAGTTGCGCGGGGTACAGTTCAAGAGCCCATATACAGTTTTGCCGATGTCGAGGAAGTGGTGCGATCGTATCTGCCGGATCCGGCAAACCCGATAAATTACGAATTCCTGGTCGGCCAGCGCCGTGTCACCATGCGAATCGACGAACTGCTTATAGTCGGCCCCAGCAGCCCTCTGGGTTTGGCGCGCGGCGCCCGAGTGTTATCGGCGGTACAGCCGATGAAGCTCGGTGATCTAAATGCGTTTATTGGTGGTAACGCTGCCAATAAAAGTGTTTTCGACGTTCGGGAGTACACAGAGGAAAACGGTGGCCGCATCGAGTGGAAGTCCCACCATCCACGCCACAACCTGAACACCTTCCTGGCACTAGCCGGCGTTTCCGAGCATCTGCAGGCCATGATCATGGGCAGGATGGACATCACTCAGAACCGCTATTACCAACACCTCACGGAAAACGAGCGCCAGTCTGCCCAAAAGCGTTTGATCGAATACCGAAAAACTCCCCTGCCAAGCACCAACCAACATGGCGATGCCGCGCCTGAGGGTACCGCAAGTTCTGCCTCTGCCCTGGCTGAACTCGGCGACACCCTGCTCACCGAACTGGTACAGGACCTCGGCATTACTAAGGCCGCCCCGCAGGATCTCGAGCGCCCCCTACGCCAGGCGTTTCACGCCTTCGACACCGAAGAGCAAACACTGAACTTTGTTTCCACGGCCCTGGATGCCGACGTTTTGGTCGGCGAGTTACAAAACGACTACAACCTTACTAAAACCCAGGAAGGTCCCGAGCATGCACAAACCTTCATTGAAACCCACGGCCGGGATTTTCACCTGGTGGTGAACGGTGCCTGCACCCGCAACCTGGCACTCCATGGATGCCCCAAGAAGCTCAAATGCCTCCAGGGCGGCGGTTGTGGCAATCTCCTGGCAACCGGCCGCCCGGGCGAACTGGAGGGGCTGGAGCGCAACTACACGAACATGGCAGCGCATCTGGAGCAGCTTGAACGGCACCAAGCAAACGACCCCGCTTATGAAGAGGCACTTCAGGAAAGCCGTGAGATGACGAGCCAAATGAAAATTACCGTCGAGCGTGCCCGAGAAGCCCGCGACAAGAACCTCGTCTTGCAGGTATTCCCGTCGGGATTACTCCATAACGTATCTCGCCCGGAAACCCTGGCAGACCGCTTTGCGGCTGCCCTGCCCGACTCGAATCAGTCTCAGGAGGAAAGCCATGGCGCTGCAAGGTGAAAAGCTGACCCAGGCCATCGAACACGAATTGATGCTGATGTTGGCGTCCGGCTACGAAGAGGCGCCAATCACACCGGCGGCCCTCCACAAAAGACTTGTTTCGAAGACCATTATCAAAGGCAAACTCAGTTCATTGAGCAGCCGCCGGCCCCTAATTGATCGTTACGCCAACCTGCAGATGGAGCGTTCCGGCATAAAAAGCGCCCGTGACAAAAACAGCGCAAAGCAAGGACGAACCCGAGCCGGCTATAAACAGCGTTACGAGGAAAGCCAGCTTGAAATCAGGGCTTTAAAGAGCAAGCTGGATGGTAATATCTCGACAATCATTGACCTGGTTCGGCACCTTGAGTCGACCTCCCCCGTTCCCGTAGAGAAGCTGCTTGCCCCACACCTTCTGGAGGCCTACGTTGAGCGCAATGGAGCCAGCTCAAAAGAAAAATAACCTCTAAATTGGGGCAAGACCGTATCGCGAAATGCATCTTGCCAAATGATGCAGCAGTAACTACGCTGCTCACATCAATGCATCATTGAGCATACTGCATGGAACGCGCGCATAAAGGGTCGCTCCTCTTACAAGATTTAGCCTCACTCCAGCCCGGGTACCCATTTCGCGGCAAACTTCCCTTACAGGAACGTGGAAACACCTTCGTCGTGCAGTATCGGCACCTTGTTTTGGGTCAACCGCTGAGAGACAAGCTGGGCGCAACCTTGGATCGCGTTACCCTGCCCGGCCGAAAACGGCCGGACTACCTCTGGCCGGGCGACATCATTTTTATGGCCAAAGGCACTCGGAATGACGCCGCCCTGGTCGCTGAATTGCCCCACAACACCGTCTGCACCCCAAATTTCTACCACATCCGGCTCAAGCCTGATGCCTACAACCTGATGCCTGAGTTCCTGGCGTGGCAGCTGAACCATGTGGACGCCCAGCGATACTTTGCCGCTTGTTCCCAGGGCTCCGTGGCCCCGAGTATCACCAAATCCCAGTTGGGCAGCCTCCCCATCGTGGTGCCATCTATTGAGCGGCAAAAGCGGATGGTGAAACTGGCTGATGCCGCCACCCGTGAGATACAGCTCTACCAACAGTTAATCGAAAACCGGCAACGCATGGTTGATGCTGTCGGCCAACAATTACTTCGTCCTGATACGACCACAGAGAACCGATATGAGTAACGATGCCATCAAGCAGGAGCAAATCAACAAAGCGGTATGGAACGCCTGCGACACCTTCCGGGGCACCGTAGACCCCAGTATCTACAAGGACTACGTGCTCACAATGCTGTTCGTGAAATACCTGTCGGACGTCTGGCAGGACCATTACGACACCTACAAAAAACAGTATGGCGACACCCCGGAACTGATCCAGGAATTGATGAAGAACGAGCGTTTCGTCCTCCCTCAGAGTGCTGGCTTCTATTCCCTGTATGAGCATCGACATGAACCGGGCAACGGCGAGCGCATCGATAAAGCTCTCCATGCCATCGAAGAGGCCAACATTGTCAAGCTGGCCGACGTATTCCAGGACATCAGCTTCAACTCCAACAAGCTGGGAGATGAGAAGCACAAACAGGATATTCTCCGGCATCTGCTGGAAGACTTCGCCCGGCCAGAGCTCAATCTACGCCCCAGCCGAATTGGGAAGCTGGATGTCATAGGCAACGCCTACGAATACCTAATCAAGAACTTTGCGGCCACTTCCGGCAAAAAGGCCGGTGAGTTCTATACTCCGCCGGAAGTCTCCGAGCTGATGGCTGAGATCGTCGATCCTAAGGAAGGCGATGAAATCTGTGACCCGGCCTGCGGTTCGGCCTCCCTGTTGCTGAAATGCGCCAACCAAATCCGCAAGGGCAACGACGGCTCCAAGAACTTCGCCCTGTTCGGTCAGGAGGCCATCGGCAGCACCTGGGCTCTGGCGAAGATGAACATGTTTCTGCACGGCATCGACAACCACAAGCTGGAATGGGGCGATACCATCCGGAACCCCAAGCTGCTCAATGAGAACGGCGGTCTGAAGCACTTCGATATCGTGGTTGCCAATCCACCCTTCTCCTTGGAGAAGTGGGGGGTTGAGGGTGCCGAGAGCGATCCCTATGGCCGGTTCCGTCGGGGCTTACCGCCCAAGACCAAGGGTGACTACGCCTTCATCCTGCACATGATCGAAACGATGAAGCCGAAGACCGGCCGCATGGCGGTGGTCGTACCCCACGGCGTTTTGTTCCGGGGCTCCAGCGAAGGCAAGATTCGACAGAAGCTGATTGAGGAGAACCTGCTGGATGCCGTCATCGGCCTGCCCGAGAAGCTGTTCTACGGCACCGGCATCCCGGCGGCGGTCTTGGTGTTCCGCAAGGACAAGACCGACAACAACGTACTGTTTATCGACGCCAGCCGCGAATTCAGGGCTGGCAAGAATCAGAACCAGTTGTCCGATGAGAATATCGCCAAGGTGGTCGACACCTACAAGCAGCGCGAGAACCTCGACAAGTACGCTTATCTGGCCACTCTGGAGGAGATCCAGGACAATGACTTCAATCTCAATATTCCTCGATATGTGGATACATTTGAGGAGGAAGAGGAAATTGACCTAGTGACAGTCCGGGCAGAGCGGAAAGAGATCGAGGCTGAGATTGCGAAACTGAACGAGCAGATGGACGGCTATCTGAAGGAGCTGGGTTATGGTGCCTGACGAGCGGCAGTCATCGAGCACGACAAATTGGAAAATACAAAAGGTTGGCGATATAGCCAGACCAGAGCGTAACAGTTTTGTCATCGGGCCATTTGGTAGCGATCTTGTCCAGTCAGATTACAGAAAATCAGGCACGCCTGTAGTTTTCGTGCGTGATATAAAAAGAAGTAAATTCCACTGGGTAAGTCGAGTTTTCGTATCGCAAGAGAAAGCGGAGAAGCTTAAAGCACACTCAGCAAAGCCGGGAGACATCATCATTACAAAGATGGGGCTGCCTCCTGGGATTGCCGCTGTGTATCCGGAACATTTCCCGGATGGAGTAATTACAGCTGATATTATTCGCTTAAGACCCGATCTTAAGTCAGTCGACTCTAGTTTCTTGTGTGTGTTGTTAAATAGCTATTCAGCTCGAAAGCAGGTTTACGAGAGAACTGCTGGTCAAACACGTCCAAAGCTTACTCTCGCTGACTACAAAACCATTCAACTAGAGTTACCCTCCCTCCCCGAACAAAAAAAGATCGCCCAGATCCTCTCCACCTGGGATCAGGCCATCACTGCGAACGAACGGTTACTAGAGAATAGCCAGCAGCAAAAAAAAGCGCTGATACAGCAGTTGCTGACCGGGAAGAAGCGGCTGCCGGGGTTTGATGGCACCTGGGAAGAGGTCACCCTCGGTTCCTTATTTCACCGTGTAACGACTCGTAATGAGGGCCAAAGTACGAATGTTGTAACAATCTCTGGGCAACAAGGCTTGATCCGTCAGCAAGAATTCTTCAAGAAAAGCGTGGCGTCCGAAACGCTTGATAATTACTTCTTGCTCAAAAGAGGTCAGTTTGCATACAACAAAAGTTACTCAAATGGCTATCCGATGGGTGCAATCAAACGACTAAATCGCTACGAGGATGGTGTGGTTACAACGCTTTATATCTGCTTCGAGCTCGCAGATGAACGTGCCACAGACAGCGACTTCTATGAGCAGTATTTCGAGTCAGGACAGCTCAACAAGGGTCTTATGCAAATTGCTCACGAAGGCGGCCGGGCGCACGGACTGCTGAACGTTAAGCCCTCTGATTTTTTCTCTCTCAAAGTCCTCAAACCACCTCGCAATGAACAAAAAGCGATTGCCAATTTACTTGTAACCGCGGATCGCGAATTACAGGCCCAGAAAAACAAACTTGAGCGGTTAAGAACCGAGAAGAAAGCCCTGATGCAGCAGCTTCTCACAGGCAGGCGTCGGGTAAAACTGGAAACGGAGGCTGCATGAGCAAGCTAGAAAACAAAATTGAGGCCCGGCATCGCAACCTTTTTGATGTGCTGAACGAACAAAAGTATACCGTCGATTATTTTCAGCGGGAGTACAGCTGGGGCGAGAAACACATCGAAGTTCTGGTTACCGACTTAACATCAGCTTTCCTTAGCGAATACACCCCTGGGGACAAGCGTGAACAGGGGGAACAATATAATAACTACTACCTTGGCCCCTTCGTTGTCAGCAGCAAAGACGGCAAACGCAGCATTATCGACGGCCAGCAGCGTTTAACCTCGTTAACGCTGTTTTTGATTTATCTGAACAACCTCCAGAAGGAGCTCCCGTTTAATGAGAAGATCGAGCCTATGATTTTCTCGGAGCTACGCGGCAGCAAGTCCTTCAACATTACGGTTGAGGAGCGTATTCCGTGTCTGGAGAGATTGTTCAATAACGGTGAGTATGCCCCAGAAGACACCGACGATGAATCGACTCGCAATATGGCTGAGCGGTATCAGGACATCGAGAGGGCGTTCCCCGATGAACTGAAAAACGATGCTTTTCCGTTCTTTGTAGATTGGCTCAGGTATAACGTGATTATGGTCGAAATCATCGCCTACTCCGATGAAAACGCCTACACCATCTTCGAGACGATGAACGACCGCGGCCTGAACCTGACCCCTTCTGAAATGCTAAAGGGGTATATCTTGTCGCGATTCGAAAGCACAGAGAAGCGCAAGAAATCCAACGATTTCTGGAAACAGGCCATGCTTGAGCTCAAATCCTATGACAAGGATGAGGATCAACGCTTTTTCCAGTCGTGGTTAAGAGCGCGTTATGCTGAAAGCATTCGGCCTGGTAAGGCCGGTTCCAAAAACGAGGACTTCGAGAAAATCGGCACCCGTTTTCACAGTTGGGTGCGCGACAACCTTTCTAAAATTGGTCTGGATGCCACTGACGGTAACTCTTTTGAGCGGTTCGTTCAGGATGAATTCCGCTTTTACTACAAGACCTACATTCGCATTTTGGACGCAGAGTATGACCTAGTTCCTGGGTTGGAGCATGTGTTCTATATCTCTCGGTGGGGTATTGCCCCAACACTGAGCTTTCCACTGATGCTTGCTGCGCTTAGCCCACAAGACAGTGATGAAACCGTTGTTCAAAAAATTGATACAGTGGCCGCCTACATTGAGGCTTTCGTGGTTCGCCGTTCAGTCAATTTCCGCAACTTTTCGGCCAGCTCAATCCGCTACACCATGTACAGCCTGGTAAAAGACATTCGAGGCCAGGATTTGCCCGGTCTGAGAGCATTACTGGGTCAAAAGTTACAGGACATGAGCGAGTCGTTTTCCAACATGGAGAGTTTCCGCTGGCACGGCCAGAACCGACGTTTTGTGAAGTTTTTGCTAGCCCGCATGACCGCATGGTGTGAGCAACAGGCAGGCATGAGTAGCAGCTTCGTGACCTACTATGAGCCAGTTAGCGGCAAGCCTTTTGAAGTTGAGCACATATGGGCGGATAAGTTTGCCCGCCATCAAGACGAGTTTGAGCAAGAACACGAGTTCCAGAACTACCGTAACCGACTCGGCGGTCTTGTTCTTTTGCCCCGAGGGACCAATCAATCGTATGGCGATCAGCCTTATGAGAATAAAAAGGCGCACTACATCAAAGAAAACCTCTTGGTGAAATCACTTTGCCCACTTGCCTACGACAACAACCCTAATTTTCTCAAACTGAGAAAGGTGTTGAACCTGCCTTTTAAGCCGCACGACACATTCAAAAAAGCAGACATTGAAGCGCGGCAGGAGCTGTACCGGATGATCTGTGAGCGTATCTGGCCCGAGAGCTTGGTCGATATGGAGCCAGTATGAACACCACCCCTCAAGGGAATGAGCAGCATTCCAGCCACATCCCGGCCCTGGCGACCCTGATCAACTTGGGCTGGACGTTTTTGCCGGCGACAGAGTGCATGGCTCTGCGAGGCAGCCAGCGGGAGGTGGTGATGAAGCCGGTGCTGGAGCGGGTGTTGCGTCAGCGGAAGTTCGAATTTAAGGGGCAGTGGTATCCGTTGTCCGAGCAGGCCGTAGATCAAGTGATTCGAGAGGTTACGACACCATCCATGGCCCAGGGCCTGATGGAGGCCAACCAATCCGTATACGACATGCTGACCCTGGGTATTACCGTGACCGAGTTCATCGGCGGCAAGAAGGCCCAGCCCACGATCCATCTGATCGACTGGCAAAACCTGGACAACAATGAGTTTCATGTCACGGAAGAGATGGACGTTCTGTCCACCCAGGGTACCCAAACGCGCCGGCCAGATGTGGTCGCATTCGTTAATGGCATTCCCCTGGCGGTGATCGAGGCGAAGAAGGCGGCCTCCGGCAATCCCAACAAGAACATGGTTGAGGAAGGCATCAGTCAGCACCTCCGCAACCAGAAAAATGATGAAGTCCCCTACCTCTATGCCTTTGCCCAACTGCTGTTCGCTATCAGTCGCAACGACGGCCGGTACGGTACCACCCACACTCCCCTGAAGTTCTGGTCGAAGTGGACGGACGAGGAGTTCGATGACCGGCATGTTCAGGGCATCAAGAACCAGCCTTTGTCCGCGTCGGACAAGAACGCCCTGTTCCAGAATAAACCCCCGAAGATCCGGGCCTACTTCGAGCAGCTCTGGTCACAGTCCGTCATGCCTACGGAACAGGATCGGCTACTGGTAGGCCTGCTCGATCGGTACCGGTTTCTGGAGTTTCTCCGGTTTTTCATTCTTTTCGATCGCAAGGTCGGGAAAATCGCAGCCCGGTACCCACAGGCCTTCGGCATCAAGGCCCTACTGGAGCGCATCTCGGCCTTCAAACCCACGGGCGAGCGCAAGGGCGGCGTGCTCTGGCACACCACCGGTTCCGGCAAGTCGTTCACCATGGTTTATTTGTGCCGGGCCCTTCTGCTTAGCGACGCTCTGAAAAACTGCCGGATTATCGTAGTCACCGATCGCGTGGATCTGGAAAAACAGCTCTCCAAGACGTTCCTGACCGGCGGAGCTTTTGGTACTGAGATCTCGGGCAAGAAAAGCGGCGATTCTCTCGCGAAAACCCGCTCCGGAAAGGATCTGGCCAAGCGCATCGGCCAAGGTAACGAACGGATCATTTTTACCATCATCAACAAGTTCGCATCGGCCGCAAAACAGCCAGAGTGCTACAACCCGTCTGAAAACATCATAGTGATCGTCGACGAAGGCCACCGGAGCCAGGGCGGCGAGAACCATCAACGGATGCGCCAGGCCCTGCCCAAAGCCTCGTTCATCGCGTTTACCGGCACGCCATTGCTCAAAGAAGAGAAAAGCGAAACAGCGGAGCGATTCGGCGCCATTATTCACGCCTACACTATGAAGCGCGCGGTCGATGACGGCACCATCACTCCCCTGCTCTATGAGGAGCGAAAGCCGCTGCTGGACGTAAACCAGAAGGCGGTTGATACCTGGTTCGAGAAAGTCACTGCAGCGCTTTCAGACAACCAGAAATCTGACCTGAAGCGCAAATACACCCAGCAGGGCCAGATCTACACCGCCCAGGATCGCATCAAGCTCAACGCATTCGATATCAGTGTGCACTTCAGCGAGAACTTCAAGAAAGCGCACCTGGAGCTGAAAGGCCAACTGGCGACAGACAGCAAACTCAGCGCCATCCGCTACAAACAGCATCTCGACAGCCTGGGCCTGGTCACCAGCGCTATCGTGATCTCACCGCCAGATACCCGGGAAGGCCACACCGATGTGGACGAGACCAATCTGCCCCTGGTTCAGGACTGGTGGAAGAAAAATGTGCCAGGAAACCCTCAGGACTACGAGAAGGCCGTTATCGAGGATTTTGGTACCGATGGACCGCCTGACATTCTGATTGTTGTCGATAAGCTCCTGACCGGGTTTGATGAGCCCCGAAATACGGTGCTTTACATCGACAAGCAGCTTAAAGGCCACAACCTCATCCAGGCCATCGCCAGGGTGAACCGTTTGCATCCCCAGAAGCCATTCGGCTACCTAATTGACTACCGCGGCATTCTCAAAGAACTGGATACTGCCATCCGTGACTACCAGAACTTCGAGGACCAGACCCAGGGTGGCTTTGCCATCGAGGATATCGAAGGCCTATACGCCAATGTCGATACCGAGTACAAGAAACTTCCTGCGTTGCACGAAAAGCTGTGGAGCTTTTTCACCTACATCGACAACAAGTTAGATCAGGAGCAATACCGGCAAGTCTTCATGCCCAAATATGAATCCGACGCCGAGGGTATGGAGGTTGATGTTCGTCAGGCGCTGCGGGAAGACTTCTACGAAGCGGTGACTGATTTCGGCATGTGTTTAAAGACTGCCCTATCAACCCAGAGCTTTTTTGACGACCGAGCCTTCACAGAGGCGGATATCCGGCGCTACAAGCAGGATCTGAGATGGTTCTCTGAGTTGCGGAAGACGGTTCGGCTGGATGCACAGGAGACTGTAGATTACTCGGCCTATGAAGGGCAAATCCGCGACCTGATCGACCGCTATGTGACCGGTATCGACGTCAAAAAAGGTGATGAGCCGGTGGTCATCGAATCCATCGGCGAGACCAATCCCGATTATTGGACCGATGACAAAGCCCGGAACGAAACCGACAAAATCAAAACGCGCACCAAAAAGACCATTGAGGAGCGCCTAGGCGACGACCCTTACGCCCAGAAAGTCTTCTCTGCCCTGCTGAAGGAGGCCATCGAGAAAGCGGAGGCCATGTTTGACTATAAAGCCCAGTTCCGTATGTTCAGCGACCTGGAGAAGATGGTCGAAGGGCGGGATGTGCCGGATCTCCCTGTCAGCGCTTTTGATGGGAACAGACACGCCCAGGCTTATTACGGCGCCTTCAAGCTAGTATTGGGCAAGGAGTTCGATGCTCTGGAGGCGGAAAAGGGTGGCCAATTGGTCGGGGAGGCGTTCGAGATCGACAAGGTAGTGAATCGTGCTGTAGCCGAAAACTCCCTGAACCCGGTCGGTATCGAACAAGACGTGCGCAAGAACCTCCTGCCCCGCCTGTTCTCCCTGGTGGGTCTCGACAAGGCCAAAGCAGTGCTCGACGAAGTGGTGCAGATTCTACGTAATGGAGTGGCCAAGTGACGACGACTGTTGAGCCAGTCGAACACGAGCAGCCAGCGGAGCATCGGGCCCGCTATGGTGACCGGGAGTTTCGCTACCACCTCTGCCACGTATCAGGTCATCAGCGTCGATCCATACGGGTGCACGTTCATCCGAATGGGACAGTTCAGGTGGATGCCCCGGAGGACTCTCCCCTTTCCGAAATCAAAGCTGCCGTTCAGCGCCGGGCCCGCTGGGTTCTGAAGCACCTGGACGACATTGAGCGGCGCCATCGTGACGTGCTGCCGCGGCAGTGGATTAGTGGCGAGAGCGTTCTCTACCTCGGGCGCCGTTACGTGCTCAAAACGATCCGGGACCCTCAGCAGCGCAAAGTGACCTGCAAACTCATCGGTGGACAGTTGCGGGTGCGAGGCAAGGATCTCATCCCAGAACGTACACAGGCGGCCGTGCAGCAATGGTATCGGGATCGGGCTTCAGATGTCTTTCAGCGTAGGCTAGATCTGATGGTAGACACCCTACCCTGGCTTAAAACGCCGCCTGAGTGGCGCATGGTAGCAATGCAGACACAATGGGGAAGCTGTGCGGCCAGCGGCGCCGTTCTGCTGAACCCTCATCTGGTCAAAGCGCCGACCCGGGCGATTGATTACGTTTTGCTCCACGAGCTGTGCCACCTTGTAGAGCACAATCACAGCCCCCGGTTTTACAATCTCCTGGACCGGTTTATGCCGGATTGGCGTTCGGTTAAGGAGCGGTTGGATGGGCAGGCTGAAGTGATCCT
>Ga0098040_1001224_pt1 | contig 11337 bp, 11 predicted proteins | sample 7_EtaG_FD_75065 | JGI IMG/M metagenome (GOLD analysis project Ga0098040, IMG submission 75065) | Marine viral communities from the Subarctic Pacific Ocean - 7_ETSP_OMZ_AT15161 metaG | ecosystem: Environmental > Aquatic > Marine > Oceanic | place: Pacific Ocean | collected 2015-01-08 | reverse complement strand
TTGAGGACCATCGGTTCCTCACGTACTGCCGAGCAACGGTTGGTGCGACGTCTCAGGTTGTCTCTGGTGAGCAGGCCTCTGATGACTCAGATGCCAATGGATCCAACACTGGGTTCGCTGGTACTCTGCAGCGCAGTGACCTGGTCAAGCTCTTCAAGGAACTTGATAGCACGCGTCGTCGTTGCGCCAAGGTCCTGATGAATGAAGAGGACTGGGATGATGTCTTGTCGTGGACCATTGAGGACTACGGCGACACCGTTCAGGGCAAGGTTGTTGTTGATGGATACACCTACGACCGCATCATGGGTCGCATGGTCATCCGCACCATCAAGACCGATATCCTCGAGACTGGTAACATCTACGGATTCACCAGCCCTGAGTTCCTCGGTAAGTTCCTGGTGCTCAACAACACCAAGTTCTACATCGACAAGATCGCCAACCTCATCACGTGGCAGTGTTGGGAAGACATCGGCATGGGTATCGGTAACGTAAGTTCCATCGCCCTGCTGAAGCTCTACAACAACACCACCTCGTCTGTGCCTGCTGAAGGTGCAATCGGTGGCGGTACTGATGGTGTGTTCAACCAGGCTGCGTCTGGTATCACCTATCCGTCGATCAACTCCTACTAGTAGGTAGCAGAGCATGGCGCGCTATCTTGTGCAGAACGCGAGAACTCGTAGACCAGTGCCTCTCTTTGGGCAGGTACTGGCTTCGAAGTTCTCGGCGAAAGACCGAAAGCCCGGTTCGATGTGGTTGTCGCAGGCTCAGTACGATAGCAAAGTTGTGCAACGCCTACTGTCTCTACGCAGGCTTGAGCTTGTTCAGACTGAAGAGGCCTCTTCACCTGAGCCTGCTCCTGCCCCTGTAGCGGCTCCTCCCCCGGCACCAGAACCGGAGCCGGAACCCACGCGAGCTCGGGAGGCTGACGGGCAGTTTGTTGCAGATGATCCTGCAACCCCCGATGTAGATGAGGCGTGGGAAGAGCCTGTCGTTGTCGAAGACGATGTAGTAATTGGGAGTGAGGGCGTAGCTCCCGCCAGGCATACGAGAGAAGAGCTCGAAGCCATGACCCTCCCATTCATTAGGCCTATCGCTAGTAAGCTCCACTTGGATATCAAGGGACTTAAGAAGGCCGATATCATTCAAGCTATTCTTGATGAGGAGTCATGATGGCACTTCGGTCTCCTTTGGCAAAACGCAAGGCCAGCTCTGTATCTGTGTGTGGGAAGCTCCTTCAGAAGGGGCAGGCCATCACTGTGTCAGAGTCTGCTGTAGGTCCTCGAGAGAGGAAGCTCGCAGACAGAGGCCGCATTCATATCCGCTCCTCTAATCAAAAGGGGAAAGTACAGATCCTCTGTACGATGAAGTGATATGGCGACTACCCAAGCTGGAATCACTATGGAGCAGTTCAAGTCGGAAGTCAGAGGATATATCCGTGACTTCCCTGAGCTGAACCGACTGATCTCTGGCGAGGAAAGCTCGGACCGAATGGTCGAGTACTGCATCTGGCTATCTATAGATGAGTGGAACACCACTCCCCCAGTTACCGCCAACGTCCTTTCGGACTTTCCTTCTAGACTTATTCTTCTTCATCTAACTCTCTGTCATCTACTGACGTCAGTTGGAATTCTGAAGAGTAGGAACCGCTTCACTTACAATGACGGCGGATTTTCTGTTCAGACAGAAGAACAAGACACTATGTATTCCCGGTGGATTCAGCTCCTCCGTTCCCAAGTAGATCCCAAGCTAATGCGCCTTAAGGTGGCTCTAAATATTAGTGGGGGATATGGGGGAGGTCTGGGTTCCGAGTACGGTTGGATTAACGGCTGGTACGGGTTGACGTAAACACTCCACTCTCATACTCTCGCAGTAACTTTGAGGTCACACATGAATCCCGCTCTTGCCCGTATGTACGGTACTGAAAAGACAGCGGCTGCCGATGAGCAGATCTCGCTGGATAACATCTCCGCTTCTGACTTTCTCAATGCCCTAGAGGCGGGTGAGATTGACCTCAACGACTTCGTTGAAGAAGAGCCTGAGAAGACTGCGAGTCCTCAAATCGATCTTTCCCAGTTCTCGAACGACGAGCTAATTGCTGCGTATGAGGAACTGGAACAGGAACCTGCTGAGAAGGTAGCTTCTTCTGAAGAGGCGCAATACTGGGATACAGCTGGTCGGCTAATGGCTCGTGGCTACGCCGATGAACTCAACAAAACTGCTTCTGCGGAGACTACCATGGACCTAAACGCCCTATCGGCTGAGGACATCGTTGGGTTGGCTTACGGGCTGGCTGAAGAGATGGACAAGACGGCTGCAACTGATGAAGACGAGATCAACCTCAATGAGCTTACGGCTGATGAGTTGGTCGAGCTTGCTTATGCACTCTCCGAAGACGATGAGCCTGAGAAGACTGCAGGTATTGATCTCAACCAGCTGTCCGTAGACGAGTTCATTGGATTCGCCGCGGAGCTCGAAGATGAGATGAGCAAGGAAGCGGGCATTGACCTCAACCAGCTCTCTGTTGATGAGTTCATTGGATTCGCTGCTGAACTCGAAGATGAGATGGCCAAGGAAGCAGCCGCCCAGCTCCCCGCCACGGTCGCCAGGGAAGCTCCGAGCGTCCTGGCGAAAATTCGTGCCCACTACGCTGGACGCGCCTCCAGGGCTGAGGCCAAGTCTGTGGAGAGAGGCCTGAAAAAGCGCCTTAAGGGAACGGGAGGCAGTACTCCCGAAGGTAGAGAAATGACTAGTGCGGATGTTTCTAAGCTTCGTGCGGAGGTAGCCGCCCAGAAGCGTCATGGACGTATCGGTAAGGCTATGGCAGTTGCTCCTGAGGCTGGAGTTGGCGCCAGTGCTCTTACCCTCGCTGAGGTTATGAGACGCCGAAACAAGAAAGCTAAGGCACAGGCGTAAGGAGCCATCATGAACGAACTTCTAGCAAGTATCTATGAGACTGGCGGCTTTGAGAAGACTGCCTCGATTGATGGAGAGGGTCAGATGACTCTTTCCGATCTCGCCCTCATGCTCACGGTAGACCATACTGGTGAGGAAGAGGAGATCGAGAAGGTCGCTTCCATTCACGACACTGTTTTGGACAACCTGGTCTCTTTTGATCGCGCTGGCCGAGCAATGGCTCACGCTGAGTTCTCGGAGATCGAGAAGGCAGCTTCTGAGGGCAACGTAGCTCCTCTTGAAGCTTTCTTCGGCGAGACTCTCGAGGAAGAACCGGCTCTCGATGAGCGGGACGCTCTCAAGCAGGCCGTTCTCGAAGAGCTAGCGCGACGCAATGCGTAAGCATGGGATCTCAGCTCGACAGCTTCGTTGACGAGCTCTGTCTGCTACAGGAAGCAGGAGCGTACGCCTCTGCTATTTCGTTTGAGAAGACTGCAAAGCCTTACGCATGGATGGGTAGGAGCGAACTCCTATCTGAGCGTAAGCAGCTGCAGGATAGCTACTTCAAGTCAAACAAAGGTGCTGTAGCCGCAGGAGCCATAGGTGGCGCCATTGTTGGTGGTGTTCCTGTAGCCTTGGTGGCTCATAAGACCACCAATGAGGCTTTGAAGAAAGTCTTAAAACGCTCCGCCATCCCAACTGCATTGGTGGGCAGCTTAATAGCCGCCACCGCTGCTCCGGACATCAGACGCAGTAAGATCTTGAAGGACCTGTCCCACGTAGACAAGAGGTTGGGTCTTACTACCAAGACAGGTATTCGGAAGCAGCTAAGAAAGAGAGCCTCTGATGAGGGAGGCCATTGGCGAGAGCTTCCTGCCCACTGGAAGGGGGAGGACAAGCAAGGAAACCCCTCGTACGGAAAGACCTGGGTAGACAGGGAAGAGGCAGCGAAAGAAGAGGCTCCTAAAGCAGCCCCCAAGAAGACAGAGAAGAAGGTAGAAGGCCCGCCAACTCCAGAGTTCTGGAGAAGCGAGGGGCCCTTTCAGCTCTATGTAATTCGCCCAAATAAAGGGGCTGCCTTTGTCTTTGCGGTTCACGAATCTCTGGAGAAGAGGTGGGCAGAGCTTACCGCTAAACCTGACTGGTCCCAAGACCCCAAGACTCTCCAGTTTATGAAAGAAGCTGAGAAAGCGGGCGCCTTTGGTATATTCCGGATGGGGTGACTCGTGTTGGTTGTTCAAAACATTAGAGTCTATACCCTCGATAGAGACTCCCTTACGATTACGTGGACCTTCGAGGCCACTACTGCAGATCTCTCATCCCATACAGTAGCCGTTCTTCGGTCTGAGTCTGAAGTAGGCCCTTACACGCAAGTCTCGCAAGAGATGAATGCGGAAGATACGAACGAGTTCGAAGACACGGGAGTAAACCTCCACTCCAAGTTCAGGGACTGGCACTATCGAATCAGCGTAGAGGAGTCAGGCACTGGCGATACCGTAGAGTACGGTTCCCGATCTGCCAGTGAGGTCATTGAAGGCGCCGACCCAGGTGGTGTGGTACTCGAGGCCTTCCCAGACTTAGAGGCCCTCGAGGCTATTCGCAGGTTCGATGTCACTGCTCAAGAGTTCATTGGACGTAAGGTACTGGTACTTGCACAACGAAGTGTGGGGACCAGGTGCACCAACTGTTGGGATAGTCTAAAACGCCGCAGAACTAAGTCTAACTGTCAGACATGCTTTGGATCTGGCGTACTGGGTGGGTACTACCGACCTAGAGAGAGCTACGCAGTAAAGCCCCCAGAGGGGAAGAACTCATCTCCTCACCCTTACTTTGAGCTCCAGCCCAATGACGTAGTCATGTGGTTCTCCTCGAGGCCACGCCTCAAGCCGAGAGACCTGGTTATCGGCATCGAAGGCAGACGCTTCAGAGTGCTGAATGTTAGACGGTCTGAGAAGCTGTGGGCATTAACCCGACAGACTGTTCAGCTCAGAGAGATCTCGAAGGACCAGGTGGAGTACGATATCCCTATCTCCGGATGGGATGTGGATACCTTTACTGCATCACCGGCCCGCCAGTACATTAAGGCCACAGACATTGATAGCTACAATCACGCCGCAGCTGCCTACGGTTTGGAGGACTCATGATTCGCCCAGAAGACAACATCCAGTTCGCTCTCGAGAAGATTGCCGAGAAGGAAGACAAGCGTACCTTCCCGATCTCCCGCGCAGCCACTAGCCCCCTGACTTGGGGAGCGGCAGGTGCCAGTGCGGGCGCAGGTGCCGGCCTTCTTGGTCGAGAGATGCTGAAGGCGATGAATGCCGTCCAGACCAAGCTGAGAGATGCTAGTCCAGAGGTGCGCAACGCTGTGAAGGTCCCCGGCAGGCTCAGAGCAGCGCTGCCTGCGGCTGTTGTTGGTGCTTCTTTACTGGGCGGCGGCGCAGCGGCGGCAAGGTCTGTGCAGCAGCGGGCAGACAGAGGGCGTGCTCGTAAAGGTGCCAAGGGTCTGGGAGCCTCTGATAGAGCAGTGATGGAAGCTCTGCGAGCTCGCCAAGCCATGAGCAAGAAGAGCTCCGACAATGTGCACGTCGCTATTGAGAAGCTGGCGGCCAAGAAGCTGCGAGTAGGTGAGATTGAAGATCGCCTCGGCTTCTACCTGGACGATCCCCAAGAGCAGCAGGTTCGAGACATGCTCGGAGCACAGGTCAAGAAGCGCTTTGCGCTGAGACACCCATGGCTAACAGGTATCCCCACTCTTGGAATCGCTCCCGCCGTTTCGGCTGAGAATGCTTACTCATCGGTCTTCCGTAGATTGATGAGAAGTCAGCCTGATCTAAGGACAAGGCACAAGGCCTGGCAGGTTTCGGAAAGAGATCGAGAGCGCCAAGACTACAAAGACGAGACCAAGAGACTGTTGGCTACTCAGCAAGAGCGGGCAGCGGCTGAGCATGGTCGAACTGTAGGAGCTTTGGCTACAGCGGCATTGGCGGCTCAGGCAGTTCACAACGACATGCGCAACCCGGATGATAGAGAGCGGGAAAGCGCATAGGCATGAACGAGCTTCTTCTCCAATACGAACTCATGAGGAAGGCGCAGCCTAGGGTTGTTGCTTTCTTCGATGAGTTGGAGAAGATTGCGGCCGCGCCCCGTACGTTCTCTTCCAAAGAGTATGCGGACAGGCAAAGAGCCTTGGGACGCAAGGGGCAGATGGTTTCTGCAGGAGCAGGGCTGTTTGGCAGTATTGCAGGTACTGCTGCACTCACCAGGCTTCCCGAGGCAAAGAGCTTTGGGCAGAAGTTCCTTCGAGCAGGAGCTCGCACAGGACAGGTCGGAGGCTTCGGCCTACTTGCATTGGCTGGCCTGGCTGCGGTGAACCAAGATCGCTACGACAGAGTTCGCCGTATCGTAGGTAAATCTGTAGAAGGCAATGAGCTCTCCCTCTCTGAGAAACAGCAGATGCTCATGGGCAATCCGTCAGGGTCTGTTGTTCCTGAAGTTGCCTACGCGTATAAGAAACAAACAGGGAAGAGTCCTGGAGATGCCCTCGAGCGTCTTGGGGACATCTATATGAATAGTGACAGACTCTTGGCTCAGTCGCTTGAGAAGAGTTCCTGGGTGGCCTTCTTAGATGAAATGGAGAAGATTGCAGAGACCAAAGCTGGCCGTAGACGTAAGCTCCGCAGAGGAGCTCAAGCTTTGGGCGCTGGTACCTTGGGATTCGGAGCTGGCTATGCTGTACCCAAGTATGTCTACCCTGCTATGATGGAGCGGCTAGGTAAACCTATAGTACTTCCCTCCAATAGAGTAGCCGCAGCTGCCGGTCTTTTGGCTGGCCTCAGCTTCGCAACTGCTTATGGGTATGGGAAAGGCTGGGCAAATGTCAAACCGCAGCGACTCAATCGCAGAGAGGACAGCACTGATCGAGCAGTACAATCCCCGGACGGGAGATTGGCTGGGCGACACGAGGGACATTCTTCTGAGGTTCCTGCAGGAGTACTTTTACCAGCAGCCGGCGGGTCAGAATCTGTTCCACTTCGAACCGGGGGATCAGGACGGGGAGTGGACGACCGCAGAAGTGGACAGCGAGGTGATAATCTCGGACCAGGGCTCGATCAATACAGATACCGTAGAAAAAAGGCCCGCGATCATCATTTCGAGAGGTCCGTTCCAGTACGGTAATCTTGGTCTAGACAACTTACTCTATGAAGAGCAATCTACTGCAAAGAGAACACACACTGATATGCTTTCCGGTTCCTTCGTAATTAACTGCATCTCCAGAGTAGGTCTCGAGGCTGAAAGACTGGCGTTGTTGGTAGCCAAGGGGCTAAGAGTTCATAGACGCGCCATTCAACTGGCGGGAATTTTTCAAACTGGGTCAGTAATTCGTGTTGGATCTGAATCACCTGCCAACTCCCTTGTTAGCGGAGATTCAGACGAAGACCTCATTACTGTTCCTGTATCCTTCCCTGTTTTCTATCAGGAATCGTGGACTGTAGAAGAAGATGCCACCACTCTCGAACAGATTGTATTTGCTGTGAAGGCTGTGGCTACGACATTTAGTGGGTCGTTGCTCTATCCTGACTCGTTAGATTCAGACGGAAATCCTGATGAAAGTTCAGAAGGCGTTATAGTTAGCGCCTGGACACTTACTGCGGAGTAATCATGGCCATTCGACGTCCCGGCGTAGAAATCACTCAGGAGTTCGTCTCCGAGAGTCCTACTGTCGTCACCCCTTCTCTCTTTCCAGTCATTGTAGGCCCTTGCTGGCAAATCGTTGATGCTTTCGACGATGACGGTGAGACTCAAACGGAAGCATATGCGGGCACCTACCAAGATGGTAATGGTACCGTAAGCTACGATCTCCCCGGCCTGACCGAAGACGCAGACGTCGACGAAGACGAGATTCGCGTCTTTCTGCTTCTTGGCGATGACTCTACGGAGCTCAGCGGTGAGAGTGACGAAGACGAGATTGTAGAGGGTAGTGCGACCTCCACTTACACGTGGGATGGATCTGCCTCTACTGCTACCTTCGAGGACAGCACCACGCCGGGTACTTTCATCTCTAGCGGCGTAGAGGTGGGAGACTACCTTCGTCTGAGTTTCCAGGGCGAGACCTATGACCTGGCGGTCACTGTTGTAGACTCTGAGTCCACCATCACTGTTTCCGCAGGCATTGAGGACACCAGCGTCGAGGTGAGTGCTTACTCCATCGTCAGAGATCCAGCGCAGTTCGTGTACAAGTCCTCCGCAGAAGAGGCCAACGTCATCGTTGGCGACGAGACTGACTACTTTACCTTCTCTACCCTGAGTACAGGTGACTACGCAGGCCAGGCCGGCGATGGCCTGACTCTGGTAATCCAAGAAGGAACAGCAGACGATAGTGGCACTGACGGAGTTAGCGGATCTAGCCTCTTCTATGACACCACCGTTACAGCCGGGTTTCTTACCGAGCTCGGTCTGTCTGAAGCAGGTGCGGTGAGTGACACATATCTCTGGTTCGACAGAGATAGTGCCGGAACTGGGCAGGGTGAGTCTCTTACAGAGGTCACCCACGTCATCACTAATACCTCTCTTGCACTAGAGGCAGACGGGCATACGGCAGGAACCACAGGCGCAGAGTGGACTCTCGGAACAGTCCAAGGAACTGCAGACACAGCCTGGGACCTCCCGGCAGCAGATGCATGGGATGACTCAGATAATGAGTTCACGCATACGGGAGCAGACTTTACCGATATTCAGACCGGTATTGATGCTGGCGAAACATACTTTATTGAGCTCACCAGCTCCGGCGATGACGGAGTGTATAGGATTACCGCAGCGGCTGGAGCAGTCCTGACGCTAGATTCTACCAAACGCCCTTCTGGCGATATTGCTGCAGCTACTGGGACCTATACCATCATCAAGTCAGTCACTACTGATCCCAGCAGTGCAGGTGCCCTAGGGGCCACAACTGAGTTCTCTGCGGCCTCAATGAGTATCTCTAGTGGTGCGCAGTCAGACTTGACTTCCTACTACTTGGACATTGATGGAACTGGGTACTTAGCTGCATCCCTCGTCACCGGTACAAACATCCTCACCATCGCAGATACCAGCGCAAGTGGTGCAGGCCACACTTGGTCTCTTGCAATCGCAAGCCAAGCACTGGAGATTGAGTTTGACGCCGATGAGGCCACAGTCACCATCTCACTGCCTCGAGACGCCACTGGAGTTTCTCCGGTAGAGGGTTCTGATGACCTGACGTTCGCAGCCCTGGAAACAGCGCTTACGGATGACAGCGATGCTTCCTATGACGCAGAGACTGCTGCCGTTATTACCGGAGCAGACGCTGGTTCATCGGGCGAGCTCCACACCGGTCATATTGGTAGCTACACCTTCGATGGTGGTGTGGATGCTGATGGGGTTCTTCTGGATGAGGACCTGCTTGGGTCTACTACTCCGATTGGAAAGATCTACATCAGCTACAAGGCACTCCGACTGGATGTGTCGGACCAGGCAGACGATGCCTCGGTCCTCAAGTTCAGCAGCACGACTGATCTCGAGACCGACCTTGGACCCATCAGCACGGACAACCCGCTTGCCTTGGGTATCTACTACGCGCTGCTCAACTGTCCTGGCCGTGAGGTCAAGGCGATTGGAGTTAGTGCTGTAAGTACTGCACAGTCGGATGGCACCACCAGCGCATACACCAGCGCCCTCGAGTTCCTCGAAGGTGAAGATGTGTACGCCATGGTTCCTCTTACGCAGGACCCGGAGATCCACGCACTCTTCGACTCTCATGTGGAAACCATGTCGGAGCCTGAGAACAAGCACGAGAGAATCTGCTTCTTCAGTAAGAGCCTTCCTGAATACTCTGCAGCAACACTTCTTGCTTCTGGTACGCAGGGCAACACTGAGGATGACTTCATCTCGGACTCTACTGCAGATGACTACGGACTATTCTCTACGAGCGTAGACCTGGGCAACACCAGTGAGTTGGCGGATGCTCTGTCTGCTGGAGAGACCGTTGTTCTCGTAGTGAGCTCGACGTCTTCCAACACGGCATCAGACACACAGGCCTACGGAACCTCCGTAGACAAGTATGGTCTGTTGGTGGACAGCGTTAGCAGCGACAACTTCGTCCTTACTCTCGACTCCGCCAGCTTGGTAGCCTCTGCTGCCTTGGACGATGGAACAGACTGGGATGGGCTGGTTGATGTTGCTTGGGCGATCTACTCGGTAGGCTCTGCCATTACCAGCGCCTCCGATCAAGCAGAGCGCGTCGCTGGCTTTGGTGAGGTCTACGAGAATCGCAGAACCTTCGTTACCTGGCCATCCGATCTGTCTGCTTCATTGAGCGGCTCTGATGTACTCCTTACAGGAGAGTACCTGGCCGCCGCCTGGGCAGGCAAGGTAGGCAAAGAGAAGGTGCAGCAGGGCTTCACCAACACAGCGGTAACAGGCTTCAGTACCATCAAGTATTCGAATGGATACTTCACTGAAAGCCAGCTGGATGATATCGCCGGCGGCGGTACCTTCATTACCTACCAGAACAGTGAGTCTGCTCCGCTGAAGTGTCGGCATCAGCTATCGACAGATGTATCGTCGGTCCAGAGGCGAGAGCTGTCGGTCACCAAGATCATCGACTATGTGGCGAAGCAGTTCCGGAACTCCCTCTCTGGGAAGATTGGTGTAAACAACCTTACGCAATCCTTCTTGGACGCTCTGTCCACCCAGATTCAAGGTCTCCTTGGGTCTTTGACGGACCAGGGAGTTCTCACCGGTGGGTCTCTTACAGACCTGTCAATCGATGAGGATGCTCCGGACACACTCAACATCACACTGTTGATTACGGTTCCATTCCCCTGCAACTACATCGCATTGACACTGCAGATCTGATGTACGGACTTTTCGTAGAGGAAATTGAAAAAATTGCAGCAGGAGTACCAACATCTGCTGTCAAGGATCTCTACGCTCAAGAACAAGCAAGCAGAGGCTTCAAGAATCTCTTGTCGTCTGAAGACAAGGGAGCTCCTTGGAGAGCAGCAGCTACAGGATTCGGAGCAGGTGTAGGAATCCCTACTGCGTTTGTTCTCCAAGGATTGGTGCAGGAGCAAGATCTGTTCAAGCGGCAAGCGCAAGAGCTCATAGACAAGACGTACATCTCAGAAGCAGTAAAGCACCACTCCGGAATGAATCCCACTGACGCCCGAGCAGTAGCGGACTCCTTGTATAGGGCTGCTACTACAGGCGGGGAAGCGGCCCGCGGCGGTTCACTGTTCGAGAGATTTCGCTATGACTTCGACTCTGCCTTAGACGCCACGAATGCAGAAGGCAAAGAGAGTGCGGGGAGAAGACTCAGAGGACTTGGCGGCAGGGGGGATGCAGGAAAGGCCAGGTTTGTTGCTGAGGTAGGGGGACAATCTGCTAAAGATGTTTCTGAGGCAGGATGGCAAGCGGCCCGAAGTAATC
>Ga0098040_1001223_pt1 | contig 11345 bp, 15 predicted proteins | sample 7_EtaG_FD_75065 | JGI IMG/M metagenome (GOLD analysis project Ga0098040, IMG submission 75065) | Marine viral communities from the Subarctic Pacific Ocean - 7_ETSP_OMZ_AT15161 metaG | ecosystem: Environmental > Aquatic > Marine > Oceanic | place: Pacific Ocean | collected 2015-01-08 | reverse complement strand
TTTAAACATATTACATCCTTCACCAGACATTATTTTTCTCCATATCAAAAATTATATTGTATCTTATTTTACATATTGAAAAATATATTTTTCAATATCCGATATCCTCAATTATTTGCTCGGATTCTTTTATATATCTTTCATAATCTATATCTTGAGGAAATTCTTCTAATTCCATAACAGGTCTAGAATTATCTGATTTTGGTACTTTATTCCCATTTTTCTTATAACTAATTTGGTCACCAGCTGTAGAATATATCCATCTTACAACTCTTCCTAAATATTGACCTTGCCATTCAGCACCTCCTGTAACGGAACGTACAGTTAGGAATTGGGTTATGTCTTTACATGAGGCAATTGTTTTATCTATAGCTTTATTTTTTGTTAAGAAATCGATTACTGCATTTACACATATTGTTGCAGTTGGATTTTTGCTAATTTGATTAATAGCAAAAACACCTTTACCTTTATTTCCTTTTTCAGTTATAGCTAAATAATTATTTACATCTCGAGAATATAAAGCCTTATATTTTGTTTCTTCTAATTCAAATGAAGTATCTAATTCCCAACAAAAACAAATATCATCAAAAGTTTCATATTGAGATTTATCCATAATTGCTACAAAGCCATCTGTATTTGCAGAGATGATGCTTATATTTTTATTTTCTAATCTTTCAATTAACATTAATAAGGCCAATTGGCCTGTTAAGGTCACAGCCATCATTAAATCAGGGGAATATAATACTGAATATTTGGATCCTAATTTACCAAATGATCCGTTTATTACAACCTTTAAGGATTCATTCATCAATTTGTCCCCGGATCTTTTAGCTCTGAGTCTCTTTGCGACAATATCTTTATAAACTTCTAAAAAAGTAGGACCCAAATGTCGGGGGTATAATTTCAAATTCAAAATTATAGCAGGGTAATATGAAGCCACATCTCTTTCACATAATATTTGATTTCCAGTTGGGATTATTGTTTGCTTTTTTTCTGTTGAATGTATTCCCCCAATTCCTAATTGATAAGAAGATTTACCTATATCAATCTTCATAGACTTAAGTTCTTTAGGTAATTTTATTGACCCTTTACCATCTAATTCAAAGTGATGATTACTGATAAATTCTAAAGCTTTATTAAGCTTTTCGTTATTGAATTTTATATAGCTAGGGATGTCATATTTGAACGTACAAGAACTATCTATTCTTGGACGTGTAACTCTCTTGTTAGGCATTTTTTTAGCTAATACGGACTTTATAACCGTTTCTGCTATTTGTGCATCAGATTTAGATCTGAGGTCGGAACCATATTGCTCTGACATTTCATAACGAAGACGAATTCTATCCTCCACTTTTCTATATAAGTCAATAGTGGTATTCAAATCATTAATGCAATATGTCAGGGTCTCTTCCATTTCTTTATTGGTTAAAGTTGTACCTGGTTCAATTGGTAAATCTTGTAACCTTTTTGAATTTAATCTGCCCCCATATAATTTGAGGCTAACTCTTACTCCAGGTGATGGATCAGAAATATCAAAATGAGACATTTTTTTGGGTTTAATTAAATGGAAATCTTTCATAGTTTTCCAGCCGGGGTCATTGCCCTCAATAATTCGGTCGGATAATTTGTGTATCTCTTCGCAAGTCCTTTTATTTAAAGCAAAAAGAATAATTGGAATATCATATTTATTACTATTAAATCCAAAAGTAGTCCTTTTATATAGAATAGATTTAAGTTTATGGCATTGCTCATCATTTAAAGATTCATTTTTGCCTTTGACTTCTATAGTAGATATATTGTTATTGTCAATATTCTTAAATGCAATTAAGAAATAATTAGGATAGACTTCACAATCAAGTACGACTAAATCTTTCATTTTTTCTCACTATGCATAAAAGCAGTTAACAAAGTGTTTCGAGTTTTGGTGAAGACCTCAAGTCGAGATTCCAACTCTGTGTCTCCATCAACTATGGCACTTATTATTCTCATTGCAAGGTCACTATCATTGAGTTCACCATCTGCGAGTTTCATTAGTACTTTATCTGGATATTTAGATTTCATTTGTTATGGTCATTTTTCCACAATGGACGTGGTTTTATTTTTTCTTCCTTAGGAATGCCTAATCCCATTAAGAAATATGTAATGGTTGCACCTATCAGTCCAGAGACGATAAGTGCTACCACTCCTAAGAAAATATTAAAGATCGTCCAGGTCATCAAAATCTTCAGAGACATCAATTGCACCCATTCCCCATGGCTCCCCATCCTTTACGAATTGGACTCCATAGAGATTGGCATTTACGCGTTTCCCATATTTATTATTTTGAACCCAAAGGTCAATAATACAGTTGACGTAGCATCCAGGATAAATCCTTTCATCTTCTTCAACTAATGGGGTTTTATCTCTGTCAATGACAGTTGGTCTTTTAGAACTTGCGGCTTTTAGTGACCAATGATCGGCATATCCATCGTATTGGGAATCATCACCATCTTTTAAGCAACGCTTATCAGATGGGATAGTAACCTTAGCATCAGCAATAGCTTTTTCAATCGCATCATCTAACATTGCTTTGGCTTTTTTATCCTTTTTATCGATTAGGAAAGTGCCTTCAAATTTCCCTTCGTTGCCATCGAATTCTGCCTTACGGAAGATAGATGGAAACGAAAGACGAACATTTTTTAATATCATTTTACTCATTATATTCTCCTTATAAGATTTGAGTTTTATTTGGTTGAAGCTGACTCATCAGAAATAGGTTACCATACCTAAATGACAAAGGCCACGAGTGCTGGATAGTCTTAATTGGAAGTCGTGACCTCTGTTTCGTCTTTCAACGTAATATGTTCCGTTTCTAGGAAAAGGGTACGGAACAAGACCCCCATGAAATCTCCTATTAATAAAGTATACCACAAAATTGATAATTGATAAATTATATTTCATCAAAAAGCTCCTCTGTGCTTACAATATCTAATTCTTGTCTTTTATCATCAGATGATGCCAAAATTGTTTTACCTTTAGGTTTATCTGTAAGATCTTTGGTAAAATCTTTACCCAATCTCCTTTCTGCTTCAGTTATACCTATAATCTTTTTAGTAAATGCTTCATCCCCTAATTTTTTAATTAATTCTTTTTCAGCAAGCTTATTCCATTTTCGAATAGCTCTACCTTCTACTAATTTATAACCTTCAAATGCTTTACCTGTTCCTAATTGGTCAAATACAGAAGCTTCTACTGCATTTAAAAATAATTGGATAAGGCTCTTATTGTCCAGTATGGACTTCTTTTCTTCTTCACTTAAGGTTTCTACATCTATACTGTCTAAATTATCAAATTCGGCGGTTATAGTTGCAGTGGTAAAATCGAATAATGCTTTGCAATCGCCTTTAGCTCTACACCATTGACATTGTTTTTTACCTGGTATTCTTTGAGCTCCAGGGCTTAAAGCCAGTTGAGCCCTTTCTGTTACATACTTACCAAAGGACAATAAATCCTCTTTAGATATATCCCAAGAAGAGAAATGAAAGATCCTTGGCTGTACAATATGGAGTCTAAATGTATCAATATCATACAGAAAGGCTAAATCGTGTAGCATACCTGTTGCATACAATTGTGCTTGGGTATTCTCAAATGCGTCTACTTTTACACCTTTGCCATATTTTAAATCAAAGATATGACAAATTTTATTTTCAGAATCCACTACTGCTGAATCCAGTGTTCCAAATCCCTCTGGAACAATATGGTCAAAATATACCATCTCTTCTGCGTATAAAGTTGTAAATCTATTCTCAAAACTTCTCACATAGTCGACATATTCTTGAACATATTCGGTCATTTCTTTTTCAACAATTCTTTTATATACTTTTTTGCCAATATAAGATTCAGCATCTCTGTTCTTTTTCAAACAAAGATCGGCTAATTCATGAGCCATGGAACCTTCTATAGCAAATTCGGAACCTTCTCCATCAGATGGATAGATTGATTCAGCATGGACCGAGCCGGGGCAATTAAGCCACCGACTCGAACCGCTTGCAGATAATTTAGCATGTGCAGTCATAATTCTCCTATTTGTTTATGAAGACTTTTAAGGTCTTTAGAACTAAGATCAGCTATTGAATCTGCTTTCAACTTAGTCACCATTGCCTTGATTGTTTTACGTTCAACCCCTGCTATCATTTTAGCCTTTGCTAATTCCTTAACGTGCTTTGCTGTGATAACATGTTCGTGGAATTCTTCTACGATTTGATCTGGTTTCATATCTTCATATTTAACTGGACCTCCTTCTAACTGAGCTTCTAACTGAGATTCCATTATCTCGGTCAACCTTATAATCGCATCAGTTAAATCTTTAATTTGCTTTTCAATATTCATGATTGTATGCTCCTTATATATTCATTGGTGCTCATTAATTTTCTAGCATTTAAATTATGGTATTGACTTTCAGGTTGACGTGTATAAGCTAATTGAAAGTTTTTCCATTGAATTGCTGCACATTGGCCAGGATGCTCAAGACAGCGATGAAAAACATATTTGGTTTGTCTTTTACAAGGCTTAAACCATTTTACAAATCTATATCCCATCTCATTAAAAACAATAGGCTCATCAGTAAAACAATGTTGAATAATATGTAGCGTGCCATTATTGTTAGACTTCCAAATAGTATCCACTAAGTTTGGGTGGTCTGGTAAAAATCCGTTCATAATATTTCTCCTTATATCATTTTATTAAAAGTGGGGACTCCAAAGCGAGTATGAAAAAGAGTCCCCGTAACCATTAAGCTGGTTCCTTGTGAAGAGTTCCGTCTCTATTAAAAGGACTAAACTCAGTACCATCTGAGCATGAAAGTTTACCTGTATGCTCACCATCATAATCCCATTCCCAAATAGGTAGAGCATGATGTGCTGGATGAGATGAGCTATCGAAATTTTCATTATAGTCTTTCATTGCTCTTTCAGCAGTTTTATGACTATAAACTGTTTCAATAGGTTCGTCATCACCAGAGATAAATATATGCCAATCCCTAGATGGTAAATTAAGTACGCGACGAGTGGTGTGTTTAAGGATGTAAACCTTATTCTTTTCAAAGAATTCCGGAGTACATACAAATTGCCAATGCCACACATCTACTTGGTCACCAACTTGTTCATCATATTCCTGCCATTTGCCAGTACAAAAACAAATTGCTTCAGTGCCATATTCAACTGGGTCGATTTGATGTATCTTACCTTTACTTTCCCAAGCAGCACTTTGACGATAACCAATTTTTAATGGACCAAAATCTATATGGACCCATTCGTTGGTTTCGGAATCATAATGGCTAGGTCCACCCATGTTTGAAATTGGTGTACTTCCTAGCTCATCGCCTTTTTTAAAGTTTTTAAAATCGAAAATTTTCATGTCGTTCTCCTTATATCATTTTATTTGAAAAGTGGGGACCCCATAGTCAGAGCCCCCGTTTGGTTTAAAAGTTGTAATCATAAAAATAATGGGGCTTATCCGCTAACTTATAATGAGCGGTTTGGTGCCAATAAACACCTTCACCATAATTTTTTTGAGTTTTACGTTTCCTAACTCTAAATGTATGACCTTGGGGGTTAGAACTAATTAACCATTTTTGGTCATAGTTATTAGTGCAATGAGCTGAAAATCCACCTGGTATAAAATCAGGTTTGAAATCAGGATTCTTTTCAACAGTCATAGACCTAATTTCTAGAGTTTTGTCGGATATGACCTTAATAACCTCATAAGGGGTTGTATCAGTATATCCTTGCATGTTTATAAATTTTTTCATGTATTTCTCCTTATATCATTATAGTTTTATTTCCTAACCAAACCTTGTTTCCCGATTTGGTAGGACCATTATATCACGATTCTTGAGAATTATCAATTATATTTGATAAATTTATATATTTATTTATTATATTATTAAATATATGATACTATAGGCCATATTACATAAATAAAGGAGCATTCTTATGCAAGATGACATATTACCCCTAGATTTGATCAGAAAGGGTCTAAAAGACAAACGTTTGTATGCAGTAAGTGAGTCTACAAACATTTCATATCCAACTTTAAAAAAGCTCTTAGATGGTGTAGAAAGTAACTATACGACAGGAACCCTACGCGCGGTCTCTAAATATATCACCGAATCTCAACTAGAAACACCCTTAAATTTCGAGTAAATGATTAATAATTCTACCATAAGACAATATTTGTCTTCAGGTAAGCAATTAACCGTCTTAGCTGGAAAGAGACCAATTGTAGAGAATTGGACAAAAAAGAGAGTTGAGGAAGACAGAATACTAAGCCATAAAGGCAATTTAGGATGGGTGATTGGTGAAGATGATTTAGTTATAGATGTTGACCCTAAAAATGGGGGAGATGTTAGCTTTCAAAAGTTTTTAAAAGACTTAAAATTAGAATTAGAACCTACTGTTACTACGCCTAGCGGAGGGTTCCATATATATTTAACTATCCCTAAAAAATATACAGGGAAATCTTTCAAGAAAAATGTTAAAAAATACCCAGGAATAGACTTCTTATCCCAAGGTGCCCAGTGTGTTATTGTAGGAGGTACAACGGAAGAAGGAAGTTATCAATGGTCAGAAGATTTATTTGGTGAATTTAGTCAAATAAAAGCTTCGAAATCTATTATGGAATTATTATCCAAATCTGATCTCCCTAAAACAAATGGTAAATTAGGTGATTTTGAAGGATTAATCAGTAATGATAGTATGCCAGAGGAAAAGGTTTTGGATATATTAGCTCGTTTAGATCCTTCTGTAACTAATCATGAATGGGTAAGAATTGGAATGGCTTTGCATGATTGGCATCCAACTAAAGGATTAGAACTTTGGGAAGAATGGTCTAAAACTGGAACAAATTATGAAGAAGGTGAAACTGCTAAACGTTGGAAAAGCTTTAAACCTGGCGGCGGAGTTACCATGGGGACCATATTATACATGGCCAAGGAAGCTGATTATGATGCTGAATTAAATGAGGTCAATGATATTCTTAACAAGATTAAGGTCTCAGATGAGAAGATTCTGGAATTCGATTTACTTCCTTCTATCCGTAAAACTAATCTAAATCGCTTAAATCGTGAAAAATTAGTTAAAGCTATTCAAGGAAGATTCAAAGAATTAAGCGGTGTTAGCATGCCAATCAACAATATTAGATCCTTAATTGCTACTGAATCCATTGGTGAAGGTGAGTTAGTTGATGAAGATGAAGCACCAAAATGGTGTAATAATTGGGTATATGTTAACAGTCATAATGGATTTATTAATTTAAAAACCTTAAAGCTTCATAAAGCGGAATCATTTAATGTTGAGAATGGCAAGAATGTACCTATCTCTGATTCAGGTACTAAGCCCTCAGCAAGTAAATATATATCCGATAGAGGATTTGTTAAAAAAGTAGACTCAATTGGGTACTTACCTGGTGTTGAGGAGACTGTAACGGATATCGAAGGCTCTACAATTCTAAATGTATTCAATCCTAAAACCTTACCTCAAGAGGCAAAAGAATATACTAAGGATGGTAAAAAAGCTATTGAATTAATAAAAGCTCACATGAAATTTATTTGCACTACGGATAAAGATACTGATATATTATTATCATGGTTAGCATTCCAAGTGCAATATCCAGGCAAGAGAGTCTTATGGGCTCCAGTCATTCAATCCATCCAAGGCGTTGGTAAAACGTTCTTTGGTGAACTTCTTAGGTGTTGCTTAGGCGATAGGAATGTTGGAACTGTATCACCTACTCAGGTAACTTCTGATTTTAATGCATGGGCAACCAATGTGGTAGTCAATGTATTAGAGGAATTAAGAGTTAAAGGCCATAATCGCTATGATGCTGTTAATGCGCTAAAACCTCTTATAACCGACAGAATGATACAAATTAACGAAAAGGGTGTTACACCTTATATGACGTACAATACGACAAACTATATGGTCTTCACCAACTATAAAGATGCATTGCCTTTAGATACCGATGATCGTAGATGGTGGATTATCTTTGTACCAATTCAATCTATAGACGATTTGCCTCGATATGTAGGTTATGAAGCAGGTGAATATTTCGAGAAATTATTCTATGCTATTAATAATTACCAAGGGGAAATAAGGAAATGGCTATTAGAATATACTATCGTTGAAGAGTTTAAACGCATTAAACAAGCACCAATGACTCAACATAAACAACTAATGATTGCAACAGAAGATGACGCCTTTTCGGGACTTACGGAAGTTAGGTCATTAATCGCAGGCAATAATAAATATATTAACAAGAACTGCATATCCCAGTCAGATTTAAATGATTTACTTTTATTCGATTATCCTGAATTGCAGTTATCGAAGAAGGAAATAAGATTTGTAATGAAGAAATTAGGTTACAGTTTGCATCCTAAAGTGGTTAAAGTCGATGGAAGGAATAGAAGGATATGGGTCCTGAATGCTATGTCTAATGATGAAATTCGTGAATCATTCGAAGAATTATAAGATTTGTTACCTATTTTGTGACCTCAAAAAAGCTATATACTATATACATTTAAGTACTATTTTATATAAATAGTAACGGTAACAGATAGAATAATAGAATGATAGTATAGAATAAGAATCTTTGGTATTCTCTTTATCATACATATCTATTTTCCCAATCGTTACTCGTTACTGTTACCTTGGTTTCATGATAAAATATTATAAATCGGGGAGGGGAATCAAATGAATAAGTGGATAATAATATCAATTGCTTTGGGTGTAATTGCATTCATTGCAGCGATGGCAATAGGTGTTGATGCATTAATGTGCACTCCGCCTTGTGTATGACAGATGTAGAAAAAAGTACTTCAAGATGGCGATGGACGGCACTTATAATATATTTGCTGATTTGTTTCTATGATTTCTTATTCGTTCCAGTCTGGTATGGTCTTAATCGACCAGACATTTCTCAATTTATGGATATAATTAATTCAACAGAGGACACGTTAGTTCAGATGGAATTGATGAAGAAATTGACTGGTCAGCATAATCCGTTTACTTTAATGGGTGGCGGTTTATTTCATTTAGCTTTTGGTGCGATACTTACTGGAAGTGCTATTGGATCAAATAAATAATAAATAATTAATAACCGTAAGTGATTACGTGATAGAATGTTTAAGCAAATCAAGGAGTTATTCAGATGGCAACTTATTACACGGAAAACAAGACGAGACAGCTAAAAAAGGCGATGGTCGCGGCGCTGCAAAGCACTTTGGGGATTGTGAGTCCAGCTTTATTGAAGGCTAAAATCTCTCGAACAACTCATTATAGTTGGCTTAAAGCCGATGAGGAATACAAGGCTCAATGTCAAGAAACTGCGGAAGCAGCACTAGACTTTGCAGAGAGTAGTCTTCATCACCAAATAGACGAACATCAAACGGCTGCTACGATCTTTTATCTTAAGACCAAAGGCAAGGCCAGAGGATATATAGAAAAACAGGAATATGATTTATCCTCGTCCGATGGGTCTCTAAGCCCTCAACCCACAGTGATTGAATTAGTTGCAAAGGATGACAACAACGACAGCGAAGACGAAAGCACAGATTGAACTCCCTCCTAAATTGGTAAATACATTCAAGGGAACAGCGAGGTATCGTGGCTCTTATGGGGGACGGGGCTCAGGCAAGACTCGATCATTTGCCTTAATGACTGCAGTCTTAGGATATAAATGGGGTAAAGCAGGCATCAATGGCCAAATACTCTGTGCTCGTGAATTCATGAATAGCTTAGATGACTCCTCTCTTGAAGAGATTAAGACCGCCATCAGGGCCATTCCATGGCTCAATGAGTATTACACCATAGGGGAAAAGTATATCCGATCAAAGGATGGTAATATTCACTACACCTTTGCAGGACTAAGGCGATCATTAGATTCTATTAAGTCCAAGGCTCGGATCCTATTGGCCTGGGTTGATGAGGCAGAGGCTGTTAGTGATATGGCATGGCAAAAGCTTATACCTACTGTCCGAGAGAAAGACTCAGAGATATGGGTGACGTGGAACCCAGAGTCCAAGTACTCTGCAACACATGGACGCTTCAGGACCGATCCACCAGGTAATTCTAAAATTCAAGAGTTAAATCATAGGGACAACCCATGGTTTCCCAGTGTATTGGAAGTGGAACGACTAGAAGATAAACAGAAGCGCCCCGATATGTATGACCATATTTGGGAAGGGGGATTCCTAATATTCAGCGAGGGGTCCTACTATACCACTGAAATGCGGAAGGCCAAAGATGAGAAGAGGATTGGAAGGGTTAGATATGATAAAGCTAAGCCAGTTGTTACGGCTTGGGACTTAGGGGTTGGGGACTCCACGGCCATCTGGTTTGCCCAGTTTATAGGCACAGAAGTACATTTGATAGATTACTATGAATCGTCTGGCGTAGGGTTAGACCATTATGTTAAAATACTCCAAGACAGAGGGTATATATATGAGCAACATATACTCCCCCATGATGTAAAGGTTAGGGAATTAGGGTCAGGCAAATCTCGATTAGAGACATTAGACAGCTTAGGCCTTAAAAATGTCGATATAGCCCCCCAGTTAAGGGTGGATGATGGCATCCAAGCTGTTAGGTCTTTGATAGATAAATGTTGGTTTGATGAGAAAAAGTGCGAACAAGGGATAGATTGTTTGATAAACTACCAACGTAACTATGACGAAAATGGTAAAACATGGCAGTCAAGACCTAGGCACGATTGGTCCTCACATGGAGCAGATGCTTTTAGATATTTAGCTGTTGGATATAAGCCTATGAGCTCAAATTGGGGCAAACCGATTAAAAGGAAATTAAAAGGAGTGGTATAAGATGAGTTTAATTAAGATGATTACAGGGGCATTCACAGGTGGAACAGGTGGCATCTTCGATTCAGATAAAGAGAAGAATGAGGGTTATAAATGGAAGTCAGGCATGGATGAGACACATGGTGGTACCATAGGATTATTGAACCAAGCAACTTATACTTCACCACAAGCTAATTTACCTGAAGGCCATAAACCATTGAATCTAGCAGAAGCAGGCATTATAGAATCAGACTCAGGAGCTTATAACCCCAATAAAGGAACATTTCCAGGCGGAGCTAATGCCTTTATAAATCAGACTGTCAAGGGTAACAATCAAAATATGACTGTTGGCTATCTAGATAGCATCATCCAACAATTCAATGATATGAAGGATAATATGGCTAATATGCCAACAGGAGTAGGAGATACAGAAGCAATACAAAAGCTGAAGGATCCTTTAAACGTACTCAATAACAATCCAGGAAACATAAAAGACTTTGGGGTTGAATGGGACGGT
>Ga0098040_1001222_pt1 | contig 11347 bp, 4 predicted proteins | sample 7_EtaG_FD_75065 | JGI IMG/M metagenome (GOLD analysis project Ga0098040, IMG submission 75065) | Marine viral communities from the Subarctic Pacific Ocean - 7_ETSP_OMZ_AT15161 metaG | ecosystem: Environmental > Aquatic > Marine > Oceanic | place: Pacific Ocean | collected 2015-01-08 | reverse complement strand
GGGTCATACAGGTCACGGTTGGCCTCACCTTACCCCAGGCGGTGGTAATCTCCCATATGTTAAAGTCACAGTAGAATGGCGAGATTGTAATGGTCACTCAAATCCTAATAACCCATATAATAGTTCACAAGCTATATTTTATTTAGAATGGACAAATTAACAAATCATGGCAGTAGTTGTAGAAGTAAAATATTTTAATTCTTTCTGGTTAAAGAAAGTTTTGCAACAAGGTAGGTTAAAACCATCTTGGCCTGGATTACCATGGAATCCCACTGGTTATCCTAAATTCCCATTTAATAGTGATAAGTTCGCTGAAATAGGGATTGAAAATGGTGAAGCTCAACATTGGTCTATAGAGGAGATGCAAATTAAAGGTGGTTATAATAACACGTCAGTAGATTTAGGAGTTAAAGCTTATATAGTGAATGATAGTAAAAAGCAAGAGAATTTATCCAACTCCCTTATATATTCTGGTATATATAATTCTAGAACAGGTATTAATCAAACTAATGTTTTCTCTGTTGGTGAACCTATAACTAAAAGTTTAAATCCAATAAATGGTTCTATTCAAAGATTATACGCCGAGGATACTAACTTAATAACTTTCCAAGAGAATAAAGTTAGTAGAATATTAATAGATAAAGATGCTGTTTATTCTGCTGAAGGTGGTGGAACAGTAACATCTAGTAAAGCTGTTCTTGGTCAAACAATCCCATTTTTAGGGGAGTATGGTATAAGTAAAAATCCTGAAAGTTTTGCTATATTCGGTTATAGAAAATACTTTGCTGATCGTAATCGAGGTGTTATTTTAAGGCTATCTAGAGATGGTATAACTGAAATATCATCATATGGTATGACTGATTACTTTAGGGACTATCTATCTGATATATCATATGATTGGCATGAAGATGAAATTGCTGTTGGATTTATTAATAGTATAGTTTCTTCCAGCCCTATTTTTCAAGCTACAAATTTAATAGTAACTGTTGATCTTAATTCTCCTTACGTATGTTGTGATATTGAATTAGGTTCTATTGTCCATATTGGTATTATTGATAGTAATACAGGGACATGGGCCGTTGATAGTGATGGTAATTATTTGCATACATCAACTGGTTTGACAGTTATTAATATTAACGAAACCGACATTGGTTGTGAATTAACACTTTCAGGATTGTTACCTGAATTTGAGGGTGTTTCTAGTGTTGCTGGTGTTGAAATTTTTATACCTATAAAACTTACAAGTTATGTTAAAAGTAAATTATTAGGTGGTTGGGATATACATAAAAAGAATTATGTAATTTCTATGCAAAAAACACCTAGTTATACATCCACTGATATTGATTCTTACAGCACAGTTGCATTTGACGAAATGATAAATGGTTGGACTAGTTTTCACACATATAAACCAACTTTCACCGGAAGTTTAAAAAATAAATATTATTCATTCTTTGATGGTAAACTATATATGCATTATAATGAAGCTTCAAGTAATAATTATGGAAAATATTATGGAGCTACTACACCTACTGAATCTAGTGTAACTTTTGTATTTAATCCAAAAGCTTCTGTATCAAAGAATTTCCATACTATGAATTACGAAGGTAGTAGTGGTTGGGAGGTTGATTCATTTTCATCTGGTTTTGAAGAACCTAATGAAACAGATTATGGATCAGGTATTTTCAGTAATACAATACATAGTGATAACGCATCACCTATACTTAGCCATCATATGGGAGAATATACAGAAAATGGTATTAACTATAGAGTTGGGTTTAACAGGAAAGAGAATAAATACTCTGCTTCTTTGAAAAAAGCAATACCAGATTTTGCTAGACCAGGTGAAGTATTTTTTGGTAATGAGACCAGTGGGATTAAAGGTTATTTTGCTACTGTGAAAATGTCAACTGATGAGGAAACACAACCAGGTGGTAGAAAAGAATTATATGCTGTATCATCTAATTATGCAATATCATCATATTAAATTAAATAAAATGGAAGAGGATGTAATAACATTGGAAAACAATGCAATAAAAGCAAATAAGGAAATAAGAAATAGAATACTTCAGTTTGAAGATATTTTAAAGAACTTAGATAATGACAAATTCGATACGTTCATAGATAAAGATTCTGAAAGAGTTTGCCCATTAGAACATAAATTTTCAGATGGTATATATGTTAGGGAAATAACTATACCAGCTGGTACTTTTATTGTTGGTAAAATACATAAGCATGATCACCCAAACTTTTTATTGGAAGGTGAAGTAACTGTTATTACCGAAGAAGGTATTGAGGAGTTAAAAGCTCCAATGTCTATGATATCAAAGGCTGGTACTAAAAGAGCTTTGTATGCTAAAACAGATTTAGTATGGACAACCGTTCACTTAAATCCAACCAATACAGAGGATCTAGATGAATTAGAAGAAGAAATTATAGCTCAAAGTTATGAAGAATACGAAACTTTTAAAAGACTAAAGAATGAAGAATATAAACAACTTAAAACTTAAGATATGAGTTGGGTAGCAGCAGGATTCGCAACAGCAGCAGCAGTGACTGGTGTAGTTACTATGATAGATTCTAATAATAAAGCAAATAATGCATTTAAAAGACAACAAGAGATTGACGCTGATATGAAAGCTTTAGAGGATGCTAGACAGAAAATTCCAGATCCTAGTAGACATATAAAAGATCTTAGTAGAGATATACAGAACCCTTATGCTAATTTAGCTGTAGCTACTGGAGCAGCAAAAATGCAAGCTGAAGAAACTGATTTATCTTTAGCTGCTACTTTAGATACATTAAAAGCTACAGGTGCTTCAGCTGGTGGAGCAACGGCATTAGCACAAGCGGCTTTAAGGAGTAAAAAAGGCATTTCTGCAAATATAGAAAAACAAGAGGCTGGTAATCAACAATTAAGAGCTAGAGGCGAACAAGCAATGCAAACTGCTAGGGCGGCTGAAAGAGCAAGAGTACAATCTGCAAAGGCTGCTGGTGAACAATGGATGTTTGGTAAACAAGAAACCAGAGAGTTACAAGGGTTAAATAGGATGGCAGCACAGCAACAACAAAACCAAGCTCAACAAATGCAATATCGAGCCGAATCTGCACAAGCAGCGGGAATGACATCTCAAGCTATTATGGGTGGAGTAACTGCTGGTATAGGTGCTGGACAAAAAAGTGGTACAGTTGATCCTAAAAGTACAGTTAATACTACAGATTATAATCCAGTTGATTATAGCGATATATTACCTGCTGAAGTACCGGTTTATCAAGTAGATACAAAGCAAGTTTCTGATTTTGAAATAGATCCGCTTGATACAACAAACGAAGTACCTGTAGCTAATCAAGGAACAATGGTTGGAGGCCTAAAATATAATGATGCAGGTGAGGTAATATGGTAATAAATTTAAAACAATAAACTATGGGAGCATACGATAATCCAACATGGCAAGTAGATAAAAGCAGGGAGATATTTATCAAGAATATGACGAACACCATGCAAATTGCTTTTTCAACTATAGAGAAGAAAAAAGAATATCAAAGACAAAAGAAAGAGAAAGCTGATGCTTTGTTAAGTTCAAATATCGCTGTGTCAGATGCAAAATTTGATCAATATGCAGATAATATAGAAGCATCGATAAGTAAATTGGGTGTAGATCCTACAACTAAAGATGATTTTCTGGATGATGTTTATTATAATCTGAACCTGGGTAAAAAGTATTTAGCGGAGGAATTTAGGAACAATCCAAACTTAACTGATGGTGATAGAACAGAGATGATGCGAATAGAATTAGGGAAAGTTAAAAAGATGAGTGAAAGCTTGGGTTTTGGTAAGATTAATATGGAAACATATACTGCTGGAACAACTAATAAAAAAGTAGGTGATCCGGGTCGTATATATCATCATAACGATATATCTCGTGATGTAGCTCTTTTAACAAATGACATGCAAAAAGGTGGAGCTAAAGCTGAATGGAATGAAGGAACGAATGATTGGAATTATTTTAGTAAAGATGGGAGTGTGATGATGAGTGGTGATGATATGAAAAAGTTTTATGCAGATGGTGGATTTAAAACACTACAAGAAATTCCGAAAGAAACACCATTGACTAAATTTATTGAAGATGATATATTAGATACTAAAAAAGCAATTGCAAATGGGTGGGCTGAAGTAAAAGGTAATAGAGTAGTGTGGGATAAAGATAAAATCGAAAAGCATTTAGAAGGTCAGAGTGGGTTATTTGATGCTTATAGAAGAAATGGAGAAAGTCACTATCAACATATATTTTCTAAAGAACTAGATGAAAATAATACAAATTTTGCTTATGAAGAATATGGTGATGATCAAGAAAAAGAATTATTATTCGGAGATAATGGGATTTTAAAAGAATTAATGAAGAGTATTCCGGATAAAGAAGTTGTGAGTGTAGCAAAAGAAAAAAAATTACAAGCAGAGTTTGATAAAAAGTGGGCTGCTTTAAAACCAGGTGAAACTTTAATGGGACCAGATGGACAAATACATAAGAAAACTAAATAATAATATATGAGTGAATGGACACCACCTAGCGATTCAGTACTCGTTGAAAGCGAAGAAGAAGAAGTACAAGAAACAGGAGCTGAGGGAACTTGGACTCCGCCTTCAGATTCTGTTGTTGTTGAAGATAAACCTAAAAAAGGTGAAGATAAAGATTTAATTTACTTAACCCCAGACGGGAAAGAACATAAAATAAAATCTGATAAGGTAGATGAATTTTTAAAAGAAAATCCTGAAGCTAAATTAAAAGAGGAGAAATTTGAATATTACGATATTAGAAAAGAGCTTAAACCTGAAGAAGTAGAAATAATTAGTGAGACTACTGGGGTTGGGGTTGAAGAAATTAAGAAAACACAAACGTTTCTTGAAAGCGAAGAACATGTGGATCAAAAATTAGCCGCGGCTGAAGCTAAAGCAGTGGAGAAGATACCTGAAATCGTTGTTACTAAGCCAAGTAAGTCAAAATCAGAATTAGCTGTAGAAAAAATTATAGCGATTCAAAAGGGTGAAGTAGATAAAGAAACTGGTTTGTTACCAATCTTGTCTAACGAAGAATTTAAAACGTTAGAAGATGCTGGTTGGTCGAATCAAAAGGGGGTTACATATGTAAACGGTGCACCGCAAAATTGGGAAAAGTTCCTTCCACCAGGAGGTGAATCAACCTATAAAGATATTGTAAAATTTAATACTTTAGTAGGACTACAAAAAGATATATCCATAGATCAAGTGTATCCTGACATCCGGAGAAAAAAGTATTTTGAAGGTCTGGAAGCATGGGACAAAACGCCAGAAGAGCTTTTTAATTTTATGAATAAAAAAGTTTCCTTAGAAGGACCAATATTAATAGAAACTTTAAATACATTACTTGGTAAAGATTCCGGTTGGAAAAATGAAGATTTACAACGGATGGATTATGCGACGATGATTAGATTTGATGGACCATTCCAAAAAATTAAAGATGAAATAGCAGAGGCATGGATGTTAGATGAAAACAGGAATTTGTATGAGAGAATGAAAGATAAAGGAGGTAGCGATACTAAATTTACTAGAATAAATAATGAAATTAGAAGATTAATGGGTGGAGAGGTGTCTGTTAGAAGGGATAAAGAAGGTAGAGTGATAACAACCATAGGAGAAGGACGAGAATTAACAGATGAATTAAGAAGAGAGGCTATTAAAAATGAAGAATTAAAGATAAGGGAGAATGCTAAAACATATTTATCTCCGGAATTAAGGGATGTTTCAGATCAACTTCAGGAAAAACTGGAAGAAATTCAAGAATTATCTGAATCATTAACTAGAATACCCTCGTTAAAAGAGACACTTCCAGGTATAAAACACGCCCCAGGTTTTGAAGAGTTGGATGTTACAATGAAAAGGAGGAAAATTATTGATGAGATAGAGAAGAAGAAAGAAGAATATGAAGAGATAAATAAGAAAGCTTTAGAATTAACTGGTGCTAAGAAAGCGGTATATGATCCATTTGTTACAGGTGGATATGTAAGTGATGAGTTAATAACAGATGAAGCAAACGAATTCGACGAAGAAATATCATCACAAGCTAAAATATTATACCCATTAGACACTCATGGTTTTAAAAGCCTACGAAAAACACAAGATAAGTTAGGTAATATATTAATAGACGCTGCTAAGGATGCTTATAGACAATTTGATCTTGAAGAAGGTGTAGAAGCCAATATGTCTTTGTATGAAAAGTTTGGTGAAAGCGTTATGAATCTTATTGGTAGTAGCTCATCTCTTAGTGTTGATAGAGACAAATTAAGAGCGATAAATGAAACTAATGAGTTAGTTGGTGGGTTAACTTTTTTACCAGGGGATAATGCTGAAGCGTTAAAATATAATCATGCACTAAAAGAATATTTAGTGGTATCAAAAGCCGTTGAATTAAACATGGACCCAAGAACACTAGATCAAACTGGTGGTTGGGGATGGTTTGGAACTGGTGCCGCGGAGTTTGTGGGGTATGATCTTGAAAATAATAGTGAAGTAGGTAACGTTTATTCTGATATAGCTGTAGCACAATTAGGTGTTAAATTATCTTCGAAAGAAGAAGAAAGGATAGAGGCGACTAAAAGTGGTTGGAACCAATTCAGTTATGGATTACCTGGATATATAGGTATGGGCGTTGAATTCGGTATGCTTACAGGTAAAGGCGGTGTAGGTAAATTTTTTAAAGGTGTAAATGAAAATGTTAGATTAGCATTAACAAGATCTAACGTATTAGGTTCTAGTAAAATTGGAAAATATCTAGTTAACACCAATGCAGATATAGCAGCAGAATTATCCCGTTTAGTAGGACAAGGAATTATAGCTGATTATACTAGAAGAGGTGAAGGAATTCCATTATCATTTGCTTTTGGTGCTGGAACGGCTACGACTGCTGTAAATTACATAATGAAAGCATTGAGACATAGTAAAAGATTTAGAATTTTATATAATAATTTAGCTAATTGTGATATAGCTGTTAATTTAGCTAAAGGAGTTATACAACCCGCAGTCGGTACGGGGAATATATTAGCTGGAGAATTTGCCGTTGGGTTAGTAAAAGGTGATTTATCACATTGGAAAGAAATGACAAAACCCGAACAGTTATTACAAACTTGGGGGTCTTTATATGTAATGAAAGGTCTTAGACCGGTTAGTAGTATTACAAGGGCATATAAATCAGTAGAGAGTAGTGTATTAAAAATGGGACTTGGAACAGATGTCAGATCTCATAAAGCAGCTAAAGTGTTAGATATACGAAATCAATACTTAAACGAAAACTTTAATGGAGTTAATGCTGATAAACTTATAGATGGAGCTGTAGAAAGGGCTTTAAAAAAAGAAGGATTAGATCACACTACGGAATATGAATACGAATGGATGAGTAAGGAAAATCGTAGTAAATACGATAAAATTATAAAAGCTGGTAAAGATCTTCAATATAGATTAGATGTTAATACGGTTAGAGAGGTCATTAGAAGCGATTGGGGAGGGAAACAAACTGAGGCTGAAATAAGTATTCTTGCTGATAAATATAAAAATGGAGAAGAAATCAACGCACAAGATGTAGAAAATTTAGGATCAAAACCTACAGAATTATTAACATTACTACTTCAAAATCCAGATTTTTCTATGAGTTATGGACCTGGGGGATTAGTACCAGACTTAAATGAGGAAATTACTTCTTCTATAATTAATCAAGCTAAATCATATGGAAAAATCGTTGAATACTTAAACAACTGGAAATTTGAAAAAGGCAGTAAAGAAAGAGAGAAATTAATTAACACATTGTTAAAAATAGATAAGTATGAATTGGATATTGAACGATGGCAAAATGAAATTAATGACGGAAAAATAAATAAAGTTCAAGGTAAAGAATTAATAAATGATATTCAAGGTAAATATGAACTCTTAGAAATTGATTATAATGACCAAATTACAAAGCAAAAACAAAGAATAAAAGAAAAACAAAAGGAAGCTAAAATATTAGCTGAAGAATATAAAGAAAAAGCTGAACTGGATATTAAGTTCTATCAAAATCATACAGCTTATAAAAACGCTATTGAAGCAGCTGGTGGTAAATTAAAACCTGGGCAAGAGTTATCAGAAGGGTTTTATAAACATGATGATGGTCGTATATTCCTTAATGAGGCATGGGCTAGAAAAGTTAAACGTGTTTCACACTCAACGCATGAGATATTACATCATATCACTGAAAAAGTTTTTAAAGATATGGATCCATTGCTTAAAGATAAAATGGTAGAGCAATTTGTAGACCAATTATCTGAGCAAGAGAAGAAGATAATAATGGAAGATCTTAAAGATAGTCCTGGTTATAAAGGTGATAAAGAAGCGGGTATTGAAGGTAATAAATTTTCTGAAGAGTGGGTGAATATTTATCACGATAAAGTAGCTGAAGGATTGATAAAACCTAAAGAATCTAACCTTAAAAAAGCTAGTAATTGGTGGAAAAATCTTTGGAATACACAAACTCCTTTTGAAAATATTGACTTTAAAGATGGTAAAGCATATTTTGAATTTGTCAAAGATTATTCTCTTAAAGCTAAAGCAGGTAAAGTAAGTGGTACAGCATTAGATATATTAAAAGAAAAAACAATAGAAGTTAATGAAAAACTCGAAATAACAAAAGAAGAAGTAAAACCTGAAACTAGAAAAGAAGAATTAGCTGAAGTTTTCTCTATGACAGAACTTAAAGATCTTGAATTAGAGAGGGCTAAAATAATGTCTAGGGTAAAAGATCGTGGTACAGGACCAGGTGTTAATAGAGAACTTCAATTAGCTGATTTAAACAATATAAAAGCAATAAACGATGTATTAAATACTACTAAAGCTAAAGTAGATTACGATATATACGAAAAGAATAAAGAAAAATGGAAGCATCACTTTGTTGATGCAGAAGGCAATGAAATAGTTCCAGACTTTGCAGCTGAACATAGAGTTGATAAAATGGTATGGAGTTCCTTGATCAATAAAATGGTTCCAGTATATAAAACATATGAATCAGGACCAAGAAAAGGTGAGATCAAAAGGAAACATAACCCTGAAACAGGTAAATACGATGGTGAACCTCTAGTTGAGCAAATTGTAAGACCTGGATTGCGGGATTTATATAAAGATATGGCCACTAAAATAGCTAATGAAAAAGTTGCTGAAGATATACCAAATTTTAATAAAAAGTTATTTATTGATGAATTATTAGGAGGAGGTAGAGGATTATTAGGTCTCGCAAAGGAGTTTGATGGTAGAGGAAGTTTAAATGGTTATATAAATAAGTGGATAAAAAAGAGGAGTTTTGAGATATTAAGAAGTGGAAAGGTTAGTGATCCAGTATTCTTTGAAGAATTAGTGGCAGCTGAGAAAGAACCTATGACTAAAACAGATATATCTGTTACGACAACTATTGAGCTTGTTGATTATGATGTTTTATTTGAAAAATTAAGGTATAATAAAATACAACGAAATGAAATAAAAAAGACAGCCGTTGATTTTATATATAAAGAAGGTAGATTAGATTTTGGAGATATTTCAGAAGGAAAAACTAGTCCAGTTCATAAAGAGTATAGAGATTATACAAAAGCCAAATTATTTAAGGATATTAAAAACCGCATGGGAGACATGCGATATAGAGATAGCGAAGGTAATATTATACCCAAAAAGAAAGCTGAGGAAATGGGTTTGAAAACTAGTTATGAGCAGTTCATAAGGAGTATTCATTCAGAGATGATTAAATTTGATAATGAGATATATAGAAGAGCTAAATGGTCTTTATTCTATGAACCAGTGATAGATCCAGCTACTGGTAAACAAAAAGAAATGAGTGTAGAGGAATCTCGACACGCAAAAGTCACGAATGAAAAAGCTGGGAATGCGGTATGGAAAGGAAAAGAACCAAGCGTAGATCAAGTTGTAGATTTCTTACTTAAGCGAGGTGAATTTGTTGACGCTCCTAATAGTTTAGGTAATTTAAAAACTACACTTGCTAAAATGATATCTGAAGTCAGTGGAAAAGGAGCACTATTAGGTGTTGCAGCAAGTCCAAAACAACCAAAGTTAAATAAAGATGGGGAAGTTACCTATATAAAGGACAAGAACGGGGAAATAATAATGGAAGAAGTTTTTGATGCTGAAGGTAATTATGTTAGGGATGATGTTGGAAATATAGTAAAAGAACCAAAAGTTGAGACGTTTGATTTACACGAAGGATTAAACGAAAGTGAAAGAGCAACTGCTGAAAGTACTAATTTTGTTAGTGTACTTGCTATGCAATTAAATGTAGATCCAAGTCAGAGTTTTTCTCAAACAGTAGAAAAAGTTTTAAAGAAGGATTTAAAGTATGAAGCGTTTAGAACTATAGATCCTTTAGCATTTGCGGTTAAGTTGAATAAAATGAACTCAACAGAACCTGAAATGTTTGCAAAGTATTTACAAGCTGTTCATAATGGTAAATTAGCTGAATTCAACAAAAAATATCCAAAGATAAGAAAAGAGATGGAAACTCTTGTAATGGCTAGTATGCAAGAAAGAGTTATGACAGAAGGTATGGCTGAAAAAGCAGATTTTGTTAAGGATTTTAATAATATAGATTTCACTGGTAAGCTTTCACATGGTATAACTGATATTGAATTTAAAACTCATATCAATAATGTTAAAAACATGCGATCAACATATAGTAAAGCTGACGGACACCCAGGTGAAGGTTCACAATATGGTAGAATTGACGTTGCAAGGGTTGAGAAATTTGAAACACAGACCTTATCTTTAGCACCATTTTTACCTAACTTTTTAGGGAAAGGATTAACTAAAGGATTATTAACACTTCATGATAGGACAAACGGGGAGGGTATGTCTGATGCTAAACTATTAGAAAGAGTTGATTTAGAAGGCAATCCAATAATGCGCAAATCATGGATGAATATATATGATCAAGTGTCTGGTAAATTCGGTACGGCTAAAGAATTAATTGATTCTAAAACTGGGAAAGGACTTTATGACGGTTTATCTGATCATACTATCAAGAAAGTTGGGGCGATGAAAAATGCTTTTAAAAAACTAGTTGAAGCTAAAACAGAAATTGAAAAACAAGAGATTGCAGAAGAAGCCTGGAGTGAATTAGATAATAAAGCTAAAAAGGAATTATACTATGCATGGGGTGTTGCGCAGCAACGTTGGTTAAATTCCTCTAAAAACAAACAGCAATTCTTAGATAGATCTGAGCATATAATGTTAATGGCTAGACAACAAACAAATGTTGAGCTAGGTATAAGACAATTAGTACCAATAGAAGCT
>Ga0098040_1001219_pt1 | contig 11362 bp, 14 predicted proteins | sample 7_EtaG_FD_75065 | JGI IMG/M metagenome (GOLD analysis project Ga0098040, IMG submission 75065) | Marine viral communities from the Subarctic Pacific Ocean - 7_ETSP_OMZ_AT15161 metaG | ecosystem: Environmental > Aquatic > Marine > Oceanic | place: Pacific Ocean | collected 2015-01-08 | reverse complement strand
TTCCTTATAAACTCTTCAAATTTGGCCACTAGAATAGGTCGTGTTTTAAGAGAGGTTGTAAACCCTGCAACTGTTCCAGATATAGATTCTGCTGTTATCTGATCGACATATTCATGAGTTGATTTAACTGAAAAGTATATATTTGGATATTCTCTTTCTATCAATTTATCCAAGACGGTAAACCCAACAGAGTTGTTTTCCACAACAACCATACAATCTCCATATTCGTGCCCTGCATTAAAAATCATATCAGAGAACATATCCGGAGTAACTTTTCCTTGATATTCAGCTATAACTTCCATGGTTTCTAGTTTAAATATATGAAAAACAGAATAATCTGCGCCATCGCCTCTTGCTACATCTGCAGAAAGTAAATAAGTATTTCCTGGATTGTATTCTTCCCATATCCAGTAGTTTCTATCAAAACCTGTTCTATATTTCGGCGGTTTAATCTGCTTATCAATCCTTGTAATGTCATCTGGATGTATAACTGTATCACCAGAAGCATTAAAGTTGCATTCCAACTCTTGCGCGATTTGGCGACGTGACATATTCTTGGTTTCTTTTGTAAACCAATCATCATTACGATCTGGGTGTATATCCCACAATAACTTAATAGGATAAAAATTGCTTTTTCCTGCATCTGCATCAACATATGTTTTATGAAACCAGTTTCCTACACCGTTTGGCGTTGAAAGAGCAATGCATCGACCACCTGTTGAAAGTGTTGGATATAAACCGGTCCATAAATCTTCTAATCCTTCAACGTGCGCAGCCTCGTCAATGACCAACAAAGACAAAGCTTCTGAACGACCGGCATCTGCAGAAGTTGAAGAAGCTTTAATTTGAGATCCGTTGTTTAGTTCAAAAGAGTTCCTGTTATCGACTTCAACTTTTGCGATTTGAAGCCACTCAGGAACATACTTAAGCATGTGTTTAACTTTTTTAACAAGGTTAGAAGCGGTTGTGTATTTTGTTGCCATAACAAGAACATTCTTATCACGATGAAACAACATCATCCACACGATATAAGCTGCTGTAATCGTTGAAATACCTAGCTGCCTTGCTTTTAAAATAACAGTAAAACGATGATCGTTAAAAGAGTTAATTAAATCTCCTTGATAATCATAAGTCTTAAAAGGTATTAATCCCTCTATTGGGTGCGCAATTCGTGCATAATTATTAATAAAATACACGGGGTCTTTGCCACACTTTATGATTTCTTTACGAATCTCTTGTTTGGTCAGTTTATATCCCACTTTTAATCCTTAGTGTTTTTAACGTTTTCTGGCTTTTTAGCGCTGTCGCGGCCCTGACTTAACCAATTTTTAAAAGACTGTTCTAGGCGCTCCTTCGAAGGCTCTCCTACTGCCTCTACGTCATTCATGCCACCAATTTTAAAAGTTTGAGTGGCTTGCACCCAATTTCTTTTTCTAGACATAGACTGAGCATGGATATCAACTTTGCCTTTTTCAGCTAATGAAAGAGAATTTCCTGTAATGCTCTTATATTCTTTTTTGAGATATTTAACAATATCATTTAAAGAACTTCTTACATCATCTTCAAAACTATTATCGTGAAAATCCTTCATTGTAATTTCAGATTGATAAGAAAGAACTAATTTATTGCCAGAAACTCTTACATTAAACCCATCCATCACTCGCGAATCTATAATGCAATCGCCTTCTTCTCGTTTTAGGCCGGCCTTACGTGCTTTACCATCATGAGAATATTTTTTATCATGTGCGCCATCATAAGCATTTGCTGCGGCTTGGTTAATTCCTTGGATTATATCATATACTGTAGCCATTAGTTGTTCTCCTTCAAATGTTCATCAAACGTCTCTTCAATTGCAATGCGAATTTTTTCATAAAGACTCTTTTCGCCTTTGAGAAGTTTTTGTTTTCCTGGTTTTCTTTTATCCCGATCTTCTTCGTCATCATCGTCTCGTTTGCCTGAAGGTTGTTCCGGTGGTGGATTGGGTGATGATGATTGTTCCGGTGGTTGTTCCTTCGGCGGTTTCCACTCACCCTGTTCTTCAACCACGCCTCTATCAGCAGTTTCATGAAGAAAATATCTTGGGTCTATTCTTTTCTTTTTTATAACTGGTCTCATTTATGTATCCTCCTCAGATACTTATAATTATCATCTCGTTTTATAAAACTCATTTATTTTCCCCTACGGCTCTTCCAAATGGTCTAATCTACCATTTCTATTTCTATCTTTGTAACCAGGGCTGTCCACGCGAATGTGCATATGATTCTTGTGATGTGCTGCGTGCCTAAGCTTTAGAAACAAAGTGTTAAATTCGCCACTAGTCATTTGGTTCGCGTCCACCAACTTTTGCGCTTCCGCTTTTATTCCATCAATGTAGCTTTGATCTAAAAACATCCATTTAGAGCGCGAAGCCGTATATCTTGCAAGTGCCAAAAATCGTTTATAATCCACAGCTTCAACACTAGGAGAGAGAAAACGCGCTCCTCGGCCGCTATTGGATGTTGATTGTCGGCCAGTAAGTAATGGTATACTCAAATCAATATCAATGCCCGTTTGGTGTGACTTGTGAGGTCTAAACGTCGAGTCGCTGCCGCGCGGAGATATATCTTGTACCATAAAGGGATCGCCTCGACTGCCGAATCTACGACCTATATCTACAAGAAAATCACGAGCAGCTTGTGTGCCATATTCTCTATTGGCGCGCCTCGTTCCTGCATATGCAAATCTAATTCCAGGAATAGGATCTGTGGTTAAATTGTGCAATTGCGGATCGGTTGAAGATGCATCAAGTTCAATTCTTGTTCTACCGCTTCGCACTGCTGGGTCACTTCCTCGTCGTAATTCAACATTGTTTGTTGTTGGCTCGTCTGTTGTTGGCTCGTCTGTTGGCACGGTTCCTGGTTGGGGAGTGATCACCAAAGGTTCTTCGATTGGTACTTCTTCTCTTGGAGGTGGAGTCACTGTTGGTTCAGATGGAGCTTCGGGCTGTCTTGGTTGAAGTCGTTTACGCACTTCGGGTGGCCATGGTTCGGCGCCCGGTCCCAATATTCCGCCTCTTCTAGGTGGTGGATTTCCCCTTTGCTCTTTCAATATCCTAATTTTATATCCTTTTATCTGTTTATTTTCTTGTATCACAGTGGAGTCCACTATTTTAAATTTAAACTTTTTCTTTTTTGACATTAGGTCGCCACCCTTTTTCCCACCGTTCTTCGCGACCTTCAACCCATTGAATGTAGCATTTCCAGCAACATTCAAACTTGTTCATATAAAGGTCGTCCCTTTTATCAAAAGAATATGTTTTGCAAATTGGACATTTTCTTTTGCTTGTCTTATTAATTAGATTTTTAGGTAAGAAAAAGCCATCTTTTTCAATCCTTTCGGTTTCTTCTTTAATGGCTTGTTGTTTTTTTGAATATTCTTTTAGCTGTTCAAGATACTGTTGTTCTTTTTTCTCATCCCAATTGTGTTTTGGGTTGATGATTGTTTCTCTGCCGTATTTTTCTTGTATAGCTTTTTCTAGGCGGGCAATATAATCAAAATCTTTTTCTGCCATTTTTACATACTTTTAACGCCATATACAACTGCTAAAGTTAAGCCAATCCCCACAACAATACCACCAGCTGCCCACCATACTGAATAATCATTTTGGTTGGTTGCTAGTTCTGAAAGTCTTTTGATCTCCGTATCTTTTATGGTAATAATAGAAACGTATCTTTGTTCCATAGAGTGCATACTGACTCTAGTTGACTCTAATAATAAATTAGCTTTTGCCAGCTCTCTTTGTACGGCGTATTCTATTCGAAGAGCGCACTCTTGTTCTGAAAAATCTTTATCAACAAACAATTTTGCAGCTGCTAAAGGATTTAATAGCACTCCAGAATAAGGTGCTGGTTGGCCTAGGCGTAAGCCCATTATTGTTGGTTTTGGCGCTATAGGTGGCGTAGTTTCTGTTGTTGGAGGTATAGATTCCGTTGGCGGCGGATCGGCTGCAAACAAAGTTGCAGGAAATATTAATGTAAAAACTAAGATTAAAGAAACTAATTGTTTCATTCTGTCTCCCAATGTTCAAAACCGAATTTTTCACTAGCATACGCGCAAGTGCATCAGGATCATTATAATGTTTTTCTACGATTTCTTTAACTGCTTTTCTCTTTTTATTATCCAATTCTTTGTTTTTTCTCTCAAATTCTTCTTCAAGGCGGTTGATTGTTTCGTTATATTGTTTAAGGATTTCGTCTCTTTTTTCTATTTCTTCAGCGTGAGATTTGTTAATCGCTTCTATCTGAGCTTCATAACTTTTACTACGCACTTTTAAAACATCATGTGCTTTATCTTTACGTCTAAAAAATATCCACAAAACTACAGTATAAACAAGTACAGCAGGAATATACCAATTGTGTTTAAGCCATACCCAAGTTTTTTTTAATGCTTTTTTAACCACAAGCCATGTCATGGTGTTTTCCTTTTTCTTTTAATATATCGTGATTTAATACTGAGATCTGGTATTGATTTGCAGCACGATGATAAGGCGCTTTTACTCCCCAAATATATTCTTTTGCATGTTCTTGTAAAAGCTGCTCTAGTTCTTCTTCAATGATTTGTTTAAGTTTTGATTTTGTAATTTTCATTTATTCTTCGTCTGGCTCTATTCCAAAGGTGGCGCCAACTTTGGTTAAATACCACTTAACCTCGTCTGAATCTTCGGCACATTCTGCTGCATTTTCTAAAACATCTAAAGCTTGTGCAACGGACAGTTTTTTTTCATCATCAATGTCAGGGATATCTCTTCTGTCTTTTTGCTTTTCTTGTAAGTTCCTTTTTTGAACTTCTTCATTGATTAGTTTTCTAAGTGTGTCAAGTGTGATTTTCATTTACCATGTCTCCACTGCGAAGCAATGTCGGCCAAACCTTGAATGCCGATATAAGCCAAAGAGATCGCTACCCAATCCTCGCTGGCCAACGGTACCACATCTAATAACATAAAACTAGTGGCAGTAAGCCAAACCATTAATTTTCTTGACATTAATTTGTTTAATGTTTTATCTAAAACTTGTCTCATACTCATAATCTCTCCTATTTAACTAATATAACCTTCTGGGTTTCCCAACGTCGTAAAATATGGTGTACCCCTTCGTCTAAAAACAATACCTTTTGTGGCCAAAACAAAAGGAGCTTGTTCTATGTTACGATCCGGATCGCAAACGGCGTGACTAATTTCATCATCAATAACTAAATATTCATAACAAGTTCGATCTGGTGCACATTCAAGATTTTGAGGTTGGACTACCACATGTGAATAATCATCAGAATCCGGTTCTATTGTTATACGAGGAACACAATTGCTTTCCTTTAGTCTGTAATTTTTATGCACATTTTTAAATGAATTTATTGTAAAATCAGTTTCTACTCTTGTTGTTTCATCTAGATATTCTGTATATGGAAGTGTGTTTCTAGTTGTCTCAGTTTTGGTAAAAATGGCCATTCAAATTACTCCCAGCTTAATAAATAGTCATTAAACCTCTAATACATGTGCATAATCTCCATTTTTATCAATGGTTATTTGCGTGTCAACGCAGTCCTTTAAAGAATCCAAATGTGAAACAAGTAACACTACTTTAAAATAAGACTTTATCAATGTCAATATAGAAGTAAACCCATCCATATTCTCCGCATCTAAAGCAGTTCCAGGCTCGTCCAAAACAAATATATTAGACTTGGGCAAACTCGAAACAGACAACAAAGCTAAACGAATTGCCATAGCGGCAATTGTTTTTTCCGCACCGGACCCCAAATCTATTGGCCTAGGCTCATGTTTTGAATGCTTAATGAATATTTTTAAATGTTTTCCATCATCTTCAAAGAAGATTTCAAAATCAACAATGTTTGCCAACACTTTTGCAATTTCATTATTAATGATTGGAAGCTTCTTTTTGATAATGTCATATGAAATTCCGCTTGAGTGTGTACAACGCATAAACAAATCATATGCTGAGTATTCTTCTCTTAAATCTTCCAACTCTTTTTTTTGTTCTTGTAAAGAATTAAGTTTTTGTTCTAGAGACCCATGTTCCTTATAGTATTCCATCAAGGTCTGTTGACACTCTTCTAGTCCCTTTTCTTTTTTAGAGAAACAAGCCATTTGTTTTTCCAATTCTTTAATAAATGATTCTTTGTTCTCAATAATCTCTTTATTTTCATAATAAGTGACTTTCTTTTGATAAAGTTCGTCGGATTCTTTTTCTAAAGACTTTAAAGTGATTTCGTTTTTCTCAATCAATAGCTTTGTTGTAGAAATTTCATTTTCAGTGTCTTTCTTTTTATTAAGCAATTGATTGTATTTTTCCAGATGTTCATCTATTTTGTCTGGGTTTAAGTCTTTTATCTCATCGTTGGTTTTGTCTGTAGTTTCATTTAATTTCTCAACTTCCTGTGTTAAATCAAACAATTCGTTTGCTGCGCTGTGTGCGTCACATATAAATTTACAATCAGGATATTTATCTCCACATGGCACTTCTTCTAGAAGTTGTTTCTTTTTAGTTTTCACTAGCATGCTGTTTTCTATCGTGCAAAGCTCATCACTAATTTTGTTTATTAAAACAACCTTTTCTGCAGTTAGCTCTTTCTTGTTGTTTAATTCTTCTACATTAAAAGTATCGATAAACTCATCAATTTTCTTAAGAAAGTCTTCTTTATCTACAAGCTTTTCTTGTAACTCGATAACATCAGCAATTGTATTGCCACATTCTTTTTCTTTTTCGCTGAAATTTTTTATTACTTTTTTAATGTTGATAACTTCTGTTGGGATAGAATCAACAGATTTTTGGATCTCGTCCATTCTTTGTTGAATCCCAACCAACTCTTCTTTTAAAAGCGCACATACATCAGTATGTGTGAGAGTTTCTGATTCGTTAAAAATAATTTCTTTTTCAGCTTCAAAGATATCATCATCAAATTCTTTTCCTTCTAGCCTTTTTAGCGCCCCTTTTAAATCTGCTGCATCTTCTTTGGCCATTCTGAATTTATGTTCAAACATCTCAAGATCTAAAAATTTAGCCAGTATTTCTTTGCGACGAGTTGAACCTTCGCTGATAAACTGCAAAGATCCCAACTGCGAAGACATCGATGTTAACAAAAAATCCTCTAGAGTGCCAAAACATCTTCGTACTATTTTATCTGTTTCGGTTCTTGTAAGGCCGTTCAAACTAGTCGTCTCTTCTAGAGCTTCATCATGACATTCAAAATTTAAATCAGTTTTTGCTTCTAGGGTTTTTTCGCCTTTTAGCTTTTTAATATATTTTTCAGAAGTTCTATCAACAACATATCTTTTATTGCCGATTTTAATCGTTACTTTCCCTTGACAAAATTCCTTATTTTGATTAATAACATTAAGATTTTTCCTTTCGTTTTTGGATGTGCTATTAAATAAAGTATAGAGCATACCGTCAATAATGCTAGATTTGCCAGAATAGTTTTTTCCAAAGATACCCACAATTCCGGAAAGATTTTTAAAATCAATTTTATTTCCCTCGCCGTAGTTAAATAAATTGTTCCACTCAAACGATTCCAGTTTCCAGTTGACGTTACGATCAACCTCTTCGCACTGTTCCAGTGAAGAGTTATACTTTGAATTTAATTTAAGCACTCTTTCTAGAAGTTCATCGTCTGGTTGATAGTCCTTTAAATATTCCTCGATCAATTCTTCTTGAATTGCCGGATCTCTTAAATTGTCGTTTTCTAAACCATCAGTTAATTCATCAACATTTCCTCGCTGTCCTGCTGCGCGATTTAAAAATGTAATTGATTCTGGTTTGAATCTATGTTTGGCAACTTCTACTGCTTTTTTCATAGAGGTCAAAGGAAGATTGTTGTTTGAAACCAATCTTATTCTTGCGCCAACTGGAGCTTTAAACTTATTAGGTATACGACCTTTAGGAGTTAATTCAATGGTAATAAATGGTTTAGGATTTTTAAGCTCAATGTGTTTGCAGGTAAAAGAATCTTCACTTTCAATATCCCAAATCAAAAAACCCTTATCGTTTGTTTCGCCATGGTTCTGTTGGATTGTAGAACCTGAATATCTAACTCGCCCTTCATAATCTAATGTTTGATTGGTCTTGTGAATATCGCCAAGAAAAGCGAAATCGTGTCCTTTAAAAATAGACATATCGTCTTCGCCATGTTCCATAACCCAGCCAAGATCTGTTTCACAATTTGAAATAGACCCGTGATAAAGTGCAATATTAACCCTATTGGGATTGCTAGGAATACTCCAACTATCGCGATCAAATACAGACAAAACGTTAAGACAAAATTTATCATTTAATTGTACCTCTCCTGAGTTTTTTAATAGAAATAAAGATGGATGATTTAACGCACTCACAATAGGAGTTAAAGCATCTTGTCTACTTGAATTCTTTAAATTCCCATCATGATTCCCTAAAATAATATACGTAGGTGCAATATCCGCTAAATTCCTAAAAAAGTTTGTACACATTTCAACAAACTCTGGTGACAGTTGTGTCTTAGTATGCGCGATATCGCCACAGTGTACGATGTAATCTACTTTTTCATCACGAAGCGTTTTATAGAGGGTTTTGAAAACTTCCCTATATTCAAAATGATACTTTAAATTTTTAATATGAGTATCTGCCAAATGTGCAAATTTCATTTATTTCCTTTATGACATCATATGGTATTTCCAAAGCCCCATTTTAATGAATTGTAGCGCTTCGGCATGACTCGCCTTTTGCATTGCAACAAAAGGATCATTCCAGCGTACATAAACATCGTAATCATTTAATTTTCTATTTTCGACTACACGAAGAATATAGCCGGTGATACTCCTTTTGAGATCATCATCCCAACAAAACAGAATATCACCGACTTTAAGTGAGGGCTTTTTCTTTTTTACATAAACCATGTGCATATGTCTATACTATCTGATAGGATAACACATGTCAACAAAAAATTTAACTAATCTCAATTTTTAATGGTTGTGCAGCTGGTCGTTTAGGTACTACAATACACAAAAGGCCATTTTCATATTCAGCGGAAACCGCCGAAAGATCAAGATTGTCATCATAGTTTACATATGTCTTCTCAAAACTGCGTCGAGCAATACGACGATTAGAAACATCATCATTGTCAGCACCGGAACTGGCCCGAACTGTAATGCTACGATTTTCAGGTTTTACTTCGACTGAAAGATTCTCTCTTGAAAACCCGGCCAAAGCAAACTCCAACACAGTATCTCCACTATCGTTTTGATAAATATCCGTAACTGGATATCCTTGTGTGGTTTGTTTAATCATTGCTGGAAGCTCGTTTAAGATTCCACCAAAAACGTCCTCAAAGACGTTGCGGCCCAAAAGACTTGGGCGATAAGTAGTAATTGCTGTCATAATATTTTCTCCTTTAATAAGCAAGCAAAAAAGTTAAACACCCCAAAGGCAATGTCTAACTCTATATAAGTATACTATAAATTAATTATTTGTCAAGTGTTTACAACCAAATCACCGATTTTCATATTCTTCCATCAGATTTTTACTTGATAAATAAGCTTCCATCTGCACCAAAAGATATTCTCTGTCGCCAGAAACAACTTCAGCCAATTCGCCAATGAACTCTTTGAGCTGGGTATTTTCTTTTTCCAGCTCCTCTATTTTCTCTGTATAAAAACTGATGTTCTCTAGCAAGTTTTGTACTATCATAATCACCGATCCTTGTATACTGTTCATTTCCTCTGTAATCTGGGCGTTTTCTTTGTCTTCATATTTTGGTAGTTCTTTTGTTTTATTAAACAACATTATGCCTCCAATATTTTTTGCATCAACAGTAGATTAAAATCAAATATTGATGCAGTCTGTTTTCTTTTTTCAAATTCTTCTTTTGTCATTTCTCCAACATCTTCATGGTCAGGTGTATCGACTTTGTAAACTTCAACTCCGTGAGAAATAAGCGTTTTTATGATGTTTAAGGCCTTCTTTTCAGCGTCTTTATCCAACGCTACGTATACTCGCTTAGAGTGCGTTAGAAGGGCTTTAAACAGCCTTGAATGAGCACTTAATGTTGAGCCCAATAAAGGAATGGAATTTTCTGCGTTTATGGCATCGAATATGCCTTCAACTAAAACAACCGGTTTCTCCCAATCTATCATCAGTTCATTAAAAACAACATTTTTAGATGCTGGAGGGTTTTTATATTTCAACCAATCCTCTGTATAAGTTCTAGCGACAAAATAATCACAATATCCGTCCAAGTTAAAAGAGGGTATAATAATTCTATTTCTATATTCCCCACTTTCACAATAGCCGATCTTCCATCTTAGTATATCATACTCTGTTATTTTACGTTTTTTAAGATATTTCAACGCATTTTTAGCTGTAAAGGGTAAATTTTTATTTGCCAGGCAAACGTATTCACTGGGCAACTTAATTCGTTGTATCGTTTCTTCTATTTCTTTTTCTTCAAAAATATTATCAAACTCTGATATTTCTACTGTTTCTTCAAAACTTCTCCAGTGTTGTTTTTGTGAGTGGTTGCCAAATCGTCTAACCAAGCCATAAACATTACGGCCACGACTATCACAAACCCAACATTTATATGTATTTTTAGATATGTTTACAGATAATTTTCGCTTATGATGTTTACAGTATGGACAAGAAAACAAATATTCATCATTTGATTGATAAAAATTGCCTAAGACCTCTTCTAGAATTTGAAGCTTTTCGGAGTGCATGTTATAAGATTAACAGAGGAGAGTTATAAAGTCAAGGATTAAAAATCTCCCAGCCAATCATCATCTGGATCTGGATTTCTTTCCAAATATTGCCTTGTTTCCTCTTCTTCTCTTTCCTCGGCTTTAAATGGTTCAATGGCGTAATAAAGACTTTGAGCTATTGGTCGCATTGCATCCCATAAATCGTCTTCAATTTCCCCCTTAAGACTTTGTATAACGCCCCGCACATCACCATCTCTATCAAGATACGGCCTAACAATTTCAATGGCTTTGCGCAGTATTGTATCTGCTGCGGCTCTGCCCAATTGATCTTGAATGGGTTCATATTCATATCCAGGTGGATTATCTTCATCTGGTCGATCCTGCAGATGTTTTGGCACGTGGCCGAACTCTCCAGGCGGATAATCTGGTATATCAGTTGTCTCGCCACTTCCTGGCCATGGACCTTTAATCACATCAGCTTCATTTAATACGCGCTGTAGTTCTTCTTGGATTAGTTGTTTTAGTTGTGATTTAGTTAGTTTCATAGTGTAGCCTCTTTTTAATATTCTGATGGTTCAGTGGCAGCTTTGGCGTCTTCGGCATCATTAATGGCGTCATTAACAATTTCTATTACTTTGTCTCTGC
>Ga0098040_1001216_pt1 | contig 11380 bp, 15 predicted proteins | sample 7_EtaG_FD_75065 | JGI IMG/M metagenome (GOLD analysis project Ga0098040, IMG submission 75065) | Marine viral communities from the Subarctic Pacific Ocean - 7_ETSP_OMZ_AT15161 metaG | ecosystem: Environmental > Aquatic > Marine > Oceanic | place: Pacific Ocean | collected 2015-01-08 | reverse complement strand
TGCATATTATAAGAATACCAATAAGATAAATTCTATTGATTTGTTATTGAGAGAATATGATAATGTAAAGGTATATTCTGAAGTTGAGAGTGTGCTGTTGGGTGATCTAAATGTTCTTTTTGTACCTTGGATTAATTCGGAAAATAGAGATAAGTCTTTAGGATTAATCAAAAGATCAAGTGCTCCTGTTGCCATGGGACATTTTGAACTTAATGGGTTCAAGGCTACTCATGGTCATATTATGGAGCATGGTATGGAAGCTTCAGTAATGGATAAGTTTGAGAAGGTTTATTCAGGACATTTTCATACTAGATCTGATAATGGAAAGATATATTATTTGGGGAATCCTTATGAGATATTTTGGAATGATTGTAAGGATACAAGAGGATTTCATATTTTTGATACAGAAACATTAGAGCATACTCCTGTCAATAATCCTCATAGATTGTTTTATAAAATCTATTATGAAGATACACCCTATCAGACTTTTGATGTTAGAAAGTATGAGAATAAAATTGTTAAGGTTATAGTAAGACAGAAATCAGATACTCTTTCATTTGAGAAATTTATTGATAAGTTATATGCATCCAATATTGCAGATCTTAAGATTGTAGAGAATTTTTCTATTCAAGATGATAATTTTGAGGTAGAAGAATCTGAAGATACTCTTACTATTTTGGATAGATATATTCAAGAGGCAGATACTAACCTAGATAAATCCGTGGTTACAAAAATGATAAGAGAAATATATCAAGAGGCTTGTGAGTCAATTTGATGTATATTTTAGCGCAGAAAGGTAGAGAAAGAGAAGGAGCTTATTCTGTTAAAGATGAGGATGAAGACCAGGTTCTTTATATTTTTCAGGAAGAAGATGATGCCACGCGCTACGCTCTTCAATTAGAAGATATTAATAATCAAAGGATGAAAGTTATTGAGGTTGAAGATGATGTGATGATTAAGACCTGTGAAATGCATGGGCACAGATATACTATTATTACTCCCAATGACATTGTAATACCACCTCAAATACCGCATGATTATATTTGAAAAGGTTTCTTGGAAGAATTTTCTTTCTACTGGAAATCACTTTACTGAAGTTAATTTAGATAAACACAAAACTACGTTGATCGTAGGTGGTAATGGTGCTGGTAAATCTACTATTCTTGATGCCTTGACTTTTGGATTGTATGGTAAGGCATTTAGGAGAATTACAAAACCTCAACTTGTTAATACTACCAATGAAAAGAATTGTTTGGTAGAAATTGAGTTTTTTGTTAACTCTAGGAAATGGACTGTGGTGAGGGGAATTAAACCTAACATCTTTAAGATTTATAGAGATGGGGAAGCGTTGGATCAGGATGCTCATGCTTTAGATCAACAGAAGTGGTTAGAACAGAATGTTCTTAAGATGAACTATAAGTCTTTTACTCAAATTGTCATTTTGGGTTCTAGTACATTTGTTCCTTTTATGCAATTAACTGCATCTAATAGGAGAGAAGTTATTGAGGATCTTTTAGATATTAAGATCTTTTCTACAATGAATAATTTTATTAAAGATAAGATTAGGGTTATAAAGGAGGATGTAAAGACTCTGGAGTTGAAGAAAGAATCTTTGAATGATAAAGTTGGGATGCAAAAGAATTTTATTGAGGAATTGAAATCTCGTAGTGAAGGAGATATTTTAGAGAAGAATAATAAGATTAAAGAATTGGGAGTAGAAGTTGATATTCAGATAGAAAAAAATCAACTCTTACAGGCTGATATTGAAGGTCTTATTAAGAATCAAGAAGAGGTGGCAGATGCCTCAAAGAGATTAATAAAACTCAATAATCTTAAGGGTAAGATTACTCAAAAAGTATCTACCATTACCAAAGAACATAGGTTTTTCACAGAGAATAGGGTTTGCCCTACTTGTACCCAAGACATAGAAGAGGAGTTCAGAATAAATAAAATTGATGACGCTCAAAATAAGGCAAAGGAGTTAAAGTCTGGTTACGAAGAACTGGAAGAAGCTCTTAAAACAGAAGAAAAACGAGAGCGTCACTTTACTGCCCTATCGAAGGAGATTACTCAATTAACGCATGGCATTTCTAAAAACAATACTCGGGTCTCTGGATGTACCAAACAGATCAGAGATTTGGAAAGTGAAATTCAAACACTTACCACCCAACTTGAAAACAGAAATACTGAGCATGAGAAGTTAGAAACTTTTAGGAGTAATCTTCAGGATACATATACCCAACTTGTAGATAAGAAGGAAAAGATTTCTTACTATGACTTCACCTATGGTCTGCTTAAAGACGGGGGAGTAAAAACCAAGATAATCAAGAAGTATCTTCCTTTAATTAATCAACAAGTTAATAAGTATCTGCAGATGATGGATTTCTACATCAATTTTAAACTTGATGAAGAATTCAATGAGACTATAGAGTCTCCTATACATGAAGATTTCTCCTACTCTTCCTTTAGTGAGGGAGAAAAGTCAAGGATAGATTTAGCATTAATTTTTGCTTGGAGAGAAGTAGCAAGATTTAAGAATTCAATTAATACCAATTTGATGTTATTTGATGAGGTGTTTGATAGTTCCTTGGATGGTGTTGGGACTGAAGAGTTTCTTAAGATTATTAGATTTATTGTTAAGGATGCTAATATATTTGTTATATCTCATAAAGGTGGAATGGAAGATAAGTTTGATAATTGTATAAAATTTGAAAAGATGAAAGGATTCAGTAGGGTGGCTGGTTGATGCCTACTTACAGACATCAAGCTACTGGAAAAAGATTCTTATTTGTCCATATTCCTCGGACAGGAGGAAGGTTCTTTGAATCCAATCTTGAGGAGAATGGTTGGGTAGTAGAGCATAAGAGGATATTTGATAGGAGTGAAATCTATATCAAATTGAATGTGTCAATAAGTACTTCTCAAACTAGAATTTGGGATAGTGTTGAAGGTATAGAGATTGCTCATTTTCATAGAGACTTGTATGAGAAATATTTGGATGTGGATGATATTCCCCATATTGCTATAGTGAGAAATCCCATAGACAAATTCTTTTCAGCATCTATCTATCTGAAGAGAATGTATGGGGATGATATTCAAGAAGTGATGGAAGAGGATTTTTATTCTAAGATGAAAAAATTTCCTTGTTCTCAAGCAGTCAATTGGTTTAGACCACAAGTAGATTTTCTTTCTGATAAAACTCAGGTTTGGAGATTTGAAGATGGATTTGGTAGTGCGTTTGCTGAGTGGGTGAGTGGGGTATTGGATATACCTTTTACTATAAATCCAACTGCTGAATATCTTACAGATAGTGATGAGGGGAATAATAAACTTGATAGGACTCCTAAACTCCTAGATAATGTGAAAGAATTTGTAAGGAAGGATAATGCCTACTTATAGACACCCATCTGGAAAGAGATTTCTTTTCATTCATATTCCTAGGACAGGAGGAAGATTTATTGAGACCAATTTGGAACTCAATAATTGGGAACTAGAACCTATAGATTATAGGGGAATCTCTCATGGAAATTGGGCTCTTATGGAGGATTGTGAAGTAGCTCATTTTCATAAACCATTACATGAGAAGTATTGTGATATAAAGAATATTCCTCATATTTGTATAGTTAGAAATCCTATTGATAGATTTATTTCAGCATCCCTTTATTTGAGAAGGGGATTTGAAGATTCTGCTCAATCATTAATGGAAGATGATTTTGATAAAACGTTAGAGACTTTTAGAAAGATGGTTCCAGAATCTGAGAATTGGTTTAGATTACAGGTGGATTTTCTAACTGATGAATCTCATATTTGGAAATTTGAGGATGGTCTAGGTAAATTATTTGGAAAGTTTATGAGTGAGATATTGGGTCTACCCTTTAAGGTGGATGCTTTTGCGGAGTATACTGTGAATAAAGATGAATGGTTTTATAAGCTTGACAAGACTGATAAACTTATAGATAATGTTAGGCAACACTATAGGAGGGACTATGAGCACCTCTATCCCGAATTGGATTCATCACTCCAAGAAGGAGAGAAAACGAAAACTTAACCCACAGGCATTACGCCAAGCAAAAGCAAGAAGGAAAGCACTCGTAAGGAAACTTAAGGGTGTTTTTTTAATGAGTATAATGTCGTAGGCATTTATTTTTGTTAACAAGGGTTGATTATATTTTGATTTCATGATATAAATATAGTTGTAGTTCGAATATACTTTATGAGAAATTTGGTTTCATATAACGAACTGGCAGACTGGAAGTACTCAGATAAACAATCTGCAGTAAGAGACGAGCAATATAGTAAAGTGTCCGATTACTTCCAGTGTATTACAGAAAGTGAGTCCACAGATCAATCTGCAAAACATTTTTGTAGAAGTCTACTTGAATCATGATTCAGACACACGTTTAACTTTACAGGAGTAAATTAACCACCCAGTATCCCCGCCCTAAAAAGCGGGGATCGGTTTGCAAAGTGGTCGCTACCCAGGCATAAGTCTGGGTTTTGGTGTATTATAGGAGAAGTTTAGAACACAGTATGACTGTCAATCATGATATTAAAACTCAATTGGCAAAACTACTCGCTACTGAAAATTTTATAGTAGAGCACAGAGATGTAAAAACTGCTGCTTTTAATGTACACACTAGAGTATTGAGTCTTCCTTTATGGAAACTAGCATCTAATACAGTTTATGATGTATTGGTGGCTCATGAATGTTCTCATGCTTTATTCACTCCTAATGAAGATTGGACATTAAAGGTCGATCTTCCTAAACAGTTTGTTAATGTGGTGGAGGATGCTAGAATTGAGAAGTTGATGAAGAGGAAATATCCAGGACTTGCAAAAACTTTTTACCAAGGATACAAAGAGTTAAATGATGATGATTTCTTTGATATTGTTAATGAAGATATTGATACCTTTAATCTTGCTGACAGGGCTAATTTATATTTTAAGGTGGGTCACTTCGTTGATTTGGATTTTTCGCCTCGTGAAAAACAGATTATCAGTTTAGTAGAAGAATGTGAAACTTTTGATGATACTTTAAGGGTTGCTGAAATTCTTCATGAATATTGTAAAAATCCCCTTCAGACTGAAGAGGAGGAGAAAGTTGAGTCTAAAGTTATGGAACCTGATGATGAAGAAGGTGATACTTTTGATAAGGAATTTTTTGATGATGGTAAAGAAAAGGAAGAGAAAGAACCTGAGGTTAAGACTGATAATGCTTTAAATGAGAATCTTCAAGAATTAAATGATCCTGTAGATCATTTAGAAAATATCTATTGTGAGGTTCCAGAGGTTAATCTGGATAGTGTTATTGTTTCTAATCATAGTATTCATGAGAAGTTAAATGATTTTTTTGATCAACAGTTTAAAGGTGGATGTGATGCTGATGTGGTAGATAGAGAATATCAGAAATTTAAGAGAGCGGCTCAGAAAGAAGTTAATTATTTGGTTAAAGAGTTTGAGTGTAAGAAGTCAGCAAATGATTATGCGAGAACAGGTGTATCCAAGACTGGAGTATTAGATTGTTCTAAACTTCATAGTTATAAGTATAATGAGGATTTATTTCGTAAGGTTAATATAGTTCCAGATGGTAAAAATCATGGATTGATTTTCTTATTGGATTGGTCGGGTTCAATGGCTGATTGTTTGATGGATACTATTAAACAACTCTATAATCTTATTTGGTTCTGTAAGAAAGTTCAAATTCCTTTTGAAGTTTATGCTTTCACCAATGCATATAATAGAACAGAGTTTGATGATAAGGGGAATCCGGTGAAGTGTTCCATTCATATGGAAAAGAAAGAAAATTTGATAAGGGTTGGTCAAGATTTTAAACTTCTTAATTGGTTGGGTAGTAAAGTAAATAAATTCACTTTAGAGAACCATATGATCAATTTGTGGAGGGTAGCTGCTTCTATATGTCATAGATATCACCCTTCTTATAGAATAGCATACATGGTTCTTCCAGAATTTTATCTTTCAGGAACTCCTTTACATGAATCACTAATTTCTCTTTATCAAATTATTCCTCAATTTAAGAAAGATAATAATCTTCAGAAAGTGCAATGTATTGTTTTGAGTGATGGAGAAGCAAATCCTCTTCCCGCATACAAATATCGTGGTGGAAGGTATGAAGATGAGATAGAGTTAAGACCCACTATACTGAGACCTGGACGTTCTTTTTTACGGAATAGGAAGACCGGACATGTTTATAAAATTGAGAGTCCCTTTTGGGCATTTACGGAGGTGTTATTGAAGGATTTAAATCAGATGTATCCTGATGTGAATTTTATTGGTATTCGTCTTTTGGCTGGAAGAGATTTTGGATATTTTATTAAGAGATATTGTCCTAATACATCTGAGGTTGTAATTAAGAGATTTCGTAAACAAAAATCAGTTACTATCAAAGGTACAGGATACCATTCCTATTTTGGTATGTTATCTTCAGGACTTTATGACGATCCTGAATTTGAGGTGGCACCTTATGCATCTAAAGCTCAGATTAAAAATGCATTTGCTAAATCTCTTAAGACTAAAAAACTAAATAAAAAAGTTCTGGGCGAATTCATTTCATTGGTAGCTTAATTATGGCAATTTACAGTGACGTTAAAATTGTAATCAACTTGAGTGAGTTGGTTGCGATAAGAGGATCTTTTCTTGGAGAAGAAATGTCGGAAGGTGAGATAGAAGATCTTGCTAATGAACTTAGATTAACTCTTACTTGGGATACTCTATTTGGAATGGTTGATGAGGCTATTTTGGAGTACTTAGATAAGTCTGAGAAACGTTATGGTGAGATACAACCTGAACCAGGACGTGAAGCAGAGTTAAACAGACTAGAGAAGGCAAGGAAAGAGTTTGAGATGGTTGATTTAGTATCTACTTCTTGGACAATTAAAGTACCTAGGAGGAAGCAGAAATGATAGCAGAATGGATTAAAGAAGTTCCCAATTGGGAGAAAGAATATCTTACTATGGATGTCACCTTATCCAAAAGACAAAAAGAAATTTTGGAGGGCGCACAACTAAAATCCAATGAGGGTATGGTTTTTGGTGGGATGTATTCAGACTGGAAAAAAAGGAAGGGATATGACACAGAAACCGTTTGATGATTCCAATTGGCGTGAAGAATTTAAGGGTTATACTTCTAATAAGATGGAGCTTGAACTCTTAGAGAATGGTCCCAAGAGTCTTTCTCAGTCATGGATGATGGGTGCATTGCATAGTAAATGGATGAAAATGAAAGGATATAAGTATCCTGAACCTCCTGATTGTCAGTCATCATTTAAAGAATGGGAAGACAGTATTAAAAGTGTCCCAAATGAAGATTAAATCCCCTTTTCTTTGTTATACTAGGTTCAGTTGAGAAATCTAAATGGTTTTGGATTCAGTCATTAATGAGCTCAGAGAAGCTTTTGGTATAGAATTTACAGCTGCTGATATTCGTGGTTATTGTGCTTCTCATGGAATCTCTTATGGCACAGTAACAAAACGATTAAATAAGTATAAGGTTGGTCGTGGTAAGTGGAATTTAGAAGTTGACATGACCACCATAGAAGAGATTGAGCGTTCTTATGTTGCTCCATCTGTTCTTCCTGTATCAGAATATAACCTTATCCCAGAAAAAGATGATACCTTCGTCCACTTTGGTAATTTTAAAGATATCAAGACCATTATTCAATCTAGGTTGTTCTATCCTACGTTCATTACGGGTTTGTCGGGTAATGGTAAAACGTTTTCGGTGGAACAAGCTTGTGCCCAACTAAATAGAGAGTTAATTAGGGTAAACATCACAATTGAAACCGACGAAGATGACCTTATTGGTGGGTTCCGTCTTGTTGATGGCAACACTGTATGGCATAATGGTCCAGTTGTCGAGGCATTGGAAAGGGGAGCTATCCTCCTTCTAGATGAAGTTGACTTAGCTTCCAATAAGATACTCTGTCTACAATCTATACTTGAAGGTGGGGGTGTATTTCTTAAAAAGATTGGTAAGTTTGTAAAACCTGCTTCAGGATTTAATGTGATGGCTACTGCCAATACTAAAGGTAGAGGTAGTGATGATGGACATTTTATTGGAACTAATGTTCTGAATGAAGCATTTTTAGAAAGGTTTTGTGTAACCTTTGAACAACAATATCCATCTAGTACTTATGAGTATAGAATATTGGCGAAACATGCTCTATCTGTGGGTATTGAAGATGATGATTTCTGTAAACACTTATGTAACTGGGCAGATATTATTAGAAAGACATTTTATGATGGAGGAATTGAAGAAGTCATCTCTACTCGGAGATTGGTGCACATTATTCGTGCTTATTCTATTTGGAGAGATAAGGCAAAAGCGATTAAAGTTTGTATAAACAGATTTGATGATGAAACCATTAATTCTTTCTTGGAGCTTTATGATAAAGTAGACGCTACTTTTGAACTTCCAGTTGACCAAGAGGGGGATTGATGTTATGATTAACGCATGGAGTTTATTGTATGATGAAATTAATGGAACACTTGATGAGGAGTATCCAATTATGAGTGATAAAGAAAAGGGAAGCAAAGTTCCAGGGATTGACATTTCCGATCAAGGTCCTGGACTATATCCTGAGGATTATGATGATTTTGAAAATCCTAATCCAAAACAATATAATTTTACGGATAGTAAGGTAACTGAAGCTAAATCAGATAAGGATTGGAAAGATTTTTGGAAGGATGATGGATATAGTATAACTGGAAATCCTTATTATGGAGTTGATGGTGGATTTAGTTTTTCTAGTACACCAGTTACTTTTGGTGGAGGTCCTGATACTTTAAGGATTGGACCTACTAGATTACAAGGGGGTATGGGGGAAGATCATATTGTGGTTAATCCTCCTAAGGTAGATGATGTTCATGCCTATCATTATCCACCAAAACCACCAGTTAAGTTGGAAGATGGATCTACTAGAAAATATAAAGAAGAAGAATCTATTCAGGACCTTAAAGATTATGTGGCCTCTACGTATAGTGGGCATTATACTTCTAGAAACAACAATGTCCAGACTCTTGATCTTATTCAATCTGTTGGCGATGCGGAATCCTTCTGCCGTTCTAATGCAATCAAGTATCTGAGTCGTTATGATAAGAAAGGACAAGCAAAGCGTGATATATTGAAGGCAATGCATTATTGTCTACTCTTATATTATTTCAGTGGCAACACAAACGATGAAACTCCGACCCGTGGTTATGAAACTTTCTGATACAACTATTAATTTATTAAAGAACTTTTCTTCTATTAATCAGTCTATCCTCTTTAAGAGTGGTAATAAGTTAAGAACTATTTCTATTATGAAGAATATTCTAGCGGAAGCTACTATTACAGAGGAATTTCCTAAGGATTTTGGTATATATGATTTAAACCAATTTCTTCAAGGACATTCTTTACACCAGAGCCCAGAGTTAGATTTTACTAATGATGAGTATGTGGTGATTAAGGAAGGTAAGATGAGGTCTAAGTATTTCTTTGCAGAACCTTCTGTTGTTGTGTCTCCACCAGACAAAGAAATTACTCTTCCTTCTGAGGATGTTTCTTTTGTTCTTACAAGTCAACAATTAGAGAAATTAAAGAAGGCAGCATCTGTATATCAACTACCTGATATTTCTGCTATTGGAGAAGCTGGTGTTGTAAAGGTTGTTGCTAGGGATAAGAAGAATGATACTTCAAATGATTTTTCTATTATAGTTGGTGAGACAGACTCTCAGTTTGTTTTCAACTTTAAGGAAGAGAATTTAAAGATTATTCCTGGAACTTATGATGTGGTGGTGTCATCTAAACTTTTGTCTCGATTTACTAATCAAAATTATGATGTTGTATACTACATAGCATTAGAACCAGATTCTACTTTTGGTTAATGAGAAATCCTGACTCAATCAAATTAACATCTCCTTCTAAACAATTTCAATACGCGAATTTGTTTAGACAGATTAATAATATTAAGGATATTAAGAGATTGAGGAAGATGCTTCTTGGTTATGTTAAATTGTATATGAGACATGAAGAACTGGTTTCAGATTTACATTCTCATTTGAGGGAGAAGATATGAACATCCTAGATACAATTAAGAAGGTCTTTACTAACATTGTAAATTTTATTCTCAATGTTTTTTCACCTCCTAAATCAGAAGAAGAAGATCCACTTATTTCCCAATTAAAGGAAAGGGGATATACTTATGATGGTGAGAAGGAATGGTGGGTTCGTACTTGGACAACAAACACAGGCACCCCTATTCAAGAATCATGTCTTGAAGTTTATCAGAAAAAAGATGATGAATGGAAGGTATTGATGATTGGTAATGAGGGTGATTTATTCTATGAAGAATCAGCTAGGTTAGGAGACTAATTGAAATTTTATTATGAGAAATGAATTTGTTTGGACTGAGAAATACCGTCCACAGACCATTGATGATTGTATCCTGCCTGAGAGTATTAAGAAGACATTTAAGGACTTCCTAAATAAGGGCGAAGTTCCCAATCTTTTACTTTCTGGACCACCTGGATGTGGTAAGACAACAGTTGCAAAAGCTTTGTGTAATGAATTAGGAGTTGATGTTTATGTTATTAACGGATCAGATGAGGGCCGATTCCTTGATACTGTCAGAAATAACGCGAAAAACTTCGCTTCTACCGTTTCCCTTTCGAGTGAGGCCAAACACAAAGTTATTATTATTGATGAGGCGGACAACACTACCCCTGATGTACAGCTTTGTCTACGAGCTTTTACGGAAGAGTTTGTGGGAAATTGTAGGTTTATCTTCACTTGCAACTACAAAAACAAAATCATCCAGCCCCTCCATTCACGTTGTGCGGTCATTGACTTTTCAATAAATGGAAAACAAAAACAAGAAATTGCCGCTCAATTCTTCACGAGACTTAACGGGATCCTGGACACCGAACGGATTCAAACTGATAAGAAAGTCCTCGCAGAACTTATCAACAAACACTTCCCTGACTGGAGAAGAGTCCTTAATGAGTGTCAACGATATTCTGTTGGAGGAAAAATAGATTCTGGGATCCTCGCGACCTTTACCGATGTAAAGACTAATGATCTCTTTAAAAAACTCAAGGAAAAGAACTTTCCGGAAGTACGTAAATGGTGTGTCGATAACCTGGACAATGATCCTACTTTACTTCTGCGGAGTATTTACGATGGTTGTTATGGCGCCATGGACGGCCCTGGGATTGCTGCTGCTGTGCTCATTATTGCTAAGTATCAGTATCAGAGCTCTTTCGTCGCCGATCAAGAAATAAATTTGTTAGCATGTTTAACAGAGATTATGGTTGAATGCGAGTTCAAATGATGAAAAAAGTTTTTGTCAATGGGACTTTTGATATTATTCATCGAGGACATCTTG
>Ga0098040_1001215_pt1 | contig 11387 bp, 6 predicted proteins | sample 7_EtaG_FD_75065 | JGI IMG/M metagenome (GOLD analysis project Ga0098040, IMG submission 75065) | Marine viral communities from the Subarctic Pacific Ocean - 7_ETSP_OMZ_AT15161 metaG | ecosystem: Environmental > Aquatic > Marine > Oceanic | place: Pacific Ocean | collected 2015-01-08 | reverse complement strand
TTTTGCAATACGCCCCTCGTAAACGCCAAACGTTTCTAAAGGCATTTGAACACCCTTGTTGCGCATTTCGCGTACAAAGGCTCGTAACGTTCCATTGTGTACGGTTTCTTTACGCTGTACGTCGTGACCACCAGCCACAGTATCGCTATAAAAGGCTCCGGCTACGTTGTCTTCATTTTTGTTAAATGACACAACCACCTGATTTTTAATTATGTCTTCGTGGTTGTTATCCCGCAACCAAGTGAAAGCCTGCGGTTGGTTGTCTTTTGAAATATGCACATGCAAATCATCACGTACCGAAACATCAACACCATTAGCCGTGGTTATTGACTGCATACCCATTTCGTCCATAGCATCGGGTACAAGTTCGGTTGCGTATTTACGCTGAATTGCTTTGATGTTTTTCAGCACTTCAGTTGCCTTATCTACCAATCCACTTAGCTGTACCAACTGTTCGCACAACTGGCGTAGTTCCTGTGAGTCTTCGGTAGATAAGTTATTAAAAGCTTCAATGACCTCTGCCAAAGAAGCTTTTTCCACTTCAAGGTCTGACACTACTCTTCTCCTTTCTCATGTAAATCCCATCTAATTGGGTAATACTGCTTTTCTTGGCGATCCCATTTCAAAAATTGAACACGGCCACGGTTGTAGTCTCCTGCAACCATTGTAGCCATGCCAATAGCGGCAGGGTCGCCTATTAAAAGCAGGAAGTCTTCATCGCTATAGTCACGCAGCTTACGCTTTAAACGCTGTAGCGTAGGTGACGCGCTGAAGGTGACTTGGCCCCTCGGAAGCAAGTATACAATATCGCCATATTCACGAGCAGGAAGAATGTTTTGGCCGGGGGCTTCTTCTTGTACTGCATACACGGTCATGCGTTCACCTTTCTTCTTTCTACTGTGTTTTTTACGCTATACCCATGTACCCTATTGGCCCAGTGGAAACAAGCCTAAAGTTATCTAGGTAGAAAAACATAAGTAAACTGCGGAAAACGCGCGCGCGTCGTTTAGGAGGTTGCGCTACCGTTTAAAGCTTCTAATAGCCTTCTAATAGGGGTTAACCCCTTCTAACAACTATGTTATTTCCAAAACCTATTAGAATATTGGCCTATTAGCACACTTTGATGGAACACACTATACTTCGAACTGTTCGAACTAACTATAGGGCCTTGTTCGTTACTTTTATATAGGGTAAAATATAGGTAGAAAGGAGACAAGTATGAAAGAACTAATTTACCCGTTCAAAACAAAGCCGTATGATCACCAACGTACAGCTTTGAATAAGTCGTGGGATCGCAAGGAATACGCCTTGTTCATGGAAATGGGCACAGGTAAATCCAAAGTATTGATCGATAACATAGCTGTTCTATATGACCGTGGCTACATCAACGCCGCTTTAATTATTGCACCGAAGGGTGTTTATCGTAATTGGGTGGCAAATGAACTTCCCGCACACTTGCCAAATCACATACTATCTAACATTGTAACGTGGAACCCTACTGCAACCAAAACTCAGCAAAATCTTTTGGATTCGTTATTTGAATACCCAAACGAAGACCTTAAAATCCTCGTAATGAACGTTGAGGCACTAAGCACACGGAAAGGCACAGCGTTTGCGGGGAAGTTTTTGAACGCCCATAAAACCCTCATGACCATTGATGAAAGCACAACCATCAAGAACCCAAAGGCCAAACGAACCAAAAATATCCTAAAGCTTAGTTCGTTAGCGCCGTATAAGCGAATATTAACGGGGTCGCCGGTTACTAAGTCGCCTCTTGACCTATACGCACAGTGCGAATTCCTTGACCCTGTGTACCTAGGGTATTCGTCATACTTCTCATTCCGCTCACGGTACGCCATCATACAGCAACGGTCAGTTGCCACGCATTCATTTCAACAAGTGGTGGGGTACCAAAATCTTGAAGAACTAAATAAGACCTTGAATAAATTCAGCTATAGGGTTCTGAAAGAGCATTGCCTAGACCTACCTGAAAAAGTTTACATGCGTCGCACAGTGCAATTAACCAAGGAACAGAAGGCAGTATACGCTGACCTCAAAAAGTGGGCCATAGCAACCTTAGAGGACGGCGACATAACAACCACAAATGTCGTCACGCAACTGTTGCGGCTACAGCAGGTGACTTGCGGCTACGCCAAATTTGATGACGGTACATTTCAAGAGTTGCCCAACAATCGCATAAATGAACTGTTGGCTATTTTAGAAGAAACAAGAGGAAAGGTTATTATCTGGGCCAATTACATTTATGACATAAAGCGAATCAGCGAGGTATTGACCAAGGAATATGGCCGCGATAGTTATGGCACGTATTTTGGCGAAACCTCAGATGATGATAGGCAGCGTCTTGTGGCTAATTTTCAAGACCCAAACCACCCCTGCCGCTTTTTCATCGGGCAGGTCCGTACAGGAGGCTATGGCCTTACGCTCACACAGGCGGCTACCGTAGTGTACTATTCCAACACATATGACCTTGAGGTCCGTATGCAGTCCGAGGATCGGGCACACCGCATAGGTCAGGTGAATAGGGTAACCTACATCGATATTCTGGCTGAGGGGACCGTTGACGAAAAGATCGTCAAAGCACTAAGGAAGAAAATTAATCTAGCCACAGCCGTCATGGGCGAAGCATGGCGCGAATGGTTGGTTTAACTCTGGCGCACAATATCAGATAGTTCAAGGGCGCGATTACCCACCTGATCCGCCCAGTTGCTATCAAGCATTTCATCTGCGGCACGGTTGTATTCCCCACGCTCAAGGGCATCCAGCATATTGCGAAATTTACGCAAGGTATATAACCCCATGTTGAAATGCATGTTGACAAGCACCCCCTGGACTTGTTTGGGTAGTTCCCCAAACCAGGAAAAGGTATTTTGTAGTTCGTCCATAGACAACGAAATATCATTCTGCAGCAAGTAATCTATTTCATCGTCGCTCAAACCACGACCACTGTTCTCATCAATATTGCGGCCTGCACCAATGGTCCAGTAACCTGCGGGACATCTATAGGCGTACTGACGCACACCTTCGTGGCGCTTTAGGGTTTCGGTTATTTCTTTAAGAAAACTCTGCGACGATACCGTTGTCATTTATTTTTTTCCTGAAGCAAAAGCTGAACCTGTTAATATAGCGCCAAACGCTAAGTGAAATAAACCGCCTCCCATTAGCGTGAACGGACTATGTTGTCCTGTAAGTTTCTTCATCAATTCCATTTGAACCATCGGTTCTGGAGTACTGTTAATGATTTCCATGAATAGACTTATGTCTGGTCTATTGATTCCGTACCATATGGGGACGAACATAAAATCATAAAAGCATATCAACAGATATATAATCAGGGCCGTCCAGCGCCATGTCATCGTAGCTTTCTCGTGCGCTGTTAGTTCTTTTGTCATTTAGACACACGGCGGGGTGCATCTCATATTATTCGCTAATAACATAATCACAGTTACAGCCACCACCACCAAGGCCAATATCAACATTGCTCGCTTTATATTCATCACAGCACTATTTGACGACGCGGCCTTGCATTGACAATGCCGCCTTTGTTCATGGGTGCTGGAATACCGGCCAGTTTTCTTTGCTCCACATCTCGTAACCAATCCACACCCTTTTGCTGGAGTTTTCCAAGCCCTTGTTGCACGACTGGTGGGACCGTCAGCGTTGCAGGGGTTTGTCCCGCAACATAAGGAGCCGCATATTGCCCAACAACAGGCAATTTAGCTAAAGATTCAGCGGCAGGAATATTAAACTCAGGAATTTTCATAGGTGTTCTAAGATCCCTGTAGCTTGTAGTCTTATCCCGATCTACATCAGGCATCGGACCTCCAAGACGTTCCCTGCTAATATCTCCTGGTTTTAGCTTTGAAAACTCCGCTATTTCTTCCGCTTCTTCTTGCGAATAATAAACACCTGTTGTTGCGCCCACCAAGTTAAGAATAGAACGACCTAAAAGACCAGCCTTTGGAATAGTACCTTTTAGCAATTTCTGTGCTTCTTTTGGATCCGTAAGGGCTTTCAATAAAGCCTGTTCGGTTTTACGACCAGCGACACGTTGGACCGATGTTAAGGCTCTTGCACGAGTATTCAAAACACCCACATACCAGCGAGCTATTGCACCAAATGCTTTACGATTATCTAATAAAGTTCCTTTTAAATCAGGAAGACTAGTTCCAGTTCTCGCACTTTGGTTTAAAACCTCAAGGCCCTGTGCGATTTTTCCCATCTGCTCTAATTCTCCTTTAGAATAAACCACCTCTAAAGCAGACCTAAACCGAAAAGCTTCTTCTCCTCCTGCCCGAACTCTTTGCAAAGCCTCTTGAAGAAGAGTAGGATCAATACTTACGCCCCGACCAGGAGTACGTGTAGTGATCATCCTTACAAACATGGACTTAACGCTTTCATCCATATCCTTAAGAAGCGTTTCCTTTACAGTATCCTCAACTTCTAAACCGCCAACTAATTTTCGCAAAGCGCCATAATTTTCAGGAGCGCGGGTTAAAACATCTGAAACGGCAATGTCTGGTCGAGTAGGATCAATACCCAGCGCCTTTAAACTGGAACTTTCGTTTAATGCTGTTTCTAGTTTTTTCCGAGCATCTAAGTTATCACGAACTATTTTATAAAGTGCTTCTGGACGATCATTTAATTCTTGGAAAACCTCGTCTGCAGACCGATTACCTTGTGAAGGCGTTAAAGCTCTTAACGCATGGCCATATTCAGACATAAATTCACGATGTTTGTCTATATTAAAAACGCGCCTTAAAGCCTCTTTGCCCGTACCTCTTCGAGCAATGGCATCTACAATATTTTCTTCACCAACAACCTTGTTCAAATATGTTTGATATAGGCCGCTTCTTAAAAGCTGCTCAGCAGATACATCATCCGCAGCACGTAGTCCAATGTCTGAACGGTTTAAAGAATTAAGAAGCATCCCCACGTCTTCTGCTGACGAGTTGGGGGGAATAAGTGTTTGAAAAAAGGTCGTAGACCTTTGATCTGTTGGGCCTACTGGTTGCCGATTGGCAATCTGCATGGCCGCACCAATTCGGCCCCTGGAATATAAACCCATAGTTTCGTTATAAAGGGCATCGGCCTCGTCTAAGCCGCGAAGAGCTTTTCTTATTGCGGCTTTCTCTACATTTGTACCTCCAAGATATTTTGGTGATCCTTGGACTAGTCGTTTCCTTAAATCTAACAAAGTGCCTTCTAACTCATTTGCAACACGCATATCATTGGCGCTATTCGCTACCTCACCCTTTAATACACGGAGTTCACGAATCATAGAAGAAACATCTTTTAAATTGGTTGTTACTTCTACGTTAGGACCACCAAACTGAACGTTTCCCCCAACCATTTTTGGTTCTGGAAGATTAACTGTACGTGCAACATGCTTTGTAAACTCATCAACACGTGAAGAAATACCCTGTCTTAAAACACGAGCTCGGGTCAGTCTAAGCGTGTCAGGTGCCCTTATGGTGATGTTTCTACCGCCAACCAGATCTTGTACGGCTTGGTTCGCGGGCTTAGAAACCTTGGTAGACCACCATGATTTATCACCCCCTACAAGAAACTCCTTTGTATCGTCAAACGCTTGTTGAAGTTTAATGGAAGGGCTTTGGCTTGGGAACACATCTAAAGTAGTACCTGCACCCGAAACCTCAGGGCCCCCGCGCATTAATCTACCTTGTTCGATAAGCTGCTGCCTTAAATTGTCACTAGCGCCACGCATCGTGTCTAAATTTGTGGCAACTTTCTGGGCATCAGATTCAGCAACCGTGTTAATCACACGACGACCTACGTCTATAAGCTGCTCGTCTACCACCTCGCCTGTTGCTGATCCAGGAATTCGTAATTCTGGATCAACACCTGTAACTTTTCGAATTTCTTCAACACCAGCTTGATCTATATTTGCTTGAGCTTGTCCTGTTCCGCCCACACCTAAATCACTTAACTTGTTATTATAGTCATCTCCAATACGACGATAATATGAGGCCTCATCGCGAAGTTTTCTTGCTCTTCGGAAATTTCCTTTTGTTGCTTCTTCTGATGCTTGAAGTGCTAAATGGTCCGCATAATTAGCCATCACTTGAGGCGTATTTAAACTTTGTTTTAGAACTTCTCCTTCCCCAACTTCTATATCTCGCTGCCTGAGTGCCTTTTCAAAATCTCGGGCCGAAGCTATGTCACTTAATTCTTTACCCGCAGCGCCTCTTTTGGATAGTCTGTACAAGCCGTACAAACCCTTCATGGCTACTTGACCACCTAATGCAAACGCTGCGGCGGTTCCGGCACCTTCAAGAAAAACATTTGCATCCGTCCAAGATTTTTCTCCTGGATCTGGGAAAGGTTCGTTTCGCCCATCCAAACCTCTACCTGCATTATAGAACATCCATCGTAATGGGGCAGCGGCGTCTTCGCGATTTTCTTCCATATTCCAACGAACAGGTCGATAACCCGCCATACGTAAAGCAGAAGCACGTTGGTCATATTTTGCAAAAACCGCGCCGAATATTTCAGCAAGGCCTCCCGTTACGGTAGCTGCTCTAGCAGCGGCAGTGGGGTTACGGGTAGCTAAACCTGCGCCTAATCCCCCTACCACAGTTCCTGCGACCCCAAGACCCATTTCCCATAAGAGCGGCTTCATCTGCTCCATAACATGCGTGAAATCTTCAGAAGTTACGGCATATGAATCAATGGGTGTTCTTTGCTGTGTTACTGGATGAGTAAACAGAAGCCTTCCTGTTTTTGTATCTAGGGCTACCTGAAATTGTGAAGGTGCGTAGCGTACATCGGACCCCATATCTTCTTCAACTTTATTGAACTTAGCAGATAAAATACCGTTCAATGTATTTGAAACAAACTCGGGCTCCAATTCATGCATGCTAAGTATATTAGCAGTTTGCGCCTGCATCGAACGAACTGCGTCCCCCTGCGCATCAGTTAAGCCCCCATGCCGTACATCAACACCTTGATCTGCGAGTTCCCGTTCTTTTCGCCTATTTGTAACGGCTTCGTCTATCGCTTCAGCAGTAACCTCCGCTCCTTCCTTTACTAAAGAAAAGGGGTTATTAACAGCTCCTGCACGTTCTAATAACCATCCCGGGTCAAAAAACCCACGATGAACAGTTTCTAAAACCCCTTCTGGTTCTGGAATAGATTGAACAGGTGCCGCTGCAGGACCGCTTGCGGCTGGAATATTAGGCGTATAGGGCAATGGGGGAGTGCCCTTTGCCAGTGTTTCTTCTTCACCTGCGCGTTCAGACTCTCGTGCTGCATTTAATTTATCAAGTAAACCCATTAGTGTTTCTCGCCATAGGTTATCTTAGTTGTTCAGGACTAAAGGATACGGCAGCTTGTTTAAGCTGATCTTGTATATTTAATCCCCTTTTGTTTTGGTATATCTCATTAAGAGCATCTAATTCTTGGTCTGCCTTTATTTTTGCGTCACTCTCTGAAACACCCAAACGCGTCTGAATAATTTTTCGAAATTCTTCTTGCGTTTCTGCGTTTGTTAAAATTCTACCTTGTTCATTATGTTCCGGAACACCAAAATCTTTTAAAACATTATCAGGCGGCTTCAATTCCCCTGTTGCTGTAAAATAGCCCGTAGATAAGAGAGGCGAAAACTGAGCTAAGGTAGTTGATTGGTTTGGACCAAGTTGCAGGGGGGTAGAAGCCAGCATATTTGGTATTCCATAACCTCTTGAAGCCGCTTCTGGAGCAAGAGCCGCAGGCTGTTCTCGGGCATCAGGAGCAGCTTGTCCGAGCCATTCAGGAACTGGTCTTTTAGCTATATACTTGTAGTGTTCCGCAAATTTATATCTGTGCTGGGGATTTGCCATTTCTTTTCTGCGTTCCTCAAGGGTTAAACCACCCAGATATAATTGTCGTCTAAGCTGAGAATGCCGATCAACCTCATTGTTGACTTTTTGCGTTAATACTTCTCTGAAAATATCTGCGGAAACAAATCCGTTTTCATTATACCCTAACTGCATCAGCGCATTTGCAACATCACGGTCAGTTAAGCGGCCTCCAGGTTCAGCGGCCCTTGCAACGGTGTAGGCCATATCATATAGCAATGCTCTTACTTTAGCTGGCGCAGCGGCAAGCTTAAGAAATGCTGCTTTTTCGTCGTCAGTTCTAAATTGTGTAGTAGTATCACCTTCTGCAGCAGCAATTATCCCTTTTGCCCCTTCCACATCCAACTTATTCAGATAACCTGTAACTCCAGCACGGGAAGTCCTTTGTTGGTTTCCTAACCAGATTCCGGCCTCTGGCTTTCTAGAAATACCATGGTCGTCTTTTGAAAGTTTAGTTATGTTTTTGTAAAGGCCAGAAAAGCCCTCTCTTACCTTCTCACTAGCTTTCTCAAAGCCAAAAGCTCCTAAATACCCTGAAAGTACGGCAGCGACCTCTCCCAAGGGTCGCGTCGGAGCTGATAAACCTAGTTCACGGACTCTACCCACTTCAGCCAAAACCTGATCGGCTTTACTTACAAGTCCTATGACTTCACGTTCTTGTCCTTCAATTTCCTTTCCTTCTTTTCGTTTAATCGCCAACCCTGTTTTTCCAGCTGCGTCAGGCCCTGTATTCTGTATTAATATAATACCTCCTTTACCATCAGAAGTCATCAACATACTTTGCTGATCAGTACCTGCTTTTGGCCCCCACGAAGATACTCCTCGTTTTTCACCAAGACCGCCTCTTGGCCATTTACCATCTGGATCAGCATCAATAGAGCCTACTTCTTTAGTTGCAACTATAGATGTTCGCACCATGTTTTCGAAAGGCGACCCCGCAGGTCCATATTCCAGAAATTTTTGCCAACCTCTGTCTGGGAAACCTTTTAACTCTCCTTCCTTTATTATACCCTTACGTCTGAGCTTAGAGATAGCAAGCTGGGTTGCGTTTTGTGCTCCAGAAAATGCACCGCCTATGTTCCCTTTTTCTACATACCCAAGAATATTATTGTAACTTGCACTATCCATTTCCATGGCTACCACACCACGAAGATATTCAGGAATAGAGTCCAAAGTTTTAGCAGATGCCGAGTTTATCTCTTTCATAATATCAAGAGATAATTTCTGATTTCCCGCAAGGCGCTTGGCTAATGCCGCCCGTGCAGCGACACGTTCTGCCCTATTCTTCTCACGTATATTGTAAGCCATAACACCGACGTCCTTGCGCCGTGCGCGCTGGGCCTTACGGGCCTGCGTAATCTGAGGCATTACATTTAGCCCAGCCTTGCCAATGGCTTGCCCAAGATCACCCGGAGTTGCCATTAAGCCCAAACCAAACATCATTAATGCCGAATACGCGTCCTCTTCACCTTCCTTACCCGTTAGCCCCATGGTATCACGAGCCAATTTTCTAGATTGCTCAGGCGTAATAGTTTCTGGGATATTAGCTAACAATTGATCAACTTGCGGTACTAGTGAACCATCATCCTGAGTTTCGGTATTGCCTCCGCCTCCGCCTCCGCCTCCGCTGTCCGCGCCTATTGTACTACGCAGCGCCGCACCTGTTCCCAACATACTTGCGGATATTTTCTCTAGTGAACTATCATCTATTTCCTTTTCCAAATCACTTGTAAGATTCATAGTTGCATCCGCTGTTGCTCGAGCAGAATTTGCAGCTATACCTGTTTGTGGTTTCAGTGCGGCCTGTTGCGGCGGTTGTCCTGGTATTCCCCGCATAGGCATACCGTGTTGTGCCTCTGGTGCAGGACCAACAGGTTGGCGCAAATTTAAAATCCCGCCTGTTCTATATGTGGAAGACACCATTACAATCCTTTAACCTGTTTGATTGCCCAAAATTCCACTACCTTTAAACAAGCCGCCCAAGCCTGTAAGGGCTGCTCCGGCACCCAGCAACGTGCTTAATGGTGACGGACTTGGAGCAGTTGCAGTGGTAAACGTACTCTGTGCGCTAGGCACACCGCGCAAAATATCGCTCAAGAAACCAAACCTCTGGAAAGGCTCACCCTGTCGCTGTAATTCAGTTTGTCGCGCGGCATCCAAAATCTGTTGCTGCACCGCCTGTTGTTGACCACCCAACTGGCTAAGAACATTAATATCCTGTTGTCCAGTTTGTTGGGCTAGTTCACCCAAACCAGCCTGCCGAACACCTAACGCACCTATGTCGCCCCCTATTCCTCCAATGCCTTTGCCCAAATTACCCAACGTTGCGGCAAGTCCTTGCTGCCTGCGTTGCTGGTTTTCAAAAGCTGATTGTGACGCCCCAAGGGCTTGTGTGAAGTTACGTGATAAATCAGTTTGCAGCAATCTTCGTTGCGACTCAAGCAGGTTACGGTCAAGTTCTGCTTCAGCAATACCTTGTCGCGCACCGCCAAATGCCCCGGCTCCAGCCGCTTCGGCACCTATGGTGTTGCGCCGTATATCAGCTTGACGCGCAAGTTCCTGTAAGCCAACATCCGTTGCCCCTGCTTGAAATGGGTCAAGGAAGGGGGCTATTTGATCTGGAGAGAAAGCCCCGATAGACCCTAATCCAGTGGTAACACCCTGCTGTAAAGGGTTTAATGCGGACTGTAATGTACCCAAACTTGTGCCGAGGGCTTGTCCACCAGCCTGAATAAACGGGGTTTGAATACCTATGCCTGCTTGCCCACGTTCGATTGCAGCCTGTTGTAACGGTTGCAATCCCGCAACCTGAATAGCTGGTATGTCTGCAGGCTGTAGCCCACTTGAGGCATCGCCTTCTGTGCCGAAAGCACCTGTAAGAAGCTGACGTTGGAAATCTTCTAAAAACGGAGCTTGCCGTACAATACTTTCAGTTGTTGTTGTATCTGCCATTAGGCCCTACCTTCCAAACTACGCATCATTTTATACATGGCTTGGGCTTGTTGTTGTCGTGTGCCGTTGGGTGCCGCACCACGCACTGCATCACGAGTAAATACAAATTCACCAGGAGTGAGCATGGCCGGAACAGAATCCTTATTCTGTGTCTGGTTTCCTGGAACATAGGTGCCTTGGTTTGCATTAAGTCTTGTAGGCGTTATATCTTGAAGCTGTACATCAAGAGGAAATTGTGGCTGTGCCACAGGGGTGCCCGCAAGCATTTGATTTATAATTGCTTGTTCCTGTGCACTTGGTCTAGCTGCAATAACTCTACCCGGTTGATTACTTAAAGTAGGCCGTTGATTTAATCCTGTTTCTCGTATCAGAGCAAGTTGTTCGGGGGTTAAATCATTTATGTCTTTTACACCGGGGAATTGGGCTAGGGTTCTATTTCCTTTAGCTATTTCACGGTCCCTAATTCCAGCACCTACAACTTCTCTACGCTGTGCTTGTGCAGCAGCTCTTGCAGCACCACTTTCTTCTTCTGCGGCCCCTGATTCTGCCATAAGAGTA
>Ga0098040_1001211_pt1 | contig 11403 bp, 16 predicted proteins | sample 7_EtaG_FD_75065 | JGI IMG/M metagenome (GOLD analysis project Ga0098040, IMG submission 75065) | Marine viral communities from the Subarctic Pacific Ocean - 7_ETSP_OMZ_AT15161 metaG | ecosystem: Environmental > Aquatic > Marine > Oceanic | place: Pacific Ocean | collected 2015-01-08 | reverse complement strand
TAAATTCAACGACTTCGTTGTTGCTTGCGTCGAGACAGGCGTTCACGCATTTGCTATTGGGCCTATTCTTCACAAGATTTTTAAAAGAGCTATCGATGGGCTCGACCAGTATTCCGGTCCACCCTAATTCTAGTTCTAGGGCATATGTACAGCTTCCCCATCTCCCAGATTGGGCTCCGGCCTCGACGAAAAACCCATCCCGACTCTTATTAAAAATCGTCTCTATTGCCCACCGATCATTCCAAGTTCCTTTATTCCAGTATTTCATAAAGCTTAAAAAAAAGAATCACTACGGCGAAAACCGTAGTGATCCAATTTATAATTAACCACCTCCTTCTACTCGTTGGGAGTCAAAGGCTCCGTTTTGTCTCGTGTTGAAACCGCAGGTTGCGGAGATTCCTTGCTGGCTGAAAGGGTTGCTGCGGCACCAGCAATTTTAGTATCTGCTGCCCCCTGCATACTCTCAACCAATTCGGTCTGGACTTGGTTCATATTATACGTCAAATATCCGGTAAAGCCGAAATTCAGGGCGAGCAGAATGATTGCCGCTCGCGCATAAACTGTTTTTACCGAGGTAAGTGACGATGATTTGTCTTGTGGGGCCCTGTCTTCGGAGCCCGGATTTTCTTGTGTACTCATACAGCGGTATTATATCACCCCCTTTCTCTGGTGTCAAATTTTATTTTATGTTTATCTTTATCGCTTTGGCCTCCTCTTTTTTATTTAATTTAATTGTTAGCAGTCCATCTTTGTGTTCTGCGGACATATTTTTTAAATCGACATCTTCAGGTAAAAGGAAGGAGTGGTCGGCGGTATTTTTTTTGTTTTCGGCCCGAAGGTATACTTGGCCGCTGTCAATCGTGGCTTTCACGTCTTCTTTTTTGAAGCCGGCCAAGGGAACATAGTATTCATATGAATCCTCAAGCTCTTTGCCTTTTATACTGTTTCCTTTCCGCCAATAAGAATAATCCTCGTTAAAAAAGGCTCTATCCCAGTCGGCGAGTGCGTTGTCGAATAATCTTTTTGTTAATATCATAGATTATTACAAGCAATAGTCGTGCCAACAAAAAAACCCCCTAAAACAGGGGGTTTTCGTGTGTGGTGCCTACCTTTTGTGCCTCGATGTCACAGTCGCTCACACCGAAAATGTGTGACATTATTTCTCAACAATGTACAATTCCTCACCAGTATTATCCTTTTTGATAAATTCTTCTGCAAGTCTTTTTCCTTCTTCGGTGTGGGGGAATGCGCCGTGTTTATAATTCTTTCTCTTGGACAAGACCAAGTAATACTTTTCTCTTTTTCTCTTGGTCCTCATCTATGATTATTATAATTAAAATATTATTATTTTTCTATTATATATTTAACAATATCGTTTGGGTGAATTTCTACAAAAATCTCGCTACCCATTTTTTCTACCATTTCGTCCCTTGAAAAACCCTCTTCTTCTGCCCACCACCATTTTTTTATATTTATTTTAAAACACTTGACGGTTTCGAACGCCTCGCCAATAAGAACGGCCTTCTTAAGTTCCGGGCTTGAAATAATGTAGCACTCCCTGTCGGCACTGGTCTTAATACGTATATTAAAACCTTTCTCCTCCAAGCTCTTCACGATTTCTTTAACTTTGGATTGGAGATTCACATAGGTTATTACACCTGTTTATCTCCATACGTCTGGGTCTTCCTTGCGCCTCCTTCTCATATAATCTCTTTTCTGGGTTCTCCTTCTCTCTGGATCTCTCTCGTCGTAGGCTTTTCTCGCTTTGCGAAGGGCTTCTTTGCCTTTGGGGCTTTGCGAATATTTTTTTTGGTATTCACTCATTTTTGCTTTTCCTTATCTGTAATTATATTATATGCCGTATCGTCCACCCTAGACATTTTTTTTTCGTCGGTTCAAAATTCGTTTTTTTTTTATTTAAAAGTAATCTTCGCCCCTTATTATTTCACATCTTATTTTGTTGCCTATAAAGCCTTCTGCTCTTAAATAATTTAATATTGAGTCCCTTTCTGTCTCCTTTAGGTCTGACATGCAATCGTATATGTATACGACTGTATCATTTGGATTTTTTGTATTTATTTCTATATAAAGTCCATTAAGATAAAGGTCTTTCATTTGTTTATAATTTACACGGGAAGTGTAATTAATAATATGAATTTAATTATAGTATCCCAACTCTTGGACACTCCGCCGAGTGATAATCTTGCTATAAGATATGTCACAATGGAGGCAAGCGGGACTCTTAATCTGCCTGTTTTAATTGAAGTTGAACAAGACATGAAGGATTTATATCATGTATACATGAAAACTCTAGGACTTATGGATTTTGTTGATCAATATATCACTCCTGAGGAGATGGAGGAGGGAATTAGGGTGGACACAGAACTTAATTACCCTATGACAATTAAAACCAGAAACATAAGGTTCGATAATACTTTATCTATATTGGGCCAAATTAAAAGCCTTAAAAAGACTCTAGTCTAACGGTACATTCATCGATTAGCTTTCTACCCTTTCTTCTGCTTTGTAGTGGTATTTTCTTTCGTGGTTAATCGGTGAGGCCAAAAGTATTCCGCCCTTTAGCTTGCCCTTTTTTGCAATTTGGAATGCATGAGACATCCATGTTTGTTCGTAGGGGTGATCCCACTTTGTATCTAGAAAAATCTTTTTACTGCCAGCCTTGCTTATTATTTGCGGCCAATTACAATAGTAAATTTCGCCATCCACATATGGCAAATCATCAACGCTTCCGATATTATTAAATTTTGTTTTAGGGCAGTCTGGGTCGAGGCCATACTTGGGGAGCTCGTTGTAGTCTGGCCAATACTCCTCCCTTTTATTCTGTGGTACGTTATACCAAGCCCATTGTGTTCTATTGTCCCCAAAAAATTCAGTAAAGGAGAGCTTTATGAAGTCAAAATTTTCTTTAATCATAACCTTGTGGGCTTTCTCAAAAAGATTATCTATGTGCGTCCTAAAGCCATTGCTGCACGGCTCTTCCCTTTCTGGCTCGTGAAGAAGCATGTCGTCCTCGAGAAAAAACATGAAATCTGAATCAGACTTTTCAAAATGTTCTGCCGCAAGCTGTCTCCCGCCACATATGCCGATGTTTCTTTTCTTTATGTGCTTAAATCCATACTTGTGGCAAAGTCTCCTGTATTTCTGGTAAGTTCTGTTGGTGGAATTATCTATCAAAATCTTTTCGTGACAAGACATAAACCCCTTGTGTTTAGAGTAAGACTTCAGTAACATCTCTAACTGCTTTGGGGAATTGAAAGTAATTACATATAGGGAAGTTTTATAGTCCTTAATGTCGAAATCTTCTGCATCAAATTCGGAAACTAACGACTTACCATAGGGGTCACGATCCTCAAGCTTAACCTCATCATTTTTTAAGGCTTCAAAGAATGGAGATATCAGCCCGTCATCCTCTATCATAAATCTTTGATATGTTCGCGGCTTTAAGTAGGTCATTATCGTAAAGATGCTTTCCTCCGTACCCATGTACCCCTCTTTCAAAGACTGCTGTAATAAATCATAATAAAGACCATTCGCGCCATGTATGGCGTCCTTGTGCCCCCCAAATACACCGCCGCGAGCGACCCACTCTGGCCCATGCTTGCTCTTACAGTAGGTTGCTATCCCCTCTTTTTCGAACCCATGAATCTCAGAATAGTCTTTATAAGGGAAGCATAAAAATAAAAATTTATTTAAATGTTTTATTATTTTATCTAGGACTTTATCCTTAGTGAAGTATCCTTCATGTACCGTGTTGGTTATCGCCCCGTCTACCCATAGGAAATAATCTGAACCGAAAGGATTAAAAATACTAGCGTCATGGAGCATGAACATCTTGCTCATAACCATTGGGTTGTAAAGCTTAAGGGTCGCTTGTGTACTGTTCTCTAACCAATCAGCTTGCTTGTACCACTCCTTCTGTTTTCTAATTTTCTGTACGTCTTCATAGAACGGAAAGGTCTTCTCAAATTCTTTAGTTTCTTTTATCTTAACAAAGGTATTTTCTTTTGACCGGTTCTCCCAGACCAGCTTCTCATATTTTTTTTCTATAAAAATAAACATCGGCGCGTCCGTTTTAAGGAGCTCAACAAATTTTTCTTTATAGTGGCTGAAGGAGCGCTTAAAGCCTTTGCCGGCCTTTTCTCTGCCCAAGTCCCATATACCTGTTACTATTGTTAATTTTCCTTGCATATCATATAATCCTCAATTACTAAACCGCTTAGGCCGGTGCTGTTTAGGATTTCAAGGGCGTCTTTGACTGTGGAAAGAATGGGTTTGCCGTTAACGTTAAAGGATGTGTTAAGTAGCACTGCGTGGTCTGAAATGTAGCTAAACTCTGTGAGTAGGTCGTGCAGAAAGGGGTTCTGCTTTCTTGTCACTGTTTGTATCCTCGCGGTGCCGTCTACATGCGTTATTGCTTCAAGTTTTTTTTGCCACCTCTTCCTCACTTTGGCGGCAAGTGCCATATGTCTTGACTCGCCATCAAAAATAAAATATTTATTAACATCCTCTAGCCTTACCACTGGCGCGAATGGTCTAAACCACTCCCTGTGTTTAACCTCTTCATTGAGGATATCTTTCATGTTTTCAGCCGATGGGTTACATAGGATGCTTCTATTGCCTAGGGCGCGTGGGCCATGTTCTGACCCGCCTCTTGCCACCCCTATAATCTCCCCCCTTAAAAGTCTAGTTGATAGATTAAGTAGGTCGACCTTTTCGAAGTTGGACCAAGCTATTCTCTCAAATAGGGAATCATAGTCTAATAGGGGTATGCCTGAATAGGTTACATCAATTGAATGCTTCGGTTTCATCTCATTTAGCAGCATTCCAACTGCGAGGCCACAATCATTGCTGTTCGGCGCAACGAAAACGGGACGTTTAAACTCTTCTTTTATCCTCGTATTAAGTAATATATTTAACGCGCACCCACCCGTTAAAACTATTGGAAGTTTCGGGTTTCTTTTAATGTGGGGCTCGGCATACTTAAGGAAGGTATTCTCAAATGCTCTTTGGGACGTTGCTGCCACGTTGTATTGTTCTTTACCTACTAATCTGTTTCCTGTGTCTAGGTCTAATGACGTGCTCTCTGAAAGTCTTGATATTTTATTTAAATGAAAATTTTCATCCTCGGGCATAGTTCTATTATTGTGCATATTACAGTCATAAAAATCCTCGAAAGCTGGTAGCCATTCAGTGTTCACTTCCCCATACCCTTCGAGCCCCATTATTTTTCCAGAGTAGACTAAGTTACCATCACTTAGGACCGACTCCTTATGGATGTCTGAAAAATATTCACCAAATATCATATAGGGAAAACCTAAGTTCACGTTGTATTGTTCTATTAATTCTACGCCTTTCTCTCTGTTTCCGTAATACACATGAAAGAAGCCGTCGTTTCCACCGCCGTCATAAGAAAAAATTAAAGCATCTTTAAAATCTGACTGATAAAAAGAACCACCGGCGTGGCTTCTGTGATGTTCACACTCCTTATATTCCTCAGCTTCAACGTAATTAGATAGAGAAACCATTTCTTCACCAATTACTACGTCTGTGTTTTGCCAAAGACATAAATCGAAGTGTTTCGAGATGTTTAGATGTTCGCTAACATGCTCTAAGATGGATTGAAAAACCGGACGGATATTTTCTTGTTTAATTACTTTGTATTGCGCGAGACCACAGTTCTTGTGGTTTAGGAAGCGCTCCACCTCGACAATATAGATTTTGTCGTTACTGGATACCGCTATCGCCGCGTTGTGCGAGCCATAGATGGATATAATCGAGGGCGACCCCATTATGAAGTACCTGTATTTATTCTCCCTGTGATTCTATCACCCCAGCCTCTAGTCGGGCTATGCTGCCAAACGCACCATTCGTCGGGCATGGCATCGACCTCAAATTCTCTGAAGATTTTATAATATCCGTCAGGGTCGGCGGCCAAACGCTCTAGTTCGTCAGGAGTAGCGTCTTCTCTGTGAATCTCTTTGCCTTCCTTGTCGTGAAAAGCCACGCACCAAAAGTCACAATCGTCAGAAAATACTTGCTCTTTTCCTATGTCGATGCAGTGCTTAAAGATTTTTAAGAACGAAGCCCTCCACTCCTCCTCGCTCTTGTATGGGTTCGGGTTGGGCGGCTGGTGAGAGTCTTTTGTGTATTGTTGTATCGCTCTCATCGAAAAATTAATACCAGAGTATATCTCGTAATCCTTCAGTGATCTCTGTGAACCAAATCCGTATTTTCCAAAATCGACATCTTGGGCTTCGTTGTCCATTCCAAATAGTTTTCTGTTTCTCAGGTGGCATTTATTATTTCTCTCTAACCACAGGTTGTCATCGTCCCACTGTTTAGTTCTGTACCTCCTTGTGTACTCGTGCCAAATAACAACCTTGTGGGGATGAAACAAATCGTACCCGTGGGTGAAGGCTCTGGCGGCGATGCTTATTTCCTCCCCGTGAAAGTAATACTCTGGGTCATGTTGGACTTCTTGCGTGAACTGGCCAATAGTGAAGGCAAAGTGAGCAGAGTAAAATCTCGCAGGAACGGGGGCGGTGAGTTCGCGGAAATTATCAATGGTTCTTGGCATAAAAAAGATGGCCCCCTCGGGGATAAACCTGTCGAATGTCATTTCCCAAGGTTCATTGACCCTCAACTCTGGATCATTGTCTGGATCAAAGGACGGAGCATAGGCGGTAAGTAAGGGTTTCGAGTACCCCATCCCTTGAAGTTGCTTTACCATATCTTTAAGGGTATCATCCCACCCTTCGACAAAGCGGTGATGAGAGTCTAGCTGTAGGGTGTACTCCTCCCCGTTGTACTCTTGCTGTAGTGTATGCCTAGCCCAACAAGTACCTTGTGTTTCGTTGTAGGGGATGTCTATAATTTTAAAACGATAATCGTTTTTGAATTCATCTATAGATTCTAAGTCGTCTCGCTGCCAACAAATAGAAAACCTTAAATCTTCAGGGTTGTTGGCCTTCTCTATGCAGTCTCTTAGGGTTGGGACTAGTTGAGGGTCTCTGTAGCTTGCGATTTGAACAAATATTTTTTCGGCCATACTATAAATATTAGTATGTAAAAAATAAATGTCAATTAAAAAAATCCAATATCAATAAAAGATTAAGAGCTAGGCTTATTCCTAGGATGCACGTCAAAACTATGATTGTTACTTGCATTAGTGTTCCAGAGGTTTCTTTTATTTTCTTCTCTTCTTTATTTTTCTTTTTAATTTTTCTTTCTGCAAATTCAGAGCCTCCAACTAACCACCAGTCGCCATTTTTGTCTTCTATCGCCCATTGTTTGATGTCTGGGGAGCCCTTCCACCATTTTGCGTTCTCGTCAAGTATGCATAGTGACTTTTTAGATTTCATAGGTCGTCTAATCTCCGTGTAATTACTTTACACTAAAGGCATGTCGTTTATTAAAAAAGTATTCCTCAAACAGTTGAGGCACGTATTGTGGTTAATTGTGGTAATTTTACTGACCCTTTACTTGGTTCTCGGTAGAAATTATAGACTTATCTGGAACTATGGTGAGAGCATGGAGCCCGCCATAATGCACAATGATATATTAATTACTTATAAGGTCGATGAGTGTTGGACCCCTTCTAGATATGATATAATCGTTATTAGGGATTCCGAAACTTGGGGGAAAATTAATAAAAGAATTATCGGACTGCCCGGAGAAAAGGTATTTTACAAAGATGGATATTTTTACATAGATGGCAAGAAATTAGAAAGCGATAAATATGGAGACCATAAAGTGAACTTATTTATCGACGAGTTCACAGTTCCAAAGGGGTGCGTGTTTGTGATTGGGGACAATAGGGATTATTCAATGTATGGAATATATATGGTTAGGGAAGTGGTCGCTGAGGTGATCTTTTAAAATAAAAAAAAAAGAAACGCGGCAGAACGAGCAAGCAAACCATGCTTACCCAGAACTGCCGCGCTGCCCTTTGGTTTTCGTAGCTACGAAGGGCGACTTAACAATAAGACAAACTGTCTTATCGAAAATGTTAGCGCAATAGAGGTGTCGGATTAAACCGCCAAACCCAAACACTTACTGCGCTACCCCCCGAGGAATATTCCATGATCGAAAATAACCACGGAGGGTATAAAATTATTTTATTCTCGTTTTAATCTCAGTGCTCTTTTCAAAAGGGATTATCCTGAGCCTAAACGGGAACATCTTTTTGACTTCTTCATCTTCAGAATCTTCAACTTTATCTTTCTTTTCTTTGGGTTCGTGTTCAATGGGGAGCCCCTTTAGATCATCTTCCGTCGGCATCGCAACAGTTCTATCTAGTGCCCACATAATTTTGTGCTTCCTACAGTAAGCGTGCATCCTGCGAACGGGAACGATAAGGTTGAACCCTTCTCCCGCCCCACGGACAAGCATCCCCACGTATCTGGCATCTGATTTCAGGTATACTCCGCCGCCCGAGCTTCCGGGAAAGGCGACACAGGTAGTTTGGTCGAATACATGTTTGTTTATTTTCTTTAAAATTCTACCGTGCTGCGAATAAATCCCGTCCGTCATACTGTTCGCACCCATTTGGCCCAGTAGGCTCCCCACGTGCAGAAGGTCTTCTCCTAGGGGCGGAATCTTCTTGTCTAGGTAAAAAATTACTGTATCCGTAACGAAATTCAATTTCCTAACACGTAGGAGAGCAAGATCGTGACCGTCGGTTGCATCACTGTACTTTAACACCTCTGCATCCATCTGGAGTCTGCCCACGGTCCTTCCATTCTGCCTGATTTCTTTAATAACCATTGGGTCTTTGAACTCGACTAAGGTTTTCGAGGTGCCGTCTACTACGACTTTCCTAGTGGATCGAAGGTTGTCGATAACGTGTCCAGCGGTCCAAACTAGGTTTACTAGGTCGCCGTTTTTGTCTTTTCTGGTGAAAATAACCCCAGAACCCTCACCAGCGTTGTAATCTCCCTCCGATCTGATTGTAACCGACACGTTTTGAAGGTGATCAGCGGTGGTTTTCTTCTTTTCTGCCCCCTCAGAGGAAAAAATCAAGGTAAAGCTTAAAATAAGTGATGCTAGTGCTTTCATAATGTTTCTAATAATAAAAAATGTGATATAAAAGTTCTAAAAAACATTTTATTTTTCACGTTTATTCTCATCAAAAATATAAGGTCTGTGACGCCTGAGTATCTCCTCGCATAAGTCTAAGAATTCAGGAAGGAGAAGGTTTGATTTAGACTGGTTCGCTTCCAAGGTTGAGATTCCTAGGTTCGATAAATCGTTGGTGCCCCCGCGAGAGGAGGGTATGATATGATCTAAACTATATAGATCGGGTTTTGTGAGGTCTATTTTTTTTCCAGTTAGATAGCACTTAGTTATTTCGCCGAACTTCATTACAACATCTGTTATGGAATATTTTTTACTTATTCTAATTGGGCTTCTAGTTTTATTGCCCGCGCTCTTGAATTCTCGCAGCTTACCCACTAGGCGAAGCTTCCATCTCGGTTTTGTTTTTCTATTCATTTTCGTTTAGAGTCTTTTGCAAGTAAAGATTGTTCTCCCTGTGCAGTTTCCTCCGGCCTCTAGATAGGGGACCTCCTTATCAATCGAAAACTTAGAGGAAACTATTTTTTTAATATCGTCGTTAGGGTAGTATATTTTATTTGGTTTATCTTCTTCGTTAACTACGCACAAAATGAGAACCTCTGACGCTACCCGCATTGCTTCTGTGAGTTGATAGTCTGCCGCTTCTCTCGTGTCGTTGTGGTGTATCACATTCATAAGTAAAACTATATCAAATCCATCATCTGAAAAGCTTTCGCTAAGTGAGTGCGAGCTTCTGCCCCAGAACCCGTTTATAAAATCTATTTCTACCGATGCGTCCTTTGCAATTAGGGACGCGGTTTTTAGAAAAGCCGGGGACGATTCGACGCCTGTGCATTTAGCATTTCTTTTCGCGGCTTCTGTCGTATAGAATCCGTTCGAGCACCCTATATCTAATAAGGTTTTCCCTGACATGTCGTCAGAGAAAATGACATCTAACAGGGGGTAAAAATTATGCCCGTCGCTAGGTGTGACTTCTGTGCCGTCACTCAAAGTAAAATTATGGTATCGGGCATTCTGTAATATGTAATCTTTCGCGGTCATATTTATCCTTTTGTATCGTTAAAATTTTGACTGGTATTTTATCTATGTCTAAAAATTGACAAATTGTCAACCTGTGCAGCCCGTTGTTCTGTAGAAAAGTTCTATCTCTCCCGATAGAAACATTAATAGGTCCAAAGTTCATTGGGTTTGAGGAGGCTAAGTTTATTTCGTCTGTTTCGGGGTCGGGGGGGGCGTTTAGGTAGCCAATATTTTTAATCGATTCATATAAATCCATAAAGCCATAAACTTTTAGGGCAATAAACTCTTCGAACCCTAAGCAATCAGCAGTGCCCCAGCGAGAAGACATTTGTCGCTTTCTTATTTTTGGCGGCGTTTCATTGAAGTTCCGGTTGGCGGTTTTATTGAACCCCATGTCGAATTCGAACTTGTAAAGTGGGTGATTTTTAATGAATTCTTCACTTACTTTGTTTAATTCCTTAAGGTCTCTTAAAAAATGCATCAAACTCTGATAGTAATCATTATCCTCAAGGAGGTGGCCTTCTTCAGTCCACCATGCAGGTGCCACACGGCTTGGGCATCCTGCAATACCGGCTGGGCATATCTCGCTTCGCACAAAACTTTTGTAGTCTTCTGATGGGAGATACTTTACCTCTTTTGGGTTTATGTCTATGAAGAAAATTTTACTCATAAGCTTTAAAAAATTTTAAAAATATTTGTTTGAAGTGTTCCTTACTGGATGTCTTATCAAGGTAGTCAATCACCTTGCTATAGTATTCTTTATTTGAAAGAGTCCCCTTCGGGTCAATTTGAAAGTCGTTAAAAAATTGCTTTTCATTGTTCGCGCAATAAATTGCTTCGTTCTTATAGAGACTTTGCGCGGGCCTTTTTAAAAACTCGTCGCCGCCGCTTTGATGTATTTGCCTGTACCAATGTTGATGCTCTGCATATATTATATTCACGGGCAAGAGATAGAGAAAGCTGGAGGCTCCTGCTTGAGACACATATCCCCAATTATTTTTTAAAGAAAGCAAAATTTGTATAGTGGATAAAGAATTTGCATATTCTTTTCGGTACTTCTCCCTTTGATTTAAGTAATCCTGAAGGGGCCAAGAGAAACTGCTCCTCGAGCAAAATACCTTATAATTAAAATTAAATATATTTTCGTGACCGATTTCTTCCCCTGTTTCGTATAATGCATCGCCGATATTCTTTGCAGCGGCCCATTCCATACCACTCCGATTGTAGCACGCGCCAGAAGCGGGGTTATAATATTTGCCGTCTATGTTGTTTTCCGCGCGGGCTCTG
>Ga0098040_1001209_pt1 | contig 11438 bp, 14 predicted proteins | sample 7_EtaG_FD_75065 | JGI IMG/M metagenome (GOLD analysis project Ga0098040, IMG submission 75065) | Marine viral communities from the Subarctic Pacific Ocean - 7_ETSP_OMZ_AT15161 metaG | ecosystem: Environmental > Aquatic > Marine > Oceanic | place: Pacific Ocean | collected 2015-01-08 | reverse complement strand
ATAAATGCTATGATGAAACAAGTAGCAGCAGTTAGAAGACATGGAATCATAAGGACTCCGAACCAACCAACATATAAGCGATTGTCAGTGGATGTTACCCACTTACAAAACTCGTCCCATCCACCTAGCAATGCGCTGTCTCTCTTTTGAAGAGTTGTCATTGAGTTAATAGGGCGTTAATTTACTTGTATGATAAGACATTATGACCCCGTGGTCTTGGTTAGGGGATATGTAAGGACGGTTACCCGCCGATTTATTTATTATAACGAAATGTTAAGCGTTTGTCAATTCTCTCATGCAACTGATTCCTCTTTATATGAAATTCATCTAATACTTTCTTTTTATTAGGAACAAGATTAAAGAAACTCTTAGCAGATCTCCAATCAACAGCATACTCTTCCTTAACCTTTGGTTGCTTACGTGCCTTTTCAACATTAGCATCAATCTCTGGATTACCTGTTGGAGGCATTGACTTTGCACTCTCAGGATCTAACTTATCATACTTATACTTCTTACCATATTCAGGATGCCACCCATCAATCTGTTTTGCTGGTGGTTTATCTGGATATCCTTGACGTGCTGGTTTATCTGGATAATCAATTTCTTGCTTTAATCTCTTGGCAACCTTCTTAACTAAAGGATCCTTCATAACAGTATCAAGTTCCTGTTGAGTAGAAGCACCTTGCTCATGAATTACAGTACCCCAAGGACTTTCATAATCTGAACACATCTGACGCTCAGCTTTTTCAGCAGCAATAATATTCAACTGTTCTTGAATCTCTCTATTCTTCCATCCATTCTTTTGTCTTGCTTCATCAATAATTCTATCCCATGCCATGCTCCCATGACCCAATCTATCATAAATGACATTCATTCTTTCAGTAGTTTCATATCCAGACCAATACTTATCACCTATACTCCATGCCTGACCTTGAGAATTCTTTGCCTTAACACCATCATCAGTCTGTTTAGATGCAGTTACATTAGGAGTATTCTGTGGTGAAAACTTACCTTTAAAGTTTGGTCTATATTTCTTTAACTTCTGTACTGGTGCTTCTCTCAATTCATATGATTTCCTTACTTCTCTAAGTTGTCTTCTTGCAGATTCTGATAATGTTATTCCTTCTGGATTATAGGAACTCGTCACATATTTTTTATAACCTTTTGTTTTACTTAGTTTACCACCACCTTTACTTAGGTTACTACCTTTACTTAGGTTACTACCTTTACTTAGTTTAGCACCACCTTTACTTATTAAACTACCTTTACTTAGTTTACCACCACCTTTAGCAATATTTACATCACCTTTTCCACCACCACTAAGAATTTGCTTTATAAATTCTGGATCAACTGGAATACCATCTGGTCTATTCCGATTTTTCTGTTTTATTTTTTGCTTCCACTGTTTAAATAATTTCTCAAATTCTTCTGGGGGCATATCATTTTCCATACCCTTTTCCATCTTATCAAGAATTGAATTAGCTTCCTTTCCTGCATTAGCAAGAGGTCCCAATTCTTTATGAACTCTCTCTACACCTTTTCCTGGTATATTAATTGAACTTTGATTACCTTGATTACCTTGATTAAGTTTATCGTGTATAGCTTTACCAGCAAGACCAGCACCAGCAGCACCACCAACAGTTTTAAGTGCCGCAGCAGCACCTGATGTTGGACCAGATCCAGATCCACCTGCTACATTTCTTGTAAATGATTTCAGAGACCATCCTTTATATGGTTCTCCAGTTTGCAACCAGTTATTCCAAGAAGAATCAGGAACACTATTTTCCATAACTTCCCACTTTAATCGATCACCAAGATTCTTTATTGGATTCTTTGAATACCCTTTAAGTGGATTACTTCCTCCTTTTACTGAAGGATTGGGAACTTGATACCATTTCCCATCAGGACTCTTGAATCTTTTCGCTACTACTTCACCCTTTGTATTGGTAAGATTAAGATCATACTCCATCTTACCAGTTTTAGGATTCCTTACTTGCTTAGGAGTTTTAATACTTTTTACTCCAGTAGTCTTATGCATAAAAGGTTTAGATCCAGTCTGACTAATCGTTCCAGAACCAACATCATCAACAGCGTTTAAAAGTCCTCCTTTTCCACCATAGTTCTTAGGATTATTCAGTTTATTATATAACTTATTAACAGCACTCTGATTAGGTTGATTCTTCGTAAAGTGTTGAAGGTCTGCCAGATCATCAATATATTCTGCCTTTTTAGAACCTTTAAGAGTTTTACCAAATTTAGTCAGATTATTTAATTGTGCTTGTTGTCTTGCTCTATTTGCTTTAACTGCAACATCTGCTGCTTTAACAACATTTTTTCCTTTAATTGCTTTACTTGCAAGAGAAAGGGCTTTAAACCCACCTTTGAGAATCGCACCACCAAAGATAGTTAGTGCTACATCAACACCAAATCCTATGGCAATATCTCTCATCTCTTTTCTTGCTGCTTTCTCTTCGGCACCATACTTATCGATATCTGATTGTAAGTTATCTTGCAATTGTACAAACTTGGCCAATTCTGCAGGATCCATCTCTGCTGCTCTATCAGCACTTAGTCCATGACCTATTGCCTTATCTACATTAGGATCATTAGACTGACTCTGATTATTTCTACGACGTTCCTGTTCTGCAGCATGATTGTCCTCAGGATTACCAGGTCCATTCTCAGGAGGACCTTGTGGCTCTCCTATATCAGGATCTCCTCCACCAGCACCACCTCCAGAACCACCATGCCCATCACCACCTGGTCCATTTCCTCCAAGGGATCCTGGTGGTGCATCAGGATCTGAACAAGGGCCTTGCCCAATACCACCTGAAGCATAATAAGATACATTTCTAGCAAGATCTTTTCCATTCAACATCCTATCACGGAACCACTGTGCCATTGCTAAAGTGAAATTCTCATTATATGAAGTAAATCCTGTCTCGGTTCCATCCCAAACTCTATTTGCAACATATTCACCTGCATATACTATATCTGTAGTATTCCAATGCCCAGGAATTGTTGCAAGTAATACAAATTGTCTTGTATCCTTTTGAATATATCCTATTCTTGTAAAATCATCATGCGTATGATTACGAACATATCCATCAACAAGTGGTCCTAAAATAAAACTTCTACTACCAGCAGGTAATAGAGACTTAACTGTTCCATCTTCTGCAATCAATCCACTAGTATCTTGGTAATTAGATTCATCAGGATGAGACCAATCTGTGGTATATAAATTTGCATACTCTACTGTATCTACAGAACCAGGACCACCATCCCAATATCCTTCTGGTCTTGTATATGATGGATCACCTGCAGTTCCAGGAATTCCTGATGGCCAATTACCATCCTGATCAGGATAAAAAGTTCTTGCAGGATCTTTTGGACCCAATCGTTGACCACCTGGTCCTCTAGAATAGACTCCAGCAGTATTATTAGTAGGTGCTGCCTCAAGTACTGCAATCTTTTCGTCTAACTCTGTAGACTTTATATGTTTGAGTGCTTTTGTAAATCTATTCTTTCTCACCATCATACACTAAGTGGTCGTAAATATATTTATGTAATCAGTTCCAACAGGATCTGATGTCCAATCTCCACCTAAAAAGGCGATATTTGCTACTCTAGCATGAGTTGTATTAGATGCCGTAGTTGTTACATCATGATAAGTATTCTCATCAATCCATATAAACCTATTTGGTTTTGCATAAATCCCATTTCTATATTCTTCCTTATCTGCATTTGTAAATTTTATTTTACCTTCCCATGACTCATCCCAGTGTGGATGTATATAGAATACATATCCTCCATGATCAAAATGAGGACCATTAAAATTACCATACCCTTCATTTGCAGGACGGAATTGATTATATCCAAACAACTTTACTGACTCAGCATAATGAAACTGATACATATTAATTTCTTTTAATCTATCAAAGACAGCAGTATATACTTCCTTCCACAAATCATCCTTAGTATCGTAGATTGAAGTTGTATTATAATAAGAAGATGATGCTACTTTTGAAGAGAGTGCATCAAACTTACTTTGTTCTAGAAAATTATCTATTAAGACTGCTGATCTACAAGACATTGGTTTTTTAGATATTTATAGTATACCTAAAGCACCTGCTGTCATACCTATACTAACCATACCAATAAATTCTATCAACCCCATTGATTCTACTGGGATAGAAAGTAATGTTTGTGTTACTGCTAATATCATTTAACTAAAAAATAGATTACCATACAAATAACTCCGAGCATTGCAAAACGCCCATTCCAACGTTCAGCAAATCTCCAATAATAATGGTCCCAATCAATTATATTCTTCATGCTCCAGAAGGGACTGGAACTGGTTCCATTACACGAATTCCTTTACCGCCACTAAAATCATCATCGTCATCATCATTAAATCCACCACCTGCAGCGAAATAAAATCCCAACAATATAAGCACTGGAAAAAAAGGAAATATCACTGCCCATATTGGATTTACTGCTTCTGTTGCTGAGACTAATTCGCCCATTTGTTTTGATTTAAAGATATGCTACGAGTAATTATTTAGTTTTGTTAAGGTTTAGAATATACCTGGGATTATTTGCCCCGTAGTGACATATGAACCAATGGCAGCAACAAATCCTATCATTGCCCAACGGCCATTAGCACGTTCTGCTTCTGTTGCGTAGTCTTGATCCATTACTTCAACCTGTGGCTCCTTGGCGAACATGTTTTGTCTTCCGCCATCTTCTGTTGTAACAGTCATTGTTGTGTTAAGAAACGTAACAATATTATATATCATTTATAAAGTTTTGTAAAGGTAATTATACCTATTCCCTAACCTGACTTGGATTACTAATTCTATTGAGATATGGATCATATTTCATCAACTCATCTATCTCCATATTACATCCCTGCTGTTGCCAAAAATTCAATATAGCATTATGACTTCCTTTATGGAAAACTTCAATATGTTCTGGATGAATAGCAGATCCCATATCAAGTCTATAAAGAAATAAAGGAATAGAATATGTCTTACCACTTCCAAGTATAGTATCCTCAGACACTGCTCTTGGTTTTACACCATTATCTAACTTAAACTTATCCCCACGAATATGATTCTTGATAACCTTTGCTGCATGATGTCTAGTAATTAAATATGCAGCAGCAGAGAAATCATTAATAAAATGGTTATGTAATTGAACATGTATGTCACCAGTACATATCGTAGCTAATTGAACACAATCCCAATCATGTGGCAACCTACCAATAAAATTTCTCCAAGAAAAATTCCAATGCTTTACTGGTTCAAAAGATACATCATCTTCAAAAATAAGAGCATAGTCATCATCAGTATTCTCATAAAAATGTTTAACTGCTTTTAGGTGAGATAGACAACAACCTATTTCATTCTCTGACATATCATCAGGTGCTCTTCCTTTTAAAAACTGACATACATCATCAGTTCTACCATCAAATCCTTCAATACGAGTATGATTCTCCACACCCCAATATTTGAATTGAGTTTCCATATATACTCTTCGATGAGTATCAGATTCCAAATTCAACCAATAACTATTGGGAATCCCTTTTAGTTTGTAATCAGATTTGTTCTTATCCATTATTCAAAATACTTAATAAGTTTTTCTCTATCACCCTTAATGTATGTAATACATTCTGTTACATCTTCAGGAAGAGCATTCCAAAGATTACCCATCTCAACAGAGGCAGCATCCTTATTATAATTTGTTCCTAGTGGATGATCCATATTGTGATTGTAGTCTCTAATAACAGGTCTTGCCATTAAGAATGATATTGCATTCATTACAAAATCCCAACCCCATCCATGCTTTAACTTATCAGGAGTCATATATTGTAAGAGTTCCCTATTATAATACTCTTCAATAACATCTCTATGAATAAACCATACCGTCTCATCTGTACATGCAACCATCTTAATATTATCATCCTCTGATTCAATACCATTGATATCAGTATGTTCTGGAGTATACCAAACATTCATAACATCAGGAGCATATACACCCCACTCATAAAGATTATAATACTTCCTAGCATCTTTAACTAAAGTATCCCAATCATGATAAGTAGCATCACCTTGAACATGAAAAAGAACTTTCTTATTATCCTTAAACAGTTCTAATGCTTTATTAAATTGTCCACCAAAATATGCTTCATCACCTAAATCTATCCAACCCTCTCTAGTATTCTCCTCATCACTATTGATAACAGTTACTTCACCAAAGATCTTCTTTAAAGCATCTTCAGTAGCACATGTTTTTTCAAACTGATTTCTCCAGTTGAAAATAAATGGTTGAATATCTTGTGTACGAATCTGTGGGAATCTTTCCAAGTATCCCTTACTATCAAAGTCAGCATGATCACCATGATCATTACTAGTATCTAAATCCTGATACAAAGTCTCTAAGAAGGGACTCATGATCCTTGCAAAGTTAGATATATTAGATGACTTAGCAATCAAAGTCTTACAAAGAGATAATGTATATGCATCAATGATAACTTCATCACCAGCTAAAACCCTTTCAGGACTATTTGGTTGAGCATTAATAGAATAATGTAATCCAGCATTACTCATTGTTCTCTGGACATCATAATGATAGATCTCAATACCTTCAAAATGATTCTTAAATTTATCAACTACATCTAATTGATCTGTTGCTAAGAAGATACAATCATAATTACCTTCTTTAAATTCTTTATCTGCTGTTTCAATATATGCTTCAGGTTGAACTCTATGAGTATGACCTACACCATCAGTGCCACGATAATGAACTCCTAATGCATTCTTATATCTTTCTACTGGAATATTATCTATCTTCTCCTGCATTCTTTTATTAAAAGGAAAATACTTTACATATTTCTTTAGATCAAAATCCCTAAAAGATCCCCAAGGATAATCACAATCCCATCCATCTTGAGTATTAAATGATTTAGGTGCATCAGATACTTTTGATTCGTCAAACCAATTATTTGGATTACCATACAACATAAACATTGATGGTGAAACAGATACTGTATTCAGATCTACACCATTGTTTTCTAAAGTTCTAAAACTTGTAAGAATAGTTAAGTAGTTGGAAAGGAATCCACGATGCTGTCCTTCCATCAATGCAATCTCAAAACTCATTTCAATCTCCTTTAATAACACGAGTACTATCTGAATCAAAATGCTGAGTAGAAAACTCAAACAAATCACTATCCTCTAGTGCAAACATTTGATGCCTTAGTCCACGATAAACATGAAACTTATCACCTCTTTCCATAACTAATTCCTCTGCTTGCTCAAAGTCATCATCATCAGAATACTTAACTAATAATTTACCTTCTTGTAAATAAAAAGTTTCATCCTTTAATTTATGGAAATGCCATGAACACTTCTTCCCTTTAATTATATGTAAAAGTTTACCACAATACAATTCAGTATTGACAATCCACTTTTCATATCCCCAACCTTTAGGAACGATTTTAATTTTTGAAGAACTCATCAGAATTAATACCTTTGTCGTCTATAAAATAATCTGCATGGGGTTTACCCATTATCAGTTCATGATACTTAGCACCCCATTCTTTAAGTTGTCTTTGAGTCAACTCAAATAAGACTGCTGAAGCCTTAGCACCTGCAATAAGATACTCTTCCTCAGAAAATCTTCCCATTGCACGAGCAGTAAAATATATGATGTAGTGTCCTTCATCATAAAGTTTATTTAATTTATCTATACGTTGTTTCCAAGGTTCTGCTTTCTCATAATCCCTACCCACAGTAGGGGAACATATAGTTCCATCTATATCAACACAATATCTCATTAACATCCTCCTTAGTTAGTATGTGAGTGCCAAAATTAGAAACTGCAATAGCAGCTGCCTTATTTGCATATGGTATTGCTTCTTCTATTCTACCACATTTTAAATAAAAGTAAACCAATGCAGAAAGAAAAGTATCTCCTGCTCCAACAGCATCAAAGACATCCACTTTCTCTCCAGGATATAATTTACCTCTATATTCTGCACCTTTACTACCTCTAGTAATAATTAAATTCTTTGCTGGTTTAGTTAACTTACTATATTCTAAATCATTTATCTTAACAAAACAATCTTTCTTTGGTAACTTAGTTTTTTTACTATCAATAAAAACAGGACCATCAAACCATTCAACCAATTCAAATATCTTTTCTGTTGTTAAAAAACCTTTATCATAATCAGATATAACAAGAGCATCAAACTTATCTTCAGGAAGTTCATACTCCATAGGTTCGAGAAGAGGTTCTTCATCTACTCTCAAGAACTGTTGATTGTATCTTTCATCAATATAACGAGTCTTAGTAATAGATTCTTTATTAGTAAGAATATAAACTTCAATGTCAAAGGACATAAGATTCTCTCTTACATTCCATGCCATCCCTCTTTTAGTTTCTTTCTTATTAAACTTAAGAATAGGAACTGGTGCCTCAGGATTTAATCTTTCACAAACCCCATAAACATATTCATCAGTACAACTATCCCCTATTAATAATATCTTGAACTGTTTTTGTTGTTGCATACTCACCTATTCTATCAAAGAAGATTAATTCAGCAGCCCAATAAGAACCTATAACTGACTTGTCTTTCCAATCTGATCCAACTATCATTATATCAGGTTTAACAGATTTGACTAGCCCCTCAAGTTCAGAATCATTAGAAAAGAATCTAACTTCATCAACTGCCTTCAAATTTTCAAGAAAAAACTTCCGTTCATTCTGGTTATATATGGGTCTTGTTGGACCTTTCATTTCTCTTACTCTATCATCCGTATCAATTCCAACACAAACATAATCACCTAAACTCTTAGCATAATTTAAGAGTTCTATGTGTCCCCTATGAAGGAGATCAAATGTCCCATTAACGAAGATAGTCTTCATAACACTCCTTAATACCTTGTTCTAATCCAATATAATCTAACTCTACTGGTAGAGTTACATCTGCACAGTATGGAGAATCCATACCTTCATTTTCAATTATAACATCAACAGAATGAATATCAAGGCCATTAATAATATTTGCAATATCAGTTAAACAATACTTCTTCTTATAAACACAATTAACATCTTTTATTTTATGTTCTAAAGCATACTTAATATTCTTATAGATGTCTTTCGTATACATAAAATCCATCTGCCTATTCTTAAATAATTTGATTGGGTTCTTCTCAATATAATTTCTAATATTAACTGCCAGAAATCTATTAGGATCTTCTGTAGGACCAAAGCAACCATACAACCTAACATTAATCCCATTAGGTAACATATCTACACTTCTAGCAATACAATACTTAGAGAATCCATATGTTCCTTGTGGTATCTGAGATATATTAAAAAGAGATGCTCCACTATCAAGATTTACAAAACTATCAACTTCATTAGAATATCTAAAAACATTTTCAAACATTCTTAAATTCTTATCTAACACTTCTAACCCATCAGGCTTTCCATATCTTCCAGTTCCACTACACATGGCAGCATGAATAATGATATCAAAATTATCACCCTCAATAAATTCCTTAACAGCACCACTATCAAGTAAATTTAATTCCTTTGAAGATGGGTCTACTACATCATATCCATCCTGACGAAAGAGTGGTATTATTTCTCTTCCTATAAATCCTTTACCACCTGTAAAGAATATTCTACGATTCTTTTTCATACTTCCACTTAGAGTTTCCTAATAGTTTTTCTAGTTCATCATCTTTAATCTCATAAAAATTCTCTTGAGCAGGGAACTGGAGATCCCTAACTTCATTTACATAATCAGTCAAAGCAGATTGAATTAACTGTCCTGCTTCACAATATCTTTTAACAAACTTAGACTTAAACTCCCAGAATAATCCAACCAAGTCATGCATGATAACAAGTTGACCATCAACTTTATCACCAGCACCAATACCATAGACAGGTATATCTAAAGTCTCTGCAATCATTGCAGAAGACTCTCTAGGCATTGCTTCCAATAATAAGAAAGAACATCCCGCATCTTGAAGTTTCAATGCCTGTTCTAAAATAACCTTTGCTTGATCTGCTGTCTTACCTTGTACTCTATATCCACCCAACTTAGCACGGGTATGTGGAGTCAATCCAAGATGACTCATAACCATAATACCAGAATCACATATTGCTTTAATCCTTTCTACCATACACCCTTCAACCTTAACAGCATCCATTCCTGCTTGAATAAAATCACCAGCATTTCTAATTGCCTCTTCATTAGATATTTGATATGACATATAAGGCATGTCACCAACAGTAAATGCTCTATTAACACCACGAGAAACTGCTCTAGCAGAACGTAGCATATCATCCATTGTTACAGGAATAGTGGTCTTATAACCTAGTGTGGTCATTCCTAAAGAATCACCAACTAGAACCCAATCCACTCCAGCATTATCTGCCATCAATGCTTGAGGATAATCATAAGCAGTGACCCCAACAGTCTTTACCGTATTCTGTTTTTGTTTTTGTAACTTTAAAATTGTTACCTTGTCTTTGTTATCAGCTGGCATATTAATCCAAGGTCTCCACTACCATATTATCATAAAACTCCTCTCTCGACAAGAAAGGATACATATCTTCTAATGGTTTAGCACTAATCGTACCATCTTCATTCTTCTTACCCATAAGAGTAGGAACTACCTCTTGCCATTTCTGACACATGACTTCTATAATCATAGGTCCATCAAAAGAAAAGATAGTTGCTAAAGCAGGAGTGAGAGAATCATAATCAGAAACTTTAGCATAATCTAAATCATACGCATGAGCAATCCTACCAAGATCTGGAAATGATACTCCACTATCTTCATCAGTTCCTATCTCCCTACCCTCAAAGAATTTCTTCTGTGTGGTTCTGATAGAAAGATACCCACCATTATTCCATACAAATAATTTAATAGGAAGTTGATGATGCTTAATAGTTTGAAGTTCTTGTATATTCATTTGCAATGAACCATCTCCCGTCACTCCTATAACACAAGGAGATCCCGCAAAAGCAGCACCTATACAAGCAGGGACAGTAAATCCCATCTCTGCCTGAGCACTGGAAGTTATATAACGATTGTTGCCTTTAATGCCAGTTGCTTGAGAACAAACGTAATAAGCAGATCCAGCATCAGATATTACCACACTATTGTCAGGTTTATGTTTATTAAGTTTACCAGTAAAATCATATAGATCTATACCAGTATTATCAGATTTCTTAGGTGGAATAACAGGCCAAGACTCTCTCCATTTCAAACACTTCTGTTGCCATTCTGGAACATCAACTCTTACACGATTCTCATTCAAGAAATCTTTGAGATCAGAATGAATAAACTTATCAATCTTAACTGTATTCTTAGAGTGTTCTTCCTTATCAATATCAACAACAATAACCTTTGCGT
>Ga0098040_1001208_pt1 | contig 11446 bp, 12 predicted proteins | sample 7_EtaG_FD_75065 | JGI IMG/M metagenome (GOLD analysis project Ga0098040, IMG submission 75065) | Marine viral communities from the Subarctic Pacific Ocean - 7_ETSP_OMZ_AT15161 metaG | ecosystem: Environmental > Aquatic > Marine > Oceanic | place: Pacific Ocean | collected 2015-01-08 | reverse complement strand
TGGAGAGACGATGCAAAACACGTAATTATTTTGTTTTCAGATGAACAGGGTCAAACCTATCTTAACCCGCCAATTACAGAATCTATCTTAGTGGATATGATTAATGCTGCTGATGATTTGGCAGTTTATGTATTTACATCTTATATTTTGACCACTACGGGTCCCGGAAGCGATAATTACAAAGCATTAACCGCTGCTGGCTCCGTTGGTAAACTTTATGAGTTAACAATGAGTGCGATTACAATGTATACTAATCTTCTTGAAATCCTTGATGAAACAGCGTGTGGCGGTAAATAGTGGGTCTACTGTTTTGCACTTTAGGGCTTCTCGGCGGTCTTTCGGTTGTTATGCTAATTTCATTAATTGGTTGGTACCTCTTAAAATAATAACACAATATGTTAAAATAAGAATCTGACTGGAGGTTTCTATGATTGCCGACATTGTCGTTGATCTTCAATATGGAGATTGCGGAAAAGGTAAAGTAACACATAGTTTGTGTAAAAATGAAAAATATACCCATGTAATCAGGTATAACGGAGGTTGTAATGCAGGACATACTATCTATCATGATGGAAGGAAATTCGTCACACATCATATTCCTGCTGGTGTGTTTTTCGGCATTAAGTCTATTATTGGGTCTGGGTGCGTCGTTTCTATTAAACAATTTTTTAGAGAAATACAAGAACTCGAAGATGGAGGAATATCTACAGAAGGACTCATCTACATCGCAGAAAACGCCCACATCATCACAGAAGAACACTTAGAAGAAGATGGTAAGGATACCGCGATTGGTACCACAAAGCGAGGAAATGGTCCCGCTTATCGCGATAAGTTTGGAAGAACAGGCGTAAGAGCCAAAGATATTCCAGAATTAAAGCCCTATCTCGTTGATCTTTATGAAGAACTTCACGAAAGACATTCAAATCCTAAAATATTATTTGAAGGAGCACAAGGCTTTGGCTTGGATATTGATTGGGGTGATTATCCTTACGTAACGTCTTCTAGTTGTATCTCCGCAGCTGCTATTATGAACGGAGTGCCTCCTCAAGCCGTAAGAAATATTTGGGGAGTAGCGAAAGCATATGAAACATATGTTGGCGCTAAACAATTCCAGCCAGAAGGCAAGATATACAACACAATTCAAGAAGTTGGTGAAGAATTTGGAGCTACGACCGGCAGAAAACGACAAGTCAATTGGATGAATATAAACTTCTTAAAAAAAGCGCTTAATATCAATGGTGTAACACATCTTGTTATCAATAAAATGGATGTATTACAGAAAGTAGAAAATTGGTCAGTGTATAAAAACGGTTTAAAATTCAGCTTTCGCGAACAAGGCGCTTTTAAGGATTACATCACCAAGCACACTATGATCGATAATCGCAATAATCAAATCCAACAAATCCACTTCTCCGAAACACCTCATTCAATTTGATATAACTTTAATAAAATAAAACACTAATTATCTTTATGAAGAATATTCGCACATATGCCGATGACTTAATGGAATTCTTCCATCAAAGATATAAACTACAAAACAAGCCGCACGTCCATTTTCAGGATGATGCTAAAAATGGCCAAAATCCTCTTGGAAAAACCGCTCAATATAATCCAGCAGAACAATCGATTGCGATTTTCACTACAGGTCGACATGTCAAAGACTGTTTGCGCTCTTTGGCTCATGAACTAGTTCATCATATGCAGAACGAAAGAGGTGATTTAGATGGTTGCGGCTCTACAGAGCCAGGATATGCCCAAAAAGATGATCATATGAGAGAAATGGAACGTGAAGCCTATGAAAAAGGCAATATGTGTTTTAGGGATTGGGAAGATAGACTAAAACAACTTCAAGAAACTAATTATAAAACGAAAGCACGAAAAGGAGATGCTAAAATGGCTTATAAAAATTGGAGAAATAATGAACTTAACGATATGTTAATGGAAAAATGGGGCTTTAAGTCAAAAGAGGGTTCATTTTTAACTGAAGGTATGGCTACTTATGATTTATCAAAAGCTGACTATGCTACTGGTCAATTAGAAGAGGCACCGGAAGAACTTGACGAAGAGGAAAAGCTTGAGGAAGAAGAGAACACTAATCCTCATTCTACAGAGGCAAAAGCCGCAGCTTTAGAAGAGAAAGAAGACTTAAAAGAACTTAAACTTCGTAAAACCATTAGAAGTATCATTAAAGAACTGGTTTAATATGAAGTTGGACTTAAACAGCCTAACAAGACGCTTTTTATTAGGTGAAGGTAAACAAAAGCCAACAGTTCGTGCCTACGCTGAATCTATTGTGCGTATATTAGATGAAATTCGGCCTAAAAGCCAACGAGAAAGCAGACAATTAAGCGTTGCTAGACAGCATCTCCTCGAAATCAAACGCTTGAATAGACAGCTTACAGAGAGAATATCACTTCTAGAAGAACAAGTCAAGATATTAGAAGAAGGAAAGTAAATAGTGAAGCTTTTATTTGAAAATTGGAGAAAATATAACGAAAATCCATTTCAGTTAATGTGCGAACAATATGAAAGAAAAGTTATAACCGAAGCTCAATTGCTTGAAAGATGGGAGCAAATGGTTATAACAGAATTAAATGAACTAAACCAACAACTAAACGAAATCGATTGGGAAGAAGAAGCAGAATTGACGGCTGATCCTGATTATAAGCCACCTCATGAAAGACCTAGCAAATTTCTTCAAAAAGGTTGGGAAAAATTTAATGATTGGGTTTTAATGAAATCGATACAAATAACTGAAATTGGAAGAACTGCTGCTTTAACAGCTGCAAAAATGATATCTTCGCTAATCAATAAAATTAAATCCTTTTGTAGAGGATATCCGTGGACTTGTAAAATAACAATTGCAGTTTTAGTTGTTATTGCCTTTTATATTATATCAGCATATTTTACCGAAGCTCATGCAAAGCTTTATCATAAAAAGAAACCAGTTCCGGAAGATACAGTTAAAGAAATGAGGGGTCACCTTTACGATATATATAAGCAGCATGGAAAGGAACTTAAGGACATAGTTAAACAAGAAAAGTTCTCGAAATTAATGGTTGAATTAGACAGGCTTCACAAATCAAAAACTCCTGTTGATATTACAAAATCTCAAGAAGGTATCGGCAAAGCACTTAATGCTCTGTGGAACAATGTGGAAAATATGAAACAAGGAACGGAATATGGACCCTTAAACGACGATCCCGAGACACGACAGGCTGTGTTAAAAAGGTGGCTTGATTGGGGCAGCAGAGTCATAGCAAAATATGATGTAACCAAAACGCCAGGCTTTGAAAATGTGAAATACGGGATGAAGCTCACAGGAAAAGGACCAGGATGGTCTCCAAAGCTTCCAACACCATGATATCATGAGGGGGATATAAAATGGGCGGTGTAGCGGGTCATTTAGCGCATTTATACGACAATCGTGACCTAACTTACAACAAAATGGCGGAAATACTCCAAAAAGCAGCCAAAGGTGAGCTTATTGGGACCGAAAAGACCGATGGATACAACATTTATCTCGGTTTTGTTGATGGTAGAGCACGTGCAGCACGTAATAAAGGCGACATGTCCCGTGGTGGTATGACCATGGAAGACCTCGTTAACCGTGAGTTTAGAGGTGGCGAGAAATCCAAAAAAGCCTATGTTACAGCGTTTGCAGCCTATGAAAAGGCATTAAATAGCCTTTCAGACGAAGAAAAAGCGCAAATATTCGGTCCAGCGGGCGAAATCTTCTATAATACCGAAATACAAGGTCCCATTGCTCCCAATGTCGTCAATTATGACGAAAATGTCCTCAATATTCATCATATGGGGCATAAAAAGTATAATAAGGACGCCAACACTCTTGAGGTGGTCGACCATGAAGAACAATCTAAATATTTAGACGCTGTGGTTGATAGATTTGAACAAGCAACGGCGAATGAACCTTTTAGTGTACGAAGAACAGCCTTTTTAAACCTTAATCACATCACAGATGAACAATTAATCAATAATGTATTAGATAGAATACAAGCTAGCGGTTATAGCGGGAATATGACTATCAATGATTATTTAGAAAGCAAACTTTACCCAATGGTAGAGAAAGACCTACCTCAATTAGATGAAAACAAAAGACAATTGTTAATCGATAGGATGTTAAAGAAAGAAGGCGCGCCTACAACACCTCAAATAACTAAAGGCATGCCCAAAGAAGACAAACAAATCGTATCGCAGTATAATAAAAATTCAAAATTCATTATAAAAAAGCTAATTGAGCCAATTGAGCTAGCTATTCATGATTTAGCAGTGGAACTACTACGTGGGCTAAAAAGCGCTTATATCCTAGACAACCGGAAAGAGGTGGATAGACTTAAAGAAGAAACCGCCGAAGCCATTAAAGCCATTCAGTCATATGAAGGTGAAGGTCAAGAAGCAGCACATGACATTTTAGTCCAGCAAATCGCCAAATTAAAGCATCATGACAACATTGATACAGTTGTTGAAGGGTTTGCTTTCCAATATGATGGTCAGATGTATAAGTTCACCGGAAACTTTGCCCCAATGAACCAACTTTTAGGCTTATTTAAGTACGGGAGGGGCAAGGCCCCTCCGATGGTCAAAGAAACGATCCTAGAGCAAAACGAAGCCGATAATAGTAAAGAAATCATAGCAATTTATCCAGGCAGGTTCCAACCAATGGGCAAGCATCACGCTAAAGTATTTAAAGGGGACGAGGGCGGTGCCGGCATTCAAGATATATATGATAATGCTTTTATCGCAACATCGGACGCAAAAACCAAACCGAATTCGCCTTTTACTTTCGCACAAAAGAAAAAAATCATAGAAGCACACGGAATTGATCCTAATGTGATATTTAAAGTTAAAAATCCTTACTACGCCAAAGAAATAACTAATAACTATGATCCTGAAACGCATAGAGTGGTTTATTTAGTCGGCGCTAAAGATATGGCGGAAAATCCTAGATTTGCAAAAACTGAAGGCACAACTAAAGAAGGATTTGATTGGAGCATAGAAGTCGCTCCTCACGTTTCTATAGAAATACCTGAATATGGTGAAATGTGCGGAACTACATGTAGATTGGCCTTAAAAGATGCCACTGAAGAAGAGTTTGAGACGATTATGGGATTTAAAAACCCCGAAGTGTATGAAATGATTAAAAATAGATTAAATGGCATAGTACAGGAGAATACCCAGCATTTTCTGGGTATTTTTCGCGGGCTAGCTGATGAAGTTCTTTTAGAGGAAGGATTTTTTAAACCCAAAGAAGAAAAAGTGTCTGACAGGGTAAAAAAAGATTTTTATTTAACAATTAAGAATCTAGATTCACGATCCGGTCGAGGTGATGCTCAAAATATGGAGAAGTGGATCGAGCTAGGCGCTACATCCACGATGATTAATCAGATATTTACATTAATGTATTATGGTCAACGTAAGTGGAAAAACGGCATTAATCGTATATACTATTCTGTGCCCTCTCAAACAATTAAAGACCCATATCATTCGAGTTCATTATTTACTAAAATTCGGGTTGATAAGAGAATGTCGGCAGGAAGAGAGCTTTGGGCTAGCCGCGATGATCTCCTCGCGGTGGGCGAGCAGCCTCCGATCAAATTTGAGAGAATCGCGGATGCGATGCGACATACCAGTGTGGTAAAGAGCCTCCGTCAATATGATTCTGGAAATTATTATAAATCACTCGGATTGCGGCTTATAGATATTATTAATATGGTTCCAGCGACTTCAACTCGCTCAGAGCAGGATTGGAGAGCGCATGGAAGCCCAACGTCGCCGGTATACGACAAAGCTAACAAGATCTGGAATGTCTCGGATGAGCTATACAAACAAGAACACGCTAAGATCAAGACATGGCAAGAATTTGTAGCCCTCAATAATTATCCCCCAGCAGTAGAAATAATAAACGATAAATTTGTTGAATCTGAAAAAAGCAAAAACGCCAGAAAAGATCATCTTGAAAATGTAGTACACAAAGCGCTTCCTTTATCGATGCCTTTAGAGGTTGTAAAATCGGGTGAGTTTGATAGTTGGATTAAAGGAGCAGGCGCAAGATATGGTGGCGGCTTAAGCTTAGCAACTCCAAAAGGCGAAAAGGGTGCTTTAAGCGTTGCTGATGGGCCTGGCGAATTATCTCTTGCGGAAAAAAGAAAACAATTAGAAGAAGAGGAAGAACTGGAAGAGCATGGTCTGGCCGGCTATGCTGGTCCAGTTGGAAGACCTAGGCGCAGAAAAATAAAAGAACAAGAAGTAAACGAAGCATTAAACTATTTATTGCAGAAACTTGGAGTATAATATATGATTAATCGCGATGAATTCTTAACAGAATTAAAAGAAGAACAAAGATTTCGTAAAGTCTTACGTAAACTTCTAGAAGGCTATATGAAAGAGAAAAAACAAACTCAATTACTGGAAGAGCAAAGAATTCGTAAAGTTATTCGCGTTTTAATCAAAGAAAGTAAAACTGAACTTTTAAATGAAAAAGAAGAAGTCGTTCCTCACGCTTCTACTGGAATAAACGAATTAGAAGTAATACTTCAAGCAATAAAGGATACTTCAAAACAAGCCTATAAGCGTCTAACTACAAGTCCAGATCAAAGAAAGGCTTTTATCTCTACTTGGAAATGGCTTTTTAAAGCTGCTTTCTCTGAAGATATGAAATTGCGAAACGCAGCAGAAGCAGCAGCAGAAAAAATTGATAAAAACGGTTTCGAGACTTCTGCTGGCGCGGCTGACGAGTTGATACAAGAACAAGAAGTGCCGGAAAAACAAGAGGTCGAAGAAGAAGAAGACGATGAGCAGTTTACAATGAAAATTACGGATCCAAAACTTCAAACTGCAGAGCCAGAAGAAGAAGTTCAAGAGCCAACAGAAGAAGAAGAGCACGATTTTAAAGTTTCAGAACTGATCACATCTTTGGATGATGTTGATCGCGCTGGGCCAAGAGCAGCTGCGAAGTTATATAATGCGACCAGAAAACAAGTTATGGCTGAGTTTGATCAATTAAGTGGCGAAGATGCTGAAAATTTCTATAAATGGTTCTTTATTAATATGTTGGGCACAAAATTAGCTGGTTTCGAAGGAGATCCGGAAATTAAGCCTCTTACCGGCCATTTTCAATATGCCGAAGCAGCTTTACAGAAATTAGGTATTGACACCGATCCGGAATTACTGCCTATAGAAGATGCTGACGCTTTTAACATTCCATCCGACGAATTTTAATCCAATAAAATAATATCACTTAAATTATCCCGAAAAATATGCTATAATTAAAACCATAAGCTATGACTTGGAAGAATAGAAAAAGAAAAAAGAAAGTAACTAAATATGAAAGCTATAGTATTATTAATAAGTTTAAAACTGAAAAGAAAATTACTAACTCAACTTTAAATGATATTAATAATATATCTTTAGAAGATTTAGTAGCTATTAAATTAGAACTTTCAACTAGATATTTATGCGGTAAATTTTACGGCATGCCTCTTTGGAGAATAACTAGACATACTGTAACAGACGCTCTTTTAAAGACTGCTTTAAGTATAGCAAGAACTAAAAAAGAAGCGGCAAGATTTCTTGGTATTGATTATATGGAACTTAATAGATATATAAAGAAATATGATATAATACCTTTTTTTGAACACGGGGGCGAAACGGTTTCGACAGAGAAAGAATAAAATAAATGTGCAAGACTGTATGAGTAGTACAGTAAAAATACTCAAACTTTATAATTGCCAACGATAACGTTGAAATTGAGTACGCACTAGCTGCGTAGTCGGAAGTTATTAGTGACTTTCTTAACAGATACTAATCATTTTCAGTTTTAAGAAAAACTGATGGTGCGCGCAGAGGGATTTAAGTTTGTCAGTGTCAAATAACTGACTAATCTTGTGAATGACATTGTTTTTGATATTTTTTGGACGTGGGTTCGACTCCCACCGTCTCCACCATATAAAAGGAGCATATATGAATCGCAAAGTAGAATATATTTGGATTGATGGCACAAAACCAACACCCCAATTAAGATCTAAAACTAAAATATTAAATGTCAATGAAGAACCCCCAATATGGGGATTTGATGGTTCTAGCACTAATCAAGCAGAAGGATCTAATTCCGATTGTGTATTAAATCCGGTGTTTGTTTGTAATGATCCAATTCGTGGTTGGGGTCATGAATTGGCTTTGTGTGAAGTATTGAATACAGATATGACTCCGCACGAATCAAATACAAGAGCAGCTTTATCTAAAGTATACGAACGTTGTAAGGGCGAAGATGTATGGTTCGGAATGGAACAGGAATATACTTTTATGCATCCTCAATTTGGCACTGCGCTAGGATTTGCACGTGCTCAGAATAGTTACAAAGGGCTCGGACAACGTGAGATTCTCCCGCAAGGTCCATATTACTGCAGTGTTGGAGCTGGATTAGCAATTGGTAGAGATGTTGCAGAAGAACATCTTGATGCTTGTTTAGAAGCAGGATTAACATTATCAGGAATTAACGCTGAGGTAATGCCAGGACAATGGGAGTTTCAGGTTGGTCCGGTCGATGCTCTAGAAGTTTCTGATCAATTGTGGGTTGCTCGTTGGTTGTTGCATAGAATTGCAGAAAAACACAATATTATTGTATCTTTTGACCCAAAACCAGCTGAAGGTGATTGGAATGGCGCAGGATGCCATACTAATTTCTCTACCAAGTCGATGAGAAGTTCCATAGAAGCTTGTGAGAGAGCAGCTGTGGCTTTGGGAGAACGATCGCACCTACATATTGAAAATTATGGTGCTGATATTGAAAAGAGACTAACAGGCGATCACGAAACTTGTTCCTATAAAGAATATAGGTGGGGAGTTTCAGATCGTGGAGCCTCTGTAAGAATTCCATGGCAAGTAGCAAAAGATGGTAAAGGTTATATTGAAGATAGACGACCTAATGCTAATTGTGACCCATATGTGGTTACTAAATTAATTACAGAAACTGTTTGTGGAGGCAACTAATGGAAACCAAAAAATGGACAACTGCGGCTCAATTTAATACGTATGAAGAGGCAGGTGCATATAGAAAAGAACTAATAGAGGATCATGCATTGGTTAAGGTTAAACGCGGTGCAAAGACTTATAGGGTTAAGATTTGGAATCCTCTTCCTGAAAAAGAAGAAAAACAGAGAAAGAAGGGAAAAAAGAAAAATGCAAACAAAAAGGTTCGCAATTGATTCTAAGGGCAAAAGAATCTATATTGGTTCTTCAGTGCGTTATAGAAATTCCACTTATTTGGTTGAAGACATGAAATTCCTCAGTTGGAGCAGATCTCAGTATTTAACTTTGTGCGAGAATAAAAATAAAAACAAAAAAGTGGATTTTGTTCTTTCTTCTGATGTTTTGATGGTTTATTCAAGGCGCCAAAATACGAGAAATAACAAAAGTGGCTAACTATTTATTCACAGGGAGACTATAACCATGAACGAAGAAAATTGGGATCTACCAGATAATCCACCAGATGATTTTGATTTTGTGGAGGCTTATGATGATGAGCCTTCTTTAGATGATAGAATGTTGGAAGACAACGTTGCACCTAGCGCAATTAATTGTGCTTTTGTTGGTGTTGGTGGAGGAGGAGGAAAACTAGCTAAGGCGTTTTTAGATCTGGGATTTAATAAAACCCTCCTTGTAAATACAACAGAGAAAGATCAGCCTGAAGGAATCAATCCAGAAAATTTTATTTTAATTCCAGGTGCTGATGGAGTTGGAAAAGACGTTAAATTAGGTAAAGAAATATTATCAAACAACAGCACATTGGTTGAGGACGCTCTTAGAACACGTGTAGGTAAAGTTGATTGGGTTTTTGTTTTAGCAGGAGCAGGAGGAGGCACTGGAAGTGCCAGCTACGTCCTCCACAAAGCAATGAGTCGCTATTTATCTTCGATTGGTGCTAGTGGAAAAGTTATATACATTGTTAGTACACCATCTGCGCAAGAACTTTTAAATCCAACAATTAAATCTAATTGTGAGATAATGTTGAAAGATGTAAAGAAGCATACACACGTTGTAATCGACAATGAAAAACAGTTGCAACTGTTGCGTGGTAAAGTTGGAATGTTAAATATGTATCCTGCAGCAAATAGAAACTTTGCAAAGCTATTGGCGCAAGTTTTTAAGTTAGCAAACGAACCTTCTCCAATACAAGCTTTTGATTCAAAAGACCTAGAAAGATGTCTTAACACCCCAGGAAGAATTTTGCTGGGTAGCACTGTTGTGAGAGATCCCTCAAAAGCAGATTTAGGAGCGTCGGTTTTTCAAGGATGTTTAAAATCTTCTCCTTGCCCCACTCCAGCAAACAAATCAAAAACAGGAGTGCTTCTTTTAATAGCGACTCCGGAAATGGCTGATGACCCAACGATTAGCAATAGATTGGAAGCTGCTTTTTCATATGTAGGCGGAAGAGCAGACACATTGTTTTCTGGTGTGTATATTAGAGATGAGCTTCCTGGTTTAATTGCTTTAACTTTATTAGGCGGAATGTAGGAGCTATTAGGAATGGCATATTCACAAATTTTAAGAAATGTTAATTTTATTTGTGAACCCAGTAACGTAACAATCGATGTTGAATTTCCACCTAGCTCTAGAAGTTTTATACTAACATTGAAAATGGATAATGCGGTTGCAATGGAAACCAGCCACAAGACAAGTGATTTTCCAACGACCCAAGATGATTATAATGATTGTATTGTAAGTTTTTGTGATCGTTTTATGTCACTAGAAGAAGATGATCTTTACTCTTATGCCAATAATTATATGCGGGCGCTGAGCATATACAGAAATTTAAAAAAAGTTCTAAGCAAAACTGGAAAAACCGTATGGGAAAAATCTTAATTTTTAGCTGTAAAAATATCACTCAATTCCAAATCTTGCATAACTGATTTATATAATAAATATTTGCACAAATACTTGTCTATATATTCTTTTAAATCTTCATATTTTGTTGACAAAGAAAGCACGTGAAAGCGCATAAAAACGGAATGCAGCAGCCCAATTAACTCTCCTTGTTCATTAACAATCATAGAACCAGAACTTCCCGGAGCGGCTGGTAAGGTATAAAAAGCATTATGCTCTAACTCACCATTAAAACGTCCTTCTAAAATAGGTACCATATTTGGCCCAACGATACTCTGTGGTGCTCCGATATTATATATTTTTTCTCCTGGCCTGGGCCCGCGACTAGCAATTCTCACAATGCTAACATCTTCTGTCATGCCCTCTGCATAAACTAGGCAGACGTCAATATCTTCTTGATAATGTAAAGAAACGGCTTCAAACGCAGTACCGTCTAGTCTTTTTGCTTTGTAACGAGAAGTGACAGTAGTATTTTCTATAGAAGGTGATGAATCTTTACAAAAATGCGCAGCGGTTATTATAAAGGCGCCATCTGAATGTAAAT
>Ga0098040_1001207_pt1 | contig 11459 bp, 17 predicted proteins | sample 7_EtaG_FD_75065 | JGI IMG/M metagenome (GOLD analysis project Ga0098040, IMG submission 75065) | Marine viral communities from the Subarctic Pacific Ocean - 7_ETSP_OMZ_AT15161 metaG | ecosystem: Environmental > Aquatic > Marine > Oceanic | place: Pacific Ocean | collected 2015-01-08 | reverse complement strand
TGACGCCCGACCTACCCGAAGGGTTCAACGGGCTGGGCTTTCTCGGCTGCCTACTCACCGCACAGGAAGGATCTTTTGGAATTAGCTAGTTATTACGAGGACTTAGACGATCAGGAGTTCCAGGCGCTCGCAGAAAGTTGGCGCTCAAGTGATGAACTCAATCGTTACGCGGACTTACAGGACAAGAAAGTTCTTGACCCCGACCCCCTTTCCGTGGTACAATAGGGGTTCCAGTAGAGGATTAACCGATGAAAGACGACAAGACAACCGAAGCCCAGCCCGCGCCAGTCGCGAGGCCCTACGATCTCCAGCGTGATGCGTTCAGCCTCATGCGTGACGAGCCATTCTATGCGCGGATCTTCGCCCGTATGGACAAGACCGCGACCACGGGGATCCCCACCGCAGGTGTGCGATTTAACAAGGAAAAATTGCGCTTCGAGTTGGTATACAACCCGATCTTCATGGGCAACCTGTCCCGTGCCGCACGGATCGACGTGTTGAAGCACGAGGGGGCGCATATCTTTCTGGATCACTGCACCACTCGCACGGTTGCCGAGGAGCACCACCGTATGTGGAACGTCGCGACCGACTTGGCGATCAACTCCTACCTTGAACACCTGCCTGAAGGGTGCTGTATGCCCGGTGAAGGCCCGTTCGCGGAGTATCCGGCCTATCAGTCGGCTGAGTGGTATTTCAACAAGCTGAAGAAGGATGGGGAGCCCGACAATGACGACGGCGACGACGAGGGCGGGCCGGGTAATCCTTGCGAGAATGGCGACCCCAGCGACGGCGATCAGGAAGGTGATCAGGGAGGACCGAACGGCGGTGAAGGACAGGGCGAGCCCACCGATGGATCGGGCGGATCTGGTGGCAGCAAGATCGACGATTACCAGTTTGACAGCCATGAGGGATGGACAACCGACGAGGAGATCAGCGAGGCAGAGCGCGAGGTTGCCCGTGAGCGTATGCGTGACATCGTTCGCGATGCGGTTGAGGACTGCGACGGGGGCAAGGGCTGGGGAAGCGTTCACGCGCCAATGCGCGACGTTCTACGCAAAGAGTTCAAGCGACAGACGATCAACTGGCGATCCGTTCTTCGGATGTTTGTCCAGTCCAGCCAGCCGAGCAAGCGGCGATCTTCCATCCGTCGCCTAAGTAGGCGATATCCTTGGGTTCATCCAGGTCGCCGCACCGACAAGGTCGCGAACATCGCGATCAGCATCGATCAATCTGGATCGGTTTCAAGCAGCGAGTTGCAAGTATTCTATAATGAATTGGAGGGGTTAGCGAAACTCGCAAACTTCACCGTAATTCCCTTTGACGATCAAGTATTTGAAGACGGGATCACCGAGTGGAAGCGGGGCGAGACGCACCAGTGGAAGCGATGGACTTGCGGCGGCACCAACTTCGACGCACCCACGCAATTCGTCAATGATCACAAGGACTTCGACGCACATATCATCATGACCGATATGTATGCACCGAAGCCAAAATCATCAAGGGTTCCGCGCCTTTGGGTCGCATCCGAGCACAACGCCCGTCGTCCCTACTTCCAGCCAAGTGCTGGGGAGCGGATTTTGCCAATAACTGTGGATAGTTAGAGGATTTTCGCGGAATGGGGTGTTTTCTCACACGGGAAAATGCCCCATTCTAGGCAAATAGCCGAGATCATTGAGGAAAATGGTAGGATCATTGATAAAAATGGGTGGAATCAGGGGGATCGTGATCGATGCTGGGATCGGTCGCGACGGCGATTTAATCCATAAAATCAAGTGGTTACCGAACAAAGGGCAGGCAAGCCTAGCCGAAACCTGGATCAATCGGCGGCTCTTTAAGCCCAATGATTTCAAGGTGTTAGTGAAGTGTGACCTTTATGGCGAGGAGCAGGCAGGGTTATGAACACACCAGTTACAATACTTGTTACCGTCGCGTTAGTGCTTGTAATCATTAACGAATTTAGCGCAGTTCTCACAGGAGAAGAGAAAGTGACAGTCAAAACCCTTATCATCGTTTCCCTAGTAATTGCGGCTATTTGCGTAACACATAGCATTGGTTGTGGTCTATGCTTATAGAGGCGCCAAAAACCAAGTATAATCAAGGGGATATGCTACGCTACTCTAACAAGATAGGGGAGTCTGGCCGCACGGAACTATGCGTAATCACTGAGGTTTTCACCCTTGAAGAAGAAGACCTATATTACAGAGTTATGTGGCTGGGCGGCTCGTACTTGGAGCAAATGATCTATCATTACAGCCACTTAGACGACAGCACGATGTATAGCACAGTGATGCGAGGACAGTAATGGAAAAACCTCTGTATAATCAAGGAGATCTGCTACAGTACCAGCGGCGAACATCGAAGGTCGCGCATCTATGCGTAATCACTGACGTTTTCACTACGGGGCGGGGGAAGTATGCCGACACCTATTACAAGTTTATGTGGTTCAATGATGGAAGCAAACAAGTCTTTCAGATCAACACCTTAGACGATGATCTTAACTTCAAGCTAGTTGCGCGAGGACAGTGATGGAAAAACATCAATATAATCAAGGAGATATAATACAGTTCCAGCGAGCTATTGACCGACCGCGCCATCTACTTGTAATCACTAAGGTTATTGAGCCTTACTATCAAGTCAGACACCTGAACCTCGACATCATCGACTGGAAGATCTGGGATATCAAGGACTTAGACGACGACCCCAACTTCAAGTTATTGGTCCGAGGACAGTAATGAAAAGCAAGTATAATCAAGGAGATATAGCACAGTACACAAACAATGACGGCAGCAAGGAACTGCTTGTAATTACAGAGGTTTTCGAGTCTATGGGCAGTCTGCGATATGCTGTTCACTGGCTCGATTTCAACGCGGGGAAAGGTCGCTGTAAAATCAACACCTTAGACGACAACCCCGACGTATCACTATTAGCAAGAGGACAGTAATGAGAAAGACGTATAACATCGGTGACTTAGTAAGGATCCGAGAAGAAGAACTAATCGGCTCCAAGTATGGAACAATACACGACAAATACAGGAGCCTGTCAACCGGCAAGCCTGTTTACTCTGTGTTGGTAACAGGCGAGGGTAAGGATATGATATCATTCGGGAAACCACTGTGTATCACACTCGATCATGATGACATATTAAGTCCCGAGGCATAAAGATAATAATATCAGTATGTTAGAGGTCAAGTGGTAAGTAGTGGGAAACAGTGGTCTTTTGTGGATCGTTATAGAATAGCCAATGATATCAAGATGTTATGTAGTAAGGATATAAGAATGTCCCAATTTGTCAGTGAGATCAAGTGTATACACGACAGTGCAGGCAGTCAACCCCAATCGCCTGGGGTCTATTGTCCCCACCTAAACGCAACCCTGCGAGCCTGTCGTGTAAGTCCTTGACGGCAACAACCGTGCCAACTATGCCAATCAAGAACCATGCCAAGTCTGTCAGCCAAGTCCATACGGCAAGACCCGTGCCAACCTCAAAAGATCTTTTACTAGGCAACATTTGCCTGGGGACAGCTGACCCCTGGGGACAATTGACCCCAACTTCGTCACAAAGTGTGCGAGGCCAAGAGATATCCGAGCAATCCCGACCTGTAACTATGCGAGATCACTACATAAAAACATCGTTTCCAGCCTCTGAGTTAGGTTGCTCCTTAATGGTTATAACTTCGAGGACAATAATATATAATGATTACAATAGGTTAGACACTATATACTCTCCAGTGTATCATAACTATAGGAGAACACAAAGGAAATGGACATAGGCATACTCATAATCATATCACTAAGTGTGACAGCCGCTTTGCTTTGGCATGACATCAAGAAAAGCTCAAAGAAATCAAAGCGTTAGAGCACAGGGGGTCCTCCCCCTACCCCCCTACCCCCTCACTACGGACTCTAAGTTGCCGGAATCACTAGGGTATCTGGATGCCGGCTTAGTACGTTCACGATCATTCAGAAAAAATCCCAAAATAAAAAATCCTAAAACTTAGGACTATTTATAACCATGGCAGACGATAACGGACAAATCTCAGCAAAGCAGATATCCATCGTGCTTGGCCTGGTCACAACCATAGCCGGCGCAGTTGCCGGCTGCCTAATGATGTTGTACGGAACCCAGATAGACAACATCCGAGAGGACAGCGCAGCAGATCTATTGAGACTAGAAGGACAAATCCAGAGACTGGATAACGATTGCGATGACAATATCAGACAATTGCAGGCAGTCTGCGACCAAAGGCTCGATGATAGAGACGCGAGATATGACGTGGCCATGCAACAAATGCACGATATAAAGGATTTGCATAGGGAAGCCATCGATGAGCTAAACCAATGCTTAAGAGAACGCGATTAACCTGATATAATATCAGTATATACTAGGAGGATGGTGTGGATCAGGGAATGAAGGACATATTGGAGAATCTGAGGATTGCCGGCATAGTAATGCTGCTGTCTTTATCAGCTGTGGCCATCGTGATCGATTCGCGAACCCCGATCACAGTGGATCCATCAGCAAATCAACCGGTAATTGCCCCACTTGAAGGGACAACACTGGGACGAGCGCGCTTCCGCGCGTCGAATTGTGCTTCATGCCACGGAGAAGGCGGCCAAGGCGGCGTGGTTAACCCAAATTATATCAGCAACACAATCCCCGCACTTGATTCACTGGCGGATCGGATGATGCTGTATGAACCAGAGGACGCAGAGATGGCTATCAGCATCCTGACGTCTGGTGTTCAGCCAACTGACCAGCCATTCCGAACTTATCCGCGGTTTATGGCCCAATTGGAGTCAGTCAGGGACACCATTAGGGCTGGTCGCACCGCGGGACGACTGGATCCGGATGGTGAAACCCCCGTCAACATGCCTGCTTGGGGTTCGAACCTTGATTCGCGCGAAATCGATGCCATCATTGCTTATCTGATATCTCTTTATGAGTGGGATGCATGAACGCGACGATCAAGCGAAAACTCACCAAACTAGCGGATTATATCTATACCAGAACCGGACCCGCCGTGAAAGGCAATTATCGTGAACTAAAATTTGGCGATTTAAGGATGCATTCCACGTTCCTTGCGCCAAAATCCGGCTGGTTATGCGTAAAAGTGCCGACTGCTGATAGATTAGACGGGGGAATCACCGATTATGGCCCAACATTTGAGAAGCCAACCCGAATAAACGCCTATTGTATTGAACATCCCGGCCTGACATTCTTTGAGGATGATGCGGAAGTCCAAGTTGTAACACTTGAGGCTGCCCTGGTGGTTCCCTGCTTCACCAAGCAAGACCAAGGGATGCGCCGTATTTCGATTATTGGCTGATATTACTATTTATTATATGATGAGAACTCTATTCCTGATAATGCTTCTATTGGCATTGCATGCCTGCGCGGCACATATGCCGGCATCTGAGACGTTTATAGTCCAGGAGAACTCAGCTGCATGCGCTTCACGCTCAATAAGAGGATATGAGCGCGACCCTTGCACAACATATAGGTTGGTGTGTTATCCCAACCGTCACGGCACGTGCATACGTTCCAACCAACAATAAATAATTTTTTTCGATAAGGAGTATCACTATGAATGCACAACTTTTTTGCTTGGTCATGGCTTTGTTGGGGGATGAATTCGGCACCCTTCCGGCCGAAAGGATCGAATTGGCCTGTGAAATGGCCGAACACTTAATTGAAACAGTGGAACAATATGATATTGAGCCTGCTGTATTTGCTGGATTGATTTTTTATGAGTCTCGTTGGCGGCCAAATGCTGTTTCTCATTCTAATGCTTGCGGTCTCACGCAAGTTTTGCCTCGATATGCCGACGAAACCTGCGAAGAACTGATGAATCCCGTCGTTTCCATCTCTGTTGGGGCCGAAAAACTTGATGGATGGTCGAGGATGACTGTTCGTGATGAAAACGGTCGTCGTAGGGCCCCTCGTCCTGGCGGGATCCGTGAAGCACTGGCTTGTTATAACGTCGGCCATGCCTGCTTGAACTCTGAACGTGGTACAAATTATGCTGATCGTATAATGCGATATGCCCGTCATTTTGATAGAATCGCTGCCGAAATTGAAACATGCTCTGAGCATTAAAAAATTTCGGCAAAGCTCCGATAAGCCCCATGACAAACTAATATACTATGTGAGCAATGATGTCCGTCTATACAAAAAGATTGATTGCACGTTCTGTGCGGGGACTAGAGAGTTATATCCCTATGCTCTTTGCCCATATTGTGATAAAACCGGCACAACTTATGTCGAAGCCAGCATAAAATCGATTGCTGAGTATTGTAATACTTGCCTCACCTCCGAAGAATTAAATAAAATGATCGATCTCCTCGATTCTTGACTATTTATTGTATGTAAAAAGGAGATTGCTGCATGAAAATCACAAAATCATTTCTAAAACAAATTATCAAAGAAGAACTTCAAGGATTTGGCCAAGGCGAACCCGGAAAAGATAACTTTTCCAAGAAAAGGGTCGTTCATTTGGATGAAGAAGACAAAGCTCCAGCAAGCTTGATGCAATTACAAAAAAAGTTGATTGTGGTGGCAAAAAACCTCCCAAAATTATCAGGCCTTGACACTAATGAAATTAAGCTTTTTAACGCCCTTCTCGATAGGGCTCTTAATGCAGCTACCGGCGGAAATGCAGCAACCACCCTTAAATACGCTGTGCAAAAGTTGGGCACAGAAAAAGAAGAGGCGCCTGCGCAGCCTTCCGAACCACCTGTTGTATAATGCAATTAATAATGGAAAATTGGCGAGAATATAAAAATCGCCAGTATCTCTTAGAAGACCCAGTATATGTCACTGCAACTCTGGGAATTCTAATACCATTAAATGAGTCTTATCCTTATTCTTCCACCTTAACTGAAGAGATACTTCGCGAACAATTGTTGCTTGAAGCCTTTTGGGATCCTGTTGTTGCCTGGGGGAAAGCGAAAGCCGGCTCCACCAAAGAAAAGGTTAAAAATTTAGCCAAAAAGGCCGACACTTGGGGCCAAGATCTGGCAGACACAATGCACATGTTATATAAAGCATTCTTCGAAGGGAAGGTAGCTATATACAACGCCGGCTTACAAGAAGAACTCATCGATCCATTAAAAACTCCAATTTTAGAATTTTTAGATTTACTGATCGAAAGGGGCCCCAAGTGGAATATGCCTACTTTTTCAGCCTGGGCAAAAAAAACCAAGGAGATGGTTGTTGATGAACTAAACGAAGCTTCAAGCGCAGCACAGCGAGGGTGGAAGGGTTCCTTAAGTCTTACTGTGGTCGGTTTGGGTCTCGTATACCTTTGGAAGAAAGCTGGTTCGGCAATTCGTGAGATATTAAAATTAGCTGCTGACATCAGGGCCCGCCACACTGCAAAACTTGTAGAACCAATAAAGAAAAAAATTACGGACCTTGTGAATGGAGTATTGGCAAATTTAGTTAAAAATACACTAAAGGAAGTCTTTAAGGCTGCCTCTGCCGTGTTTGGTAACGTTTTGGCGTGGGTTAATAAGCTAAAACAAATATTTGGTGGCTTAACTTTTGTCATCGGGGGCCTCAGTTTCGTACAAGAATACTTCGGTCACGAAGTAGAGCATGAAGAAGATCCATATATGATGGACCTTCCGGATATCGACCAAGACGCATATGCGGATAACGAACTTGAACGTCTGACCCAGGCCCGAATGGCTGCGAAGCAGCAGAAGGCTACTTGAAAAAATCATGAATACACGAAAAATATTAGAAAATTGGCGCGATTACCAAAAAAGCTGTGAGAAGCTCTCTGATTCTGGATATATCACTGGAATATTGGGAGTAAGTGTCCCTCTTAATGAGTCTTATCCATATTCTCCTGCTTTGACAGAGGAAATCCTTACAGAACACATGCTTTATGAGAACTTTATTAAAAGCCTTTTGGGAACTGCTAAAAAAGCCGCCGGAAAAGTAAAAGACTTTTCTGTAACCTTTTATAAAATACTACAAGACAAAAAAGCCATGAAATCTTTCCTGCTTCTTTTACAAACAAAAATTATCAACCCTGTAGTTAAGAAACTACACACCGTATTTAACAAACTTAGTCAGGTTTCAGTAGGTGGGTTAAATACCGTGGTTGAAAGAATTTCTGAGGGTTTTTTTAAAATGCTCGATAGTTTCAAGCAGATGTCGTCTGGATGGAAGAAAGCCATGGTTGGATCCTCTCTTGCTATCTTAGTGAAGTGGATGTATGATCAAACTGGAGAGTTGATAATCACTATTCTAGAAAAACCGCTAGAAGAACTTACAGGACCCTTTGTTAGCGAAATAAAGACAAAGTTGTTAGATTTATTGAATGATCATTTTGGTATTGGCTTGATTAAAAATACCCTCGCCAAGGTTGTTGATATCAAAACTTACTTAGGTTGGATCGGCCCAATCGTCGATGGCGTCGGGGTTGTAACGGATGCCTTGGCTCCAGTAACATCCAGGATGTCTTCTGTTGGATTATAAGGTAAAAAAATGAGGTGCTAGTATGGCGATAACCATTAGAAGAATATGGGATAAACTAAATAATCTTTCAAGCACTGTAAACGATTTAAACACTGGTAACAGTAATTTGATAACTGCCGATCTCTCTACTGGAGGTTTCACCGGTGATAAATTGGTAGTTGGTGGTTCAACAGCCGGCACAATTGCAGCTGGGCAACTGGTTTATTTATCTTCTTCCTCAGTATGGACTCTGGCTGCAGCTAATGATACAGGAGTTGGAGAAGACGAAATACTAGGGATTGCCCTCTCTGCATCTCCGAATTCGGCCGGCGTGTTAACAAGTGGTATTTTTAAATTAAGTACGAGCTATATTAGTGGAGGGGCTTTTACTGTTGGGGCTCAAGTATATATGCACCCTTCAACAGCTGGTTCATATACTAGTACGCGACCGTCGTCGTCCGGACAAATTGTCAGAGTTGTTGGTCATGCGGTCGCGACTGATATTATTTATTTTAATCCTTCGCCAGATTATGTTGAGCTATAGGATATATGTTGGATGACGATATTAAATGGTATCTCTTTGGATGGCACTATGAAGATTAATGGCATATCATTAGCGGTCGTAGAGACAAGCTCAGTCACAAACTATACCGATTTGCCAACTTCAGCTGCAGCGGGCACTGTATATCTTATTACTGCTACCGGTCGCTATTATGAATACCATTCTACAGCCGGCTGGATACCTTCTCTTATAGCACAAAAAACTTTTGAATCAGCGATCGATTCCATTACTGGTACTGCCATACCCAACACTTTAGACAACTGGGCGGACACAACGGCTGGCTCTGGTGCAATTGCCATTGATTCGGGTGCAGTTAAGTTTACTTCGAATGGCGCCAACTCAGATAAAGCTTTTACAGTAGGTACTCACGACCTGTCTGGTGCTGATTGGTATTTGAGATGTGATGTTAAATGTACGACCTATTCAGGCAGCACTCGCTATAGCGCTACAATGATTTATTGTTATGACGGCGAGCGCGAAGTTAGAGTGCATCTGATTGATGCCGCTTCAAGTGGCAAAGCTGTTTTGATTGGGGGCGCCAGCGCAACTTCTGAAATGGGTTCTACATTTGTCAGTATTACAGATTTAAGTTCTTTTAAGACACTAGAAATCGTAGTTCTAAGTAATACATGCTATTTTTTCTTTGATGGCATTCTCACCCATACTGAGGAGCATGAGAATTTTAGGGGAAACGCCGCTGAATATTGTTATATAGGAGATTCAAGCGCGGCCGCTAGTGCTATAACTTGGATAAAAAATTATACTCTGTGGAAGTTAACCTAATCCACACAGATTTCTCTGAAAATCAAATCCAACCCAACACTAATGCTACTCGACGAGGCATTGATGTCAAAGAATCTCAACCCATCTCCCAACACAAACATTCGGTAGTTCGCGAAATACATTGGAGTAGTGATTACAAATATCTCCAACGGATCTCCATCGGTCCAATACTCATTGGTTATTGAATCACAACCGGGCAATAGACAGCTTTCAGCAAGCGGGAGAATGTCATCTGGAAATATATCTCTTCTTGTCTGCGGGTTTTCATCTTGGATAACAACAATGACCGGTGTTGCGTCCGATCTCCAAGTCATCCCAAGAGGGTTCGTAGGATCAGCTAGGTCGTATATTACATCGTAAGTTGGCTCAACACTTCCGGATGTGCATTCTTGAGCCATAATCGCTGCGACAAATGTTAGAATATCTGCTAGATTAGACAGGACAGAATACGATCCTTCTGAATCATATCCGTGAACAATCATAGCAAAATTGTGATCGGATCCGGAAAGAGTGAAAGTATAATCTGAAATTGCTAAAATAAGGTCCTCGATATACAAACACATGCTCCCAGACACATCAACAACAAAAACAATGTCGGTTTTCTCATAAAATACCTCTGGATTGTCGATAATGCCGTCACAATCGTTGTCGAGGCCGTCACAGATTTCATCTTGAGGCAAAACCTGATCCAAACACTCACTCCAAACGCCTTCGGAACATATCGATTCGCCGGCAGCACATTCTCCTACTCCCAATGTTTCTTCATCAGCCTCGTAGCAAACAAGAGTTAGATCTTCGTCAATGTCGCCATCACAGTCATCATCATGATTATTACAGATTTCATCTTGCGGTGTATCTCCCTCACAATCGCTCCATACGCCGTCTTCACAGATTTGCATACCCCAACCGCAAGGAAGGGCAGGACAGGCCTGTATCGCGCCGTCAAGGCACTCACAATCGATGCCATTATCTATCTCTCCGTCGCAGTCATCATCGAACCCATTACAGACCTCATCTTGGGGCTGGCGAGCATTACAATTGACCCAATGACCAGAAACACAAAACTCTTCGCCAACTTCACATACAGATTCACATAACTGAACCAGTTCTTCGTCAATATCACCATCGCAATCATTGTCAATATTGTCACAAGTCTCTAAATCTGGGAATATAGCATCGATACAATATAGATCGCCGTCAATGCAGTAGTTGACCCCCATTAGGCACATACCTTCTTCACTATAACCACAATCTCCGTAATCAACATCATTGTCGATCGCTCCGTTGCAGTTGTTGTCTAGGCCATCGCATATTTCGTTTTCTGGGCCAACATAGCCTTCACATGTTTGCCATTCACCGTCAACACAATCCAAATAGCCCATGTGGCAAATAGAATAAGGACTATCTTCATTATATACTAGCCCTAGACCTTCATATCCTGGTGGGTGGCACTCTAGAGGTTTGACTTCGTCCAATGTGCCATTGCAGTTATTGTCGAGGGCGTCACAGATTTCTTCTGAGGGGAATACAGATTGTTCACACTCTCCCCAGATTGTTGCAATAAGGGGATCTTCTGTTTCTTCAATACAAGATTGTATGCCAACTTGACATACTCCTATATTTTCTTCAATTGTGCAGTTTTTTGCT
>Ga0098040_1001205_pt1 | contig 11464 bp, 4 predicted proteins | sample 7_EtaG_FD_75065 | JGI IMG/M metagenome (GOLD analysis project Ga0098040, IMG submission 75065) | Marine viral communities from the Subarctic Pacific Ocean - 7_ETSP_OMZ_AT15161 metaG | ecosystem: Environmental > Aquatic > Marine > Oceanic | place: Pacific Ocean | collected 2015-01-08 | reverse complement strand
TTCTTCATAATCATCCATCCCTTCGACAACTTTTTTTAATCTCTGCAAGGATTCAAGGTCTTTTGGTTCGTACCCCGGACCAAGCAACTTCTCCGTGATCGCCTCTTTGTTTACTATTTTCTCATCGGTTTGCCGATGTCTTAAACCTTGAAACGAATTCCAAGCATAGCCGCGTGCAGTGGCAATCGAATTAATTAATAATTGTCTATGCACACCTCTATATTCGCCTGCTGGTTCACCTTTAACGGCCCATTTCATAAATTCAGGATCTCCAAACATGAGATCTGTTTGGACAAAATTTCCTTCGTTGCCCCTAATTGGAGTTTTAAAATGAAGTGAGACTCCTGTCATGGCCACCCACTTTCTTTTGTTTTTATTAAGCCTTCCAAGTTCTTTTTTCGTTGTCGTTCTGTTTGTCTTTATTTCTTCCCGATCTTCTTTTGGCACTTTATTTAAGTTGATTGACGACCAGCGCTTATACTCTTTTTCAGCCGCCGGCAGCTTGTTTAATTCTAATTCTGGGTGTTTTTCGATGACCCATTGAATTAGTTTTTCTTCTATTGCGGCTTTTTCATGTTGTTTTTCGTCAACAGCAACATCTAAGTCGCCCGACGTAGCCGTCACGCCTGTAGTGCCTAGTTCATTGCCAACAAGAGGTAAGCCAACAATCTTTTCAAGCCACTCTAAAGTAGCTTGAACATCTCCTTTAACAATTCTTATTGTGGCCACGCCACCCTCATCATCAACAAAGACGTTTCCACCTTCCTTTATTAAGGATTCTTTGATCATATTTCTTAAATCATTATAAGAAAACTCTGTCGGCTTAGACGCCTCGATGGTCTTTTCAATTAGAGATGTAAGATCTTCATAGGAAAACATGTTAATCCTCAATAGAAATATTTCCGACATTTATAGCGTGATGTTGTCTTTCTGGCGAAGTATACGAGAGTGGCACGCTGACATCGGTTGGCTTAGCGTAATCCATATCAGTAAATCTATGATTTAAAACAGTTATGCCGCTGGATTCATCGAATTGACCTTCTGGTATAAAATCCCAATTTGTTTTTGCAGGATCTCTTAAAACGCCGGTAGCGACAGAATCTATAATAGCTTTAGAGTCCATGGCATTTTCTTTTAAATTGTGCTCAATGATATAGGTCGGTGTTGCGACAGCTGCCAAGTCGGCATAACCCACGGCGGCGCCTGTACCGGAAAACCAGCTTATTTTAAAACCAAAATATTCATAATTTTGTCTAACGCTTGATCTAAAAACAAACTTTAACCACTCTGCTTCCAAATAATATTTAACAGGAAGATCACCGTCCTCCAAGAAGCCACCAGCGCCGGCATTAATGTCCGGTCCCCAAAGTCTCTCCACCCATTGCCAGTTTGAAGGATCATAATCGCCTTCGTCGATTATATAAACATCAATGTAGTCATAATCGGTCGTCGCCGTCCCATAATCAGCAACAGACCACTCCTCTATATCAAACATGATGTAGGCCTCAGCACTAACTCTTCTTATAATAAAATAGTCAAATTCACGAGCGTTATAAGGCCCGCCGGGCCCCCCAGAATCGTATAATATTCCAGTTGGGTCGGCTGTTACTTTTTTTTCATAGCCAAAAATATGGTTTGCCATTTATTTCACCAGTTTTTTGAATAATGCTTCGTTCAAAAGGTCCAATCTTTTTTGTTGCGGGTCTTTGGATTCTTTAAGCAAATTGTCAATACTCGCTGCTGGTTTACCACCTGTTTTGATCTTTGAGTTTCTACAATTTAGAGCGCCGGCGCCACCACAAGGATCTCGATCCCCGAGAGCAGCCAACATACCACCCTTGGTTAACTTCTTGACCCCGTGATTAGTTTGAATTACTATACTCCCATCGCCTTGAACCGTGCCAGCATAGGACACTCCCATTGCGAATATTTCAATGTCGAACACCGATGGGTCGCTTGAAAAAGTAACGTCAATAAATTTAAGAGGATCGGGTGGTGTTGACGCTATACCCTTGTCAACACACCCCCACACGCTCAGCGCCGTACAATTTGCCTTCTTCGTAGCTACAACGGCTTTTTTGAAAACAAGTGTCATCTTATCGCCGGCCTTGGCGGCACTTAATATTCCCGCCAGCTTCTGCGCTTTGCCTGCTGGCCTTATGGTGCGTCCTCTCTTGTTAAGGGCGTCGATGCCAGCATCGACAGCAGCTTTTTTCTCTTTCGGAGTGGGCGGCTTTACTTTTGCCCTCTTGTCACCAGCGACAGGAGCTTTGCCTTTATTACCTGTTCTTGCATACTTCCCAGCATTGTCAATCAGATGTGATATATGCTTGACTGCCGCTCTCAATGCATCATGCGCCTGCTGTGCTGTGGAGTTTGGCCCGCCGTACATTGCCTTAACATCCCGGCTTGCAGTTTTTTCATCATAGTTCCCAATAAGTCTTGCTAACATGCGTCTTAAATTTTCTAAATAGACACGCAAACACTGAATATTTCCACTTTCACCTTTTCGGTCATCAATATAAGAGAATATTCCAACTTGAGCAGCCATATATCCAATACTGCCACGATCAAACGTAAAGTCTTGGTGCTGCACCCGGAAAATCCCGCCCCGCAACAACTTATTATAAAAATTATCCCATGAAATCCCGCCGGCACCCTTAAATATGTCCTGTGGGCTTACAAACAGTTGTACAAAACTGCGATATCTTTCGCTAAAACAAGCTCCAACATTGCGGGCAACCGGTTTTTCTTGCTTTTTCGGCACCGGTTTCGGTTCAGGCGGCACCGATGGTTCACCGCCGCCGGCTGGTGGTGGTGTCACCGTCTTCATAAGCCTAAACAAACAATCTAAATCAACTAACAACAAGAGATTATGAAAATCCTGAATTCGAGCGGCTTTAATTTTTATATTAGGAGTCTTCCCCATAGATCTCGGACCGGGATCTTGGTCTTGAATACCATCAAAAATCGGCTTTAGTGCCCTTGCTAGCCGTTCAATCTCATCAATACAACAACCCTTACAATCCACCTTAATGGCTTCATTTATAGTTTGTTTTTGAAGATTAAAATTCTTTAATAATTTTTGGTTTAATTTATAGTGCCTTGATTCTAATACGTCTGCCGGCGGCGCTGCCTTACCACAATTCTTCTTTATATCTCCAATGATGCCTAAAATATCATCAATAATCTTAACCGCTGCATTGTGATTTCGAAAACCATATCTATTATCCAAACCAGTTCCGAGTGCCAATGGGGCTGTTTGAAAAAGATCCAATGCCGCCACCAACTTTTTCCTATCATTAAGATATTTAACTGTTAATTCTTGTGTGGGCCGGACCAGTGGAACAGAAATTCTTCTATAAAGTGGCCCTCTGGAAACATTTAATCTTTTGTTGCCGACAGCTAAGTTTAATTTACTTACCTCCTTGCATCTAAAGTCTTGGCTGACCTGTGCATCGGGCTCCTGTTCAGGCGCTGGCGGCTGCTCCCCACCTTCGGGACCGGTTGCCTTCTCTGGCTCGTCGTCGACTTGCTCTTCTTCTTCTTCTTCTTCTTCCTGCTCGCCCCCTTCATCTATCGGTGTACAACACTTCTTTATGCACTTCCATTCTGTCTCAGGGCGGAACTTGAAGGTCTTAGTGGCCTCGTGGCAATCTTTACCTTCTTCACAATCGCCATATTTGCACTTTGTCGTCGTTAAGACCTTCGTTTCTTTACATTTTGCCAATATTGCATCACGACATTCTTTATCCTTGAGACACTCTTTTTTGGCGCCACCTTCCTTGTGTTGGCCAATATTGGTACCCGTTACCCCCTTCGCAGCCCCAATGATGCGGCTTACCTCGACACGGTGCTTTTTGTCTAGTGCGTCGAAACAATCATCAAATTGTGTCTCTATTTCTGGCGATACCGCTTCTGCTTCTGGCTCCGCTTTTGCTTCCGGGCCTTCTCCTTCCTTTGCCGTGTCTTTCTTTACCTTATCGGCAAAAGTTTCGTCAACCTTAAATTGTGTTTCATTCTTTCTTAATGGCTTCCTCCAGCCCGGTCCACCATGGTCATATCCCCTGTTGTGAATGTTCCCTACGGGTTTGAATTCTGTAGTGTTGGGGGCTTTGTAGAGAACCATATTATTAAAAATATAAACAACTGGTCTTTTTTGTGCATCTCTGGCAATGGTGGACATATGCGTCATCATTTGCCCCGGATTCATTAGTAAATCAATGCCGTTTGCCGCTCGCAAAATGATAGGCGCTTTTCCATCATCATGCCTACTGGCAAGCTCATCAACATTCCAATTAAAATTCGCCGGGATTTCTTCAACAGTGAGATCATATCCTCCTTTTAGTTTCCTCCAACGCTCCATTTGACCGGGGATGTCGGTTGCAATAATCTTTGCCCCGGTCCCGCGTATGGCGCCATCATCCATTAATTCTTTTACAGTAACGCCGGCCAACCTTGGATTTGGGTTACCCAATCCAGATCCAATATCAATAATAGTTGGTGCTCGACCCATCATGCCAGCAATTCGGGCTATAGCTGCTTGCGAATCTTTAAGCCTTCCCCGGTCCGTTCTAGCCTGCGTCCTTATACCGCGACGGGGCTTCTTCATAAACTTCCCGTATCTTCTCTGATCACTTTTCTGCCGCGCCATCAAACTGCCAATACGACCGCCTGCGTCTGGATTTAGACCGACAACCGTCGCCGGTTCTTTCTCTGCTGTTGCTTGTTTAAGCTGCGCGACTACAGTGTCCAGTGGCAGCCACTTGCCTCCCGCCTTGGCCGCGTACCAGCCAGTTCGCTGATCCGCTTCTTTAAATTCAGCTATCCTAATTAATTGAGAGTTGGTATACTTCTTCGGCTTGCCGCCCTTCGATCGTATTTTGTTTTCATCATCTAATATAAACCAAACCCTCGCCTCTTCTTTTGGATCGGCCGCCGGTTCTTTCTCTGCTGTTGCTTGTTTAAGCTGCGCGACTACAGTGGCCACTGGCAGCCACTTGCTTCCCGCCTTGGCCGCGTACCAACCCCTGTTGCCATAAGCAGCTGAATCAGCCATTTGAATTAATGTAGAGTTGGTAACCTTCCACGGCTTGCCACGATGCAATTTTATTTTGTTTTCATCATCTAATATAAACCAAACCCTCGCCTCTTCTTTTGGATCGGCCGCCGGCTCTTCTTTCTCGTTTAAGAGCTTTTCTAATTCATTTATGCTTCTTTCTTTTTTCATCATAATACAACTCTTTTATAAATAGATAATTGTGGTGCAACAATCATTTTTTTAACCTGATGTTGACAATTCTACCCTCTTTGACGGCCTTTCGCGCCGAACCGGTCGCCTTATCAAAGCTCAGTTTTGACGGACCCACTTGTTCGGTTTCGGGCGTACATTTGCCAACACCGCCCACTTTAACGCACCCAAGGCCATCAAGACAATCGCCGTATTCCTCACACGGGCAGTTTTCGGACCCAGCGTTCTCGCCTTTACATGAAATAGTTGGCACAATTTTGCATTTGCCAATAATTTCCTCTATTTTTTTAGAAAGCTTGCAAACCCCTATTACATATTTTAAATTTAGACTTTCTTCTGCCGCCGCCCTCGCAGGCTGCCCGCCAATCGCGGGCCTTGCCCGGAGTCCTTTAATATATTTAACCTGATATTCTTCAGCCGCCGTCGTAATAACGACATTCTTAGCCGCGTCAAATTTTAGCGCTCTAATTAAATCCAATAACGATTCAGTATTTGCCGGCCCACTAAAAGGTGCCAAGCCGATGCCACCGAGATGACTTAAATGTTTAAAATACCGCTCCATTAAGCAAGCCGCTGCAAGATGCTTCAATGCGGCGAATAGTGTGCTGTCTGGCAAAGCGTCAGGTATCTTGCCCCGGCTGAGCCATTTTATAATCAGTTCCCTAAAATCATCGCGTAACTGCCCACTGTGTAAGCTTTTTAACTCCTCTACTATGGTCGTTCTACTTTCAAAATCACAATTTTTTATATTATCATAAAGCTCTTTTGTAATTTTTGTAATTTTATCAAACTCTTCGAAGAAGTCTTGAATTGGCCTCCTTGCAATAGCTAATCCAGTTGGTATCTTTTGCGGCAACTCGGCCTTCAACTGCGCGTGTGGCCTCGGTGCCACAACTACTCGACGGGCACTAAAGATGAAATCCAATAATGTAGAAAAACTGACAGTATCGCTCAATCTCGCCCGAACAGTGCTTCTGTCATCATCAAACAACCCCCACTTTTTTACATAATCTGAAACAACTCTTGCCGGTGACATAATAAGCGCAGCCCATCGGCCGAACCCCCCTTTTCTATAGGCTTCAAACTCATCTGTTTTCACTTCTGTTTTAGTAAAAACATGTTCCAGTTTTGTAAATTCTGTTCCAAATGTTTTTAATGCCTCGTCCATGGTCTTTTTAGTTACGAGCCTCTTATCTTTACAAACAAGCTCAACAACACCACCGGGGGTCTGGATCTTCTCCCTCTTAGATTCATCACATACAAGACTATTAAGGAATTTCTTATATAATTTCCTTCTTTTTGCTTTAAATCCGCCGATATCAGTCACAGTCTCGACTTCTCTTCCTTCGCACGATCCCCCGGGGCACTTTCCTCTCTCGCCCGGCTCTCCAGATGGGCCGCAAGCGTCGCCATCACGCTCGCCTTTCTTACATTTATAGTCCTGTACCTTGTGAGTATATCGACCGTGCTGATAATCAATCTCCGCGATGAGCAATTTATACCGTTCATCAATATACTTCGTTCTATTATTTATTGCAAGTTGATCTCCTTGGCTTCCCTTTGCTGCTTGGTCCAAGAATCCTTTCAGGTTGGTCTTTTCCCAAAGCTCGGTGAGGTCATCGGACACCGCCGCCGTCGAGGATATCCCCACTCCAGTGAAATACGCTGTGTGGCAAATTTCATAAAAAACCCAGAGACCCAAAGCTCCGCGAAAGCTTAATTGGCCTTTGAATCCAACCACTGACCAGCGCATAAACAAGGCGCTGCCAAGGATCCCAAGGGGGGATGCCGGCGAGAGGCCGTCTAAGCCAAGTTTTGGCAGCAGCCACCTCCCCAACTGAGACCACACTTCAAGAGAGCCTGCTGAGCCACAAACCAAACTCACACCAATAGTCTTGATCGCAGCCTCTAATATACTAATATGTACTGCCGGTACCGTAGGTAGCCTCTTATACATTGTTTTGCCAAGCCAGGTTGGCTGCCCACCAAAGACCGCTTCCGCCTCCCTCCACCTGCGGCCAACGGCGCTTATAGGAGGCGGGTCTTCAATCACCTTCAGCCGCTTCGGGCCTCGTAGGGCCTCCATGGTCTTGTCGGGATGCAACTTCCCATGCTTGTATATCGGTGCGCCCGAGACCGGGTCGTATTTAATAACCGATTTTCCAAAATCTTTCCGATAACCCTCGTAAGCTTCTTTCCGCGTGTTGTAGTCCCTTTTCCCGTCTCGCCAGCCGGGAATCTCATCCCGAACCGGAACTCGCTTCCCGCCGGGATCATCTATCATAACCGGCTTGGCGTCCGGATCGGCCTTCAGGTCGATTTTATTGCCGCTGGCGTCAAGAAGGTTGCCGCGTGCGTCCTTCTTCGGAACCTGCAGCGGAGTGGTTTTCCACCCCGATGTATCAGTAACATCGGGTATCTTAACAGAATGCCCGTCTTCCAATGTCCACCTGACCCTCCCGACCGAAATCGACGGGTGATTATATTCGAACACATGTGTTAAAGGATTGAAGTCTTGAATTGGTTTAACTATGTTATCCACATGCTCGTTGATTTTTTTCAGATTCCCCGCAACTCGCCTCCCCTTAAGAGTACCGGCTTTTGAAGCTATATTTTTGAGATCCGCCGCAGCATTTTCACTAAAGCCCTCGATGGTCTTCAACGCACGCGCACGACGAGCAAAATTCTCCTCAATACTTTTAGCGGCGTATCGGAGAACCTCTTGCCGCTCAGCAGCGTAAGTCTTCCTAAGATTCGCCCGCGCCACATCCGACAGGCCTCGTCCACCGGCCGTATTCGGATGAGTAGCATTATATTCTCTTATATCAATTTCCCTTAATTGTTTTGTGGTGAATCTTAAATGTTTATTTAATTCAGCATCTAGCGCTTTCCTTGTTTGGTTTAATACGTCCTCTAGTGAATGATAATCTATCATCCTGCCCGGTTTCAGCGCAGCGCCGCCTGCCCCCATCTTCGGCACGACGCCCGTTTCTGGGCCTGCCGCACTCCTTGCGACTCTGTCCAACTCATTAAGCTTGGCTCTAGATCCGTAAGCCCACTCAAACCTTCCACGAACGATTCGACCGCCGTGTTTTTGGATCAATCGTCCAACCTTGCCGACACCGGCACCGAAGGCCCTGACGGGCTTCGGCACGGTCACTTCATTTAATTTATTTTCATGAACTCCCTGCGCGCTCGGCGGATCCCCAAGAAACGCAGTTATTTTACCTTCACTGTTTATACATTGATTCGCTTTATTTTCAATAGAATTCGCAGGACATTTGGCTCGCTTACCGTCCTTGGCCGGCAAGAACGGAGCTTTTTTGAATTCTTTTCTTAGCTTTTGAGCCTCTTTGTCCACGTCCACAATAAATCTAGCAATATTATCTTTCTGCGCGCATTGTATTTCGCGACAAGGATGATTTTTTGAAGCAGGGGTATGTTTGCAGCAAGAGTTCATATAATAGTCGGACTCCAACACGCCGTTTCTCCACTTATTATACCCGTTTTCTGCAACCAAATTAGTTAGATTTTTTATTATCCAAGAAAACCCAGTCATTAATGCCTTCTGCGTTTCTTCTGGATATTGATCTATCAATCCAATCAAAGCAAGGTAAACACCACCTTGCAATGTTATATTCGCCGCTGAGAAGGCCGCAAGGTTTTTAGCTCTGGCCCAGCGAGCAAGCTGCGCCTTCGTCGCCTTTCTTCTACTACCATATGTGACTATATCTTGGGCACGCCGCCCGCCGATCCACTTCTTTAGTGCGCCACCCGTGTCATCCCTAAGCGCCCGAAGAAACTTGTCAGCCTCTACACCAGCAGCGATAGCCTTTGCCTGCTCAGTATCGGTGGTTTTCATCGCGGTTTTCATTCTACGAACTTTAAGTGCTTCTAACTTTGGAATAATTAAATTTTTATTTTTTAATACTGTGCCAACAATTAAGTCGGATTGCATCATCTTGCGCGCCGCCCCTGATGCAAAATATTTGGCAAACTTGGGAGTATCGCCGAGGTATGGCACGACGATACCTATCGCCGAGAACATCATTCCATACGGATCGCCCTCTTCAGCGTACCAGAGAAGATTTATGCCGTATGCAATACCCCACGGGTCAACTATTCCGAACATATCAAGAATAAAATGCCCTGCTAGCGCTGGCGTTGCTGCCTCGATGGTGCGCGGAAACGGCGAACGAGGGCTCCACTGTATTCTTACCTTTCGCTCGGCCGATGGATCTTTACCCTTGTTTTGTGTAATAATTCCTACTGGTTTTTTACCCTGCAGCCAGTAAGAAAAAATCGCATTTCCCGTCAAAGTCCCCGCCGGCGCATAATCCCCATCATCGAATTTTATATCCTTTTCATTTTTTAGGCCGGGTTTCATAGTAAAACCAGATGGTACCGCTGGCCATCCTCCGAAAAGAGGATGGCCTAGAGTCTGAACGCCGGGTACCTGCGTCGGCATCTGATATTGGGCCACCCAACGAAGAAATGCTTTACCTTCTGCCGCTTGTCTCGCTTTCACGTCTGCTTGCACTTTTGGATCCTCGTCGGATAACGGCCTACATTTAGTTGTTATTGTGCCCCACTTGCTCTTAGCAAATTCTTCCATCCTAGTGGCTTCATCGACCGGGTGCCAACAATGTTCTTTAACGCTCATATATTTCCATAACATTGGAGGAATGCCAGCCATAAACTTGGCCACTGGAACAATAACGTCTGACGTGAGCGAGCCCCGCTTAAATTCCTCCGGATCAACGTAATCACCCCAGCCGGGATCTTGTTCATTCAGCGTATCAGAAGACTCTGTTATTAAAATTCTAATTTTATTTTTTATTTCTTTGCGACTTTCCTTGGTTAGTTGTTTTTTACCTTTCGGCGAGAGGCCAGTTCTGATACCATCATCCAGCAGCCTAATGGCCACACCACTGCCATATGCGGGCATGGCATCAATCACCGAGGTCGCTCCGGAAATTATTGCCCTCAACTCCACGGCTTTATATAAAGCCATGGTCTCCTTCGAGTCTTCAGGAAAGGTCTTATTGGAAATACTTTTTTTGTATATTGACTTTACGTCATTAAGAGATAAAAGTTTTTTATCATTTAAAAAAGTATTTATCGCCTGTTCGGCCGCAGCTTGGCTTTTGTTATAAGAGGCAAAAAATAAATCTGTTATTAGGTCTATTGATTGAGGTTTCGTTTTTATTAATTCTAAGGCTGCATTACGTCCATTCGTCTGAGCCTCTTTAAAATCGTCAGCTTTGAAATGATCAAATGGAATTTTCTCAACAAGTTTAGCGATAGCTTGATCACTATGAGTTTGCCCCTGCTCCAACAGTTGAGTGCTTTCTGTAATTTCAAATTTAAACTTTTTGCAGTCTGAACAACTCATATCCTAGCTAATCCTTATTTTTACATTGTTTTTATAATTAGTATCTTCAAAATCTCTAAGAGTAAGGTTGCCCTCTACATAAGCTTCCTTTTCAAGTTGCCTCATTCTAGGGTTTTTTTGAGCGTAGCCCTCTTCAGTGTCGGCATTAAAATCAAGCTCACCGCGACAGGCCTGATTGTGATGTATTAACTCGTGAGCGATAGATCTTAAAATGTCTTTAAAATGTCTGTTGTCAATAAAAATAGTAATAGACATCTTGTCAATGTCATATTGTCCTGTTTTGCCCAGCGGGTCTTTAGAATTCGCCTCGTCTGAGACCAAATGAACCTCAACCGGCTTGTCATAGCCCAATCTTTTGTGAGAATAATTCATAAAATTATCAAAAACATCTTTATTGTTATTATAAATCCCACCTTCAGATTTATCTTGTATGGTATACATCATTTCTTTTTCTCACCGTGCTCTTTTTCCCACTTTTCCACCGCTCTATTAATAATGTTATTAATATAATCCCCCACGTCACCGCCTGTTTCCGCAAGTTTGGCGGCCCAAGTAGAATCGATGGCTTCGTTGTATTTTGTTATTTCCCCTCTTACATCTTCCGGAAAGGCAAGAGGATTATTGCCGCCAATTACACGATGCGACGCTATTCCACCCGACGTTTGCCATTGCCCCGGCGACCACACTCTTTTCAAGCATTTCTTCTTTTTCAGTTTCCCGCGCTTGCCGCCACACTTCTTGTTCGTGATTTCAGCAGGCGTAGCGTCTTTACTAACCTTCTCCGTTCTTTTTTTCAAATTTCCCACTGCCGCTGGGGC
>Ga0098040_1001200_pt1 | contig 11494 bp, 15 predicted proteins | sample 7_EtaG_FD_75065 | JGI IMG/M metagenome (GOLD analysis project Ga0098040, IMG submission 75065) | Marine viral communities from the Subarctic Pacific Ocean - 7_ETSP_OMZ_AT15161 metaG | ecosystem: Environmental > Aquatic > Marine > Oceanic | place: Pacific Ocean | collected 2015-01-08 | reverse complement strand
TATCTGAATTTCTATCATTCTCATCTACACCACTAACATCACAAAGTATAGCCCAAACACGGATTTTACCCGCAGTTGAAGCTGTACCTGCTGCTTCCAGTACATCAAGTGTATCAGCAGTTGCTGCTACGTGTCTTGCTGTAGCTGTTAATGTTGAATAACCCGTTGCGTTAGAATCATTATCGCAGTAAATATCAACATCTCCACCTGTAATACCTAAGTCTAAAGTTACAGAACTTGAAAGTGCAGTTAGCACTTCAATTCCTGCTTCCATAACTAAAGTTTCAGCAGGTAAATCAATAGCACGTAATACATCATTTGCTGCTGTACCACTATCTCCATTGATTGCTGAAATGTCAATAACATTTTCCACTAAATAAGGAGTTCTTACTCCGGGGTTTCTTCTAGAAGGTCGGTTAGTTCCACCCGGCCCAGTTACGTCATAAGTTGCCATGTTCTATCCTCCCTTAATCTATTAACAAGTGTCTGCAATGAAGAGCAGTACTTCTCAATACTTTTCTTCCAAACACATGTAAGCCTCTTACTACATCAGCAAATGAATCTGGGTCTCTAATAACTTCTGTTTTTGCAATAGCATTAGCAGTAGCTGTAGAACTCATATGTCCATATAATACTTTATAGTAATTACTTGTTGTTGAAGCGGCAAAGTTATTAGTCATATATAATTTAAAACCATTAACTTGCCCATTTAATACGGAACCATTCCGTAAAGGTGATTTTCCGTCACCAGTAACAGAAGCATCCATTAGTTTTGCACTAGCTTGTCCAAGCTGTTCGTAAAACTCTGGAGTTCCTAAGAACCATCTGTTATCTGTTGGAACGTCTGCACCATGCATTCTTTTAGCTGCATTAGCTAAAATATTTGCAGGGTCTGTTTCTGAAGTGCCGAAACCTGTATCAGTTCCAGAACCATCAGAACCAACAGTAGTACCCGCACCGGATACCATTGCTGCAATAACATTTCCATCGTATGAATCTTTTAGAGCGTATGCTCCAGAAGAAGTAGCCAAAGCCTCCCAGTTCACGTGAGATTGTCTTTCTTCAATATCGTCAACTTTAAAAGCGAAAGCATTTGCTTGGTCAACAACTAGTTGTAGTTGGTCATCAGCTAAGTTTTGAATAGCTATATGTCCACCTCTAGTATATGAGTTTACACTAATGCTTGGCTCTTTAATTATGTTAACAGTATCTCCGAAATTTTCAATTTCACCTGCATAGTCAGTGTTAGTAATATCTTCCACAACTGATGCAGTTCTAAAGAACTTTTGGACTTTCTGACTGTAAATGACCGGTAACCAATTACCCGAAGGTAAGTTTGTATATCCGGCACCTTTTGCAATAGCCATAATTTAGTCCTCCTATAGACTGTTAGATTAGTTACGAATCCTACCTTCCGCTCTAGCTAAATCAATTTCCTTTTCGTGTTTTACAAACTCGTAAGGTTTCATTTTTGCTATCTCTGCAACATTCCAAATCCTTTTCTCTCCTATATTCTTTCCTGTATCTTTTTTAGTTGCTGTTATTGCTTGGGCTGCTTCCTTTTTTGTATCCTTATTTAATTTTTTATGAGAGGGAAAATTCTTGTCCATTTTATATAAATCAATTGCTCTTGCACATAATATAGGATTACTAGTATTATCATAAAGCCATGATTGTATAGTTTGGTCTTGATTTTTAGCCCATTCATGAAATTCATCCGTTGCACGAATTTCTTTAAAGTCGGGATGTAAATTTAGAAGCTCAAGTTCAGATTCTTTTTTAGAAACTTCTACTTGTGCTTGTTGCAATGTTTGCAATTTATTTTCTACAGATTTAGCTTGTTCCTTAGATTCCGTAATGGCTACGCTTTTCATAATATCATAGACATCTGGATATTTAATTTTCCACGTTTCTAATTCTGCCTTTGTTTTAGGCGGAACTATCTCCGTGTTTTCAAGCTGAGATTTAAGTTGAGAAACCTCATTTTTATGTTTAGAAATTGTAGAATCGTAATGGCGTTTAAGGTCGTCATATCTTTTCTTAAACACCTTATCTTCAGCATTAACAGGGCGTTCCTCTTGGGGAGTGGCTTCTTCTTCTGAAGAAGTGTCCTTCGAAGTGGTAGCTGTATCGTCTGAATCCTCCTTATCTAACTCATTTTTATATTTGTTTTGATAGGGAGTCGGTTCTAATAATTGGGTTACTTCATCCTCTAAAACAGGTTTTGTAACTTCATCATTTTGTTCCAATTTTTTTTCTTCCATTTTATTCTCCTTTTGGGTGCTGTTGGAAGAACAGGTGGCCCTTAGTTTGAGGGGCTACACAGTTTGTTGTGTAGGTGGCACTCTGTTCATTGTTGCTGCTTCTGTACCACTTGGTACATCAGTAGCCATCATTCCTTCATCAGATTTATTTTTCATCGCCATAACAAATTGGTCAATTTTTGACTTAACTCCTTCTGGGTCTGATAAAACATCTGCTGTTGAAATGATTAATCCAGATTCTTTTCCAACTCCTGCATCTTCAAATACAGCTTTGGTTTCCTCTGGACTAATTCCTAAATTAGCCAAGACTTGTGTTATTCCTTCTGCTTGGCCTTTTGTAATATTTACTAAACTTTGTTTTGCGTCTGGTGATACTTTATCAATTGCCATCGCAAGTTGACCTGTAGAAGCAACTGCTTCATTATTTTGTACTGTTGCCATATCTTCACCAGAATCTGACATTATTGGTTCTTGATTTGTTACTGGAGGTGCTGCAACAGGTTGGTTACCCATTGGGTTACCCATAGGCCCTGCCATAATTCCTCCGCCTGCTCCTATTGCCATGCTAATTTCTCCTTATATGTTAATAGTAATCCTGTTGTATAACAAATTGGTTCAAACATAATTCTATATATTCTACCTAATAAAGAAAATTTTGTACCAAACATTATATGTTTAATATCTTTTGTTCTTTGTTTAGCAAAATGAGAACCAATTGCTGTTAATATTTTTGATTTTTTCATTCCTTTTACAAATGGTTTGAATAAGAAATGATAACCAACTTGATGCGTTGGTGTTAAATATTTCTTTTGGAATAAATACCAAAGTTTCATTGCTTCTTTCCAATCATTAAGATTAGTTTGTCTATACATTTCTGTACAAATTATTTTATCTTTTTTACCACTAGAACCAGTATTACCTGCATTTTGATGTCCACCGCTACCGCCACCAGTGGAGTGTACTCCACCAGAACCTGCCGGCCCATAAGAAGTACCAGTTGTACCACTGCCCATAGTAGTTACAGTACCATTTTCATGAATTGTTGTATTATTACCATCTTGCTGATAATCATTTTTATTTTTATAATTTGTAACTTTTTTATATTCTTCTTCTGTTATTTTATCATTTTCAAACATTTGTTGAGCTACATTATGCATAACATTAGTTGAACCTTTATTTTTAAAAGTTCTATCTAAAACTTTATTGACTGCTGTACCATTAATCATTGCATATATAGAATCAGACATTGAACCACTTCCAACAACTGTACCATTAGTATCTACAAATTTACCATTTTGTTGATAATGTCCACCAACATTAGATGCTTTATCTGGTGATTTATAAACTGATGCACCAATATATTGACCTGTTTGTGCTGTCGTCATATTATATGCTGAGTTACCCGCAGAAGTTCCAATAAAAAACATACCTTTTGGTTTAAATTTTGGTTTAATTTTATTTGCTTCTTCTTGTTGTTGTTCCCATAATAATTTTTTTGCTCTAGCTCTTCTTCTTCCTTCTGCATCAAGACCCGGGTCAAAATCTACAAATTGACCATCTTCTACCCATTGTCCTACACCCGGGCCAGTCATTTCATATTTTGGTAGTAAAGGGTCATATATTTGAGTTTTAGTAGCACTACCTAAACTATCATAAAAACCACTGTTTAATTTACTTTGAATATCCTTTACTTGTTCTTCATAAGTTTTTATTTTATCTAAACCTTTAAATCTTTCAATTCCTTGGTCTGGCCCTACTCCAAATTTTTTACCAAATTCATTTGTATAAGTTCCTGTTTTATTCCATTCATCTTGTCTTGCTTCTTCTTGTGTTATCCAATCATTTAAAAATGATTTTTCTAATTCTGCCTCTCCTGCATTAGCTATTGATTCCATAAAAGTAGCAGGTATACTATTTATATAATCTACTTTTCTTTTTTGGTAATTATAAGGGCCTACATTCTCATTATTAAATTCTATATCTATAAGTGGTAAAGGCGTTTCTATTATTTCGTTCCAAGTTTCTTCAGCATTTTTAGTAATATTTAGTAAGCCACCACCACCAAAACCTTTATCTTCGCCTCGTTTTTTTAGTAATTCTAATTGTGATATAACACCTTCTGTTGGATGTTTTTCTCTATGTTCTTTTATTAATCCTCTTTCAATAGCAGAATCTTTCCACCATTGAAATTTTTTATCATTCATATATTGAGCAGGAATATTAAGCCATCCCGGAAATTTAGATTCTTGGGCACCGCCAATTCCAGATGCAGTAATATATCCTTTATCTAAACCCCAATCATAAAAAGCTTCATCTGTCCAATTATTCATACCACCCGGTAATGCACTATAATCATTACCTGTACTATAAAATTGATTTGTACCAATACTTGACATATAGTCTTTATATGGGTCAGTTTGTTGGCTACTACCTGTTCCAGTTCCACTACCAGTTTGGTATTGTTGGTTTCCAGTATCAGTTCCTCCGCCAGAGTCTCCCCCACCAGAACCTCCCCCACCAGAGCTTCCGCCACCCGTAGTAGTGGTAGCATCACCTATCCATGTTGGGTCTTTTCTACATACTCCATCTGGCCCCATAACTTGACCAACAGGACAACCAGAATATTGATTAAAAGTTGAAGGTGTTCCTTGGGTAATATTTTTATATGCTTGGCTAGTAGTAGCTAAAGTACCATAATTATATGGGTCAGTATTAACTTCACCGATATCCCATGTCATAGTACTTGCATTCCATGTTAATGCTGAATAAGGGGTTGTAACTCTACCCGGTGTTACCCATTGTGCCATTATTTCTCCAGTTTAGTATTTTTTATTTGTTCACGTAAATTAAGTATTTGACGCAGAGAAGCCAGACTCCCCTGCTTGCGGTACAGTTCCAGTTCCGATGTTGCCACCTCCAGACCCAGTTGGGTCGTTTGGATTTGCTCCCGGAGGTACTCCTCCAGATTCACCCATAGGGGATTGCCCACCATTGCTTGTATTTTCTTGTATTCCATTTACCATTCCCATTATTTGTGCAAATATTGCCGCTTTCTCTGGGTCATTAATAACCTTTGCAGGGTCAATATCTAGCGTTTTTGCAATTTCTGATAATATTGTATGCCATTTAACAAATGGTGCAAGAGATGGATTTGATGCTGTTTGCATAAATGTCATTAATCTTTGTGACCTTACTTCTTTTTGCATTAATGAAGAAGTTCCTCTTGCTCTAATTTCAATATCACCAACTATTTTAGGAGAGTCTTCATTAAATTGCATATTCCATGAAAATAAAGATTCTCCGAGAGGGCGTAATAAATAATCGTCAATATTTTTAATAACTGTTTTAATATTTAATGCTGATGCTCCCATTAACATTGACATTCCTGCCGCAGTTCTTGTTGTAGATTGAATACCTGTTTGACCATGTGAATAGGAAGGCATTCCTGTTGATTCATCAGCTAATTGTCTGAATCTATCAAACATCATCATATTTTCAGTAGCAGTACTTGGAAATTTAACTCCGTGTATAGACTGGCCCGGCATACCACTTTGTCGTCTAAATATTTTACCCGGATATACGGACATATCTTGACCCGGTACTAACATAGTTTCATCTATATCAAATACAAGGTTTCCTGCTAATGCTAAATTATCAATAGCCATTCTTGCATGACCATTCATAATTTGTTGTGAATCATCCATATTTTCTGGAATACCTATTCCAAAGAATTGATAAGGATTTAATTCATACGGACAAACAGAAAAAGGTAATCTCTCTGGTGTAAAAGGATTAAGAGCTAATCGTAATACTTGTCCACTTGCTGATACCCATGCATTAACTTGCACTTCTGCTATATCATCTTCTATTTCAATCATAGATAATCCTGCTTCTTCAACAAAAGCTTTATCCATAATTCCCCAATATTCATAAACTTCAAATCTATCTTTATCTAAATCAGTTTGATTTTCTCTATCTTGTAAAGACGATTCATATGAACGAGGAGTATAACTTTCACCCATTTCAAAACAAGCATTAATAGCATCTTCTCTAAATAATGGTCTATTTATTAAATCTCTCATTTGAGAACGATTAAGAACATGTCGTTGAATAACATATTCTGCATCTTCCATATTAACAGCATGTGGGTCTGGGTAAAAATCCCAACATGATACTGCTTCTAATTTAGGAACAAGTTTTGATTCTGGTGTATATTCTCTTTCACCAGTTTCTGGATTATCTACCCATCTATTAATTGTTTCATTATAATTAAATGGCCCTTTTAGTACACCTGTTCCAAGTAATGCCATTTCAAAAAATACATGACGTAAAACTGTAATAGCTTGTGTTGAATCTAATTGGTCATGAATATATTTCTCTAATTCAGCCGCCGCCATTGCCGCAGGTTCTATCTGAGGCATAGATTTTAAATCTGGTGCAGGGCCTTCTTCAAAGCCTGCTTTACCTAATTCTTCTTCTAATCCACCTAATATTTCTGCTGTTGCACCTGCAGGTATACTTTTCCCATCACCGGGAAATCCATAAGGACTTGCGGGTTGGGGTTGTTCCTGTTGTTGTTTTGGTTTTAAATGGGCATACTCCGCAATACCTTCTGGTACTGGTGTAGGGTCAATTCCTAAAGGAAATTTACCTGTTCCAAATAGTACTTCAATTATTTGACCAAAAGAAGCTAGCACTTTTGTTTTTGTAACTTTAACAAAAACTTTAGATTTTTCTTTTTCTGTAAAAGCCATTTCGTTACCATAGATTCCTCTATAATTACGATATGCTTTTAGCCATCTAGTTTCATCAAAGTGACGAGCTTGTTCTGATGTTTCAAATCGCTTTTTTACTAATGCGGCAAGACCACTAATTTCGTGGTCGGGTGCCTCAACTCCGATTTCAGCCATATTAATTCTTAACTATTGTGTGAGCCTTGTTTTATTCTTGTACTTGCAAAAGCTTCTAATTTTTCTTTAGGTGCTTTTCCACCTGCTCCAGAAAATTCTCCATGTGAATATTTTTTCATAATACTTCCATCTAATTTTCCTCTTGCAGGAGTTTTATCAGCAACTGAAGACATTTCTGCGTGTTTAATTTTTTTCATTATTTCTGACATTATTTCCTCCTAATAATCTTTTTCATTTGCTTTCTTCCAAAATGAAGATTGCACATGACTGTTTGGTTTACTTGGATAATCTTTTGTTGCAACCTCTGGGTCAGCTTCTCCGCCATGAGCAGATAAATTAAGATTATTTTTATTTTTATTTTTTGGATAAGGCATACCAAGGTCGCCCTGTTTATATTTTGTCAATATTGGTTGTGGCATTTAGCCCTCCTTTATTTTTTCTTTGAAATAATCCATTAATTTTGGGTTATCTACAAATATTGTTGTTAAACCATTAGCTAAACCATTAACTACTAGCTCTTCTACTTTATCATCTAATTCCATATTCCATTGATATATGATTGCGTGCAAACATTCATGGAGTAAAGTATTAGCATGAGAAACTCCTTTTTCTTCGGCTGTGTAGCCAATAATTCCTTCTTTAGCAAAAAACTGCCCTTGTGCTTCATTAGCACTTGCTACAGTTTGTTTCCATTCTTCTAGTTTATAATCTCTATAACCTATTTTAATTTTTTCTGGTATATTCATTTAGTACCCAAATACTCTATCTACTGGTTTAAATACTTTTTCTTTCGAATTTTGAAAAAGCTCTTTCATTACACTAGGATGCATTGGTCTACTCATACAGCCGTATCGTAAGGCATCATAAGCATGGTCTTCTGCATTTGTATCCACATCTTCTGGATTATTTTTATCTAGTGGTAGTAGGGGCAATGTTCTAATTAAATTTACGCAATTAGAAAAAACTTTTAAAGTTGGTTCATTATCTTTTTCATGTACTTTTAATCGTTTATGAATTTCTAATTTACCATTTATACGACTCTTGGGTGACCTATCTGATGGTCTCCACTTACATCCTTCTTGTATCATTGTTTCAGCTATACTTGGGCCAACATCTCCACGTCTTGCCCATGTTGATGAATCGAGTACACCATATCGCATAAACTCACCTTGTTCAGCTTCTAGTACTTTTTTTGCAAATTCATCTGCTGTAATTTTTTTGGTATATAACTCTCTATAAATCCATAGATTATTATCCCAATCAATAGCAAACCATAAACAGCAAGCATTAGAAGAATACCCCCAGTCAGCAGCACGAAAACGAGACCACCCCCTAGGGATGTCAAAAGGGTCGACAATATGGGTTGTTTTGTTAAATTCTGGGAACGAAGAATTTTCAAATGCACTCCAGTCGCCTTCTAAAAATTGTTTTCTCTGTACTTCCGGTAATGATGCCAACATGATATAATAATCATCTGTCTGCATCAAGTATGGGTTATCCTGTAATTTAGCAGGTATAAATCTTCTTGATATTTTCTTTATACCTGTAGGTGTATCTATTGATACGTTGAAAGCTTTATTTGGTTCAGTAGGGTCAACGAACATTTCCTTGACCCACTGAGAACCTATATTCCCCGGATTGCCTGTAGCTCTCATATATACAGGAATATCTGGGTCTACACTTCTAAGCGATGAACGCAAGAAGTTGTATACATCGGGAGTTGGATATTGGGGTAATTCGTCTACACCTATCCAAGTGTATGATTGTCCTTGGTAACGCAAAACATCTGTCATGTTTTCTGCATAACCAAATTCAATCCTTGCACCAGAAGGAAATCGCCATTCTTTTTCTTGCTCTCTCCATCTTGCACCTTTAAAAGCTCTTGAGTATAAACGCTGTGAATGCGTTATCATATCTCTCAACTCTGGCATTGAACGCCTAATTAAAAGTGCTCGGTGATGTGCTTTATGACAATATCGCAAAGGGTCAACAAGCATCGCATATGATTTTCCACCACCTCTTGCTCCACCATAAAAGACTTCTCTTTCGGCTGATGCTAGAAATGATGTTTGAGGCCCATCATTTGGTTGAAAGATGACCTCTTGATTTTTAACTAACTCTTGAACATTATCTGGAGTATTATCTAAAGTACCCTCATCAACTACTGTTGTATCTGTTCCGTCAAGAGCTTGACTAATTTCTTTTAAACTTTTCTTTTTATTTTCAGCAGATGTTCTAGCTAATAATAATTTTGTTTGTGCTTTAGCTACTTTATCTTCTTGTTTTTTTATTGCAAGTCTTGTAGCTCTTTTTGCCTTTTTTAAATCGTCTTGTAAACCTTTAGTTCTTTTTACACCTTGCGTTTTTTTTGGCTTTGGAGGAGGTATATCATTCATTAAGTTCTCCTATTTATCGCCTTTATCAAACCAACATGTGATATGTATCTTCCTGTTGTTGCCGTAACCCACTGGGCTACTTCACGATATGAAGAATTTTCTAAGTACTCTTTAGCTTTTTCTAAAGCTGTTAATTCTTTTTCAATTGGTTCTAAACTATGATTATCTTCTGCTAGTTTATAACCAAATGGTACTGTATTACCTTTTCTCGTCTTCAGCATCAATGACATTTATCTCCTTTGCAGGCAATATAAAGATTCCATGTTGAATCTTTGCCTCAATATCTAATTTTTCTCTTTTAGCTATACCTACTCTATCAAGTATTTGTTTAGCTGCTTCCATACGGATATTTGCTTGGGGGATACTTCCATCAGCATCAAGAGCATGTGTCATACTCATTACTGCTTTTGGGGAATGAGCGGCTAGAACATTTTCTGCTTGTTCTATAATCTCACTCTTTAATGACTTAACAACTTTAGGCCATGTATTAGGATGATACCCTACTATCTCTCCTGCTTTTTGCGGGCTACCTTGGGCTTCACCAAACAGGACACTAAGAAACTTTTCTTGTTGTTCTGTTAACTCTTTTTCTTTTTTCTTTTCTGGTAGTAGTGTCATCTTTATACTCGTGCATCCAATCTAATTTTGGGCCATGATAAAAAGCTTTATATTTTCTTCCTTGCCAATCTGTATCCCAATACCATTGTGACACATACTTTTCCATTAAATATAAAAATCTTTAGCAGATGTTTTTGTTTTAGATTTTTCTTTTTTTATATTAAATCCAAATGCTAGTTTAAAAGCTGCTATTAATCCATATGGGTCATCATGTGGATAACCAATACAATTAAGCCCATTGTCTTTTTTGCTTACTTTTTTCCCGTCTTTCTTTTGACCACTCCGGGATATTTTTATTTTCTTTTTCACGTTGTTTATATCCTCTCTCTGCTGTTGCTAAAATTTGTTCTCTAGCTTTATCTTCCTTTCCACCCACATCTGATATAATAGATAGGTTAGGAGCAGATATAACTCTTCTAATATTATTACTCCTACACGGAAAATTTCTTTTACTGATAGGAAGATGCTCTGTAAATTTTTCCCCAGTTTTTGTATTTTCAAATTCATACAAGGGCATTAGGTATATCTAGAAGATTTTCTTTTATAAGGCGTATGACCATTAAATTTAGAAGATTTACGCATATATTGATAAGAGCCTTTATCTTTTGATGAACCTAAAGCTCTTTTAATATCATCTTCTGATACTAATTTTAGTGCTTCTGTTATACCAATTTTATTAACAAGTGATATAATTTTTTTATCTTCCATATTATTTTCTATGCGTTATTTGCTTCATATGATGTATGCTCACAATTCTTGCATTCACAAGATGTGCAAGAACCACCATTACTACAATGGCAGCCGTGTTCACAGTTTTTACAATTTCCTGAATTTTCTTTCATAGTTTCTTCTCTTAAATGCCATCCGTAGCGTTGACTCCAGACAGCTTTTATCATTTATTTTTTCTTTTTCTCGGGTTTGGATGTTTTTTAATTTTAGGTTTAGGTTTAATCTTAGGTTTTATTTTTGATTTAATTTTAAAATCTCCAGTTGAAGAGTCTAATGTATGCCATTTTCCTTCATCTCGTTTCATCATTAAAAAATTAGCAGTAGCACCCATTGAAAATTCTTGAATTAATTTACTTTGTATATTTTTTGGTAGTATTCCAGAATTTGTATATTTATTAAATACTGGATTTATTTTTTTATATACATTTTTTTGATAATCAGTATAATTATTATCCATTATTTCTTTCTCCCTGCAGTTTGTGTGCGTGCATATGACCTGTTTGCCCGTTTCGGCTTCATTGTTAGATTAGAACGGGAATTATTTCTAGTATTATTATCACGATGAGAAACATCCTTA
>Ga0098040_1001199_pt1 | contig 11496 bp, 7 predicted proteins | sample 7_EtaG_FD_75065 | JGI IMG/M metagenome (GOLD analysis project Ga0098040, IMG submission 75065) | Marine viral communities from the Subarctic Pacific Ocean - 7_ETSP_OMZ_AT15161 metaG | ecosystem: Environmental > Aquatic > Marine > Oceanic | place: Pacific Ocean | collected 2015-01-08 | reverse complement strand
TTATCTATCACATTAAATCTTTTTCTTGCATGGTTTGCATGGAAAAGTTTAAAGCAGATTGCATCATATGATGAAGAACTAACAGAACTGATTCAAATAATTAAGAATTTTTCTGTGCATTTACAAAATGTTCATGATATGGAGATGTTTTATGGGGATGAAACCCTAAGACATCTAATGAGACATGCTACTGATATTATACAGACGTTTGAAACATATGATTTACTTCTCCTCGACCAAGAGGAAGAAAATGTCCAAAACTACGAGCAGCCCAACTCCGCCGAAGAAACGGCGTAGAATAAGAAGAAGTAAAAATTCAAAGAAGTATTTTACGAAAGTGCATGAAAATGCAATCATAGAATATAATCAAGAATATACGACACTGAGAAGAAAAGAGGAACTATATGTCACTCTCTTGAAGCCAGCATTTGATCAGATGGTCGATAAAATTGTTTTTACTTATAAATTTACAAATTTGCCAAATATCGATATGCTGCGACAAGAGTGTAAAATTTGGATTGTAACAGTCTTGGACAAATACGAGCCAGAAAGGGGCTTTAAGGCTTTCTCATATTTCTCAGTTATCACAAAAAATTGGTTTATCCAGAAAGTTAAAAAGAATCAGAAAAAAAGAAGAAAAGAAATTGAAATTGGAGATATTCCAAAAGAACTCGAACTAAGGCACATTTCGGTTGAAAATGATTATGATGATAATCGAGAAAAAAAGGAATTTTGGGATAAATTAAATCTTGAAATACAACATTGGGACACTGACAAACTCAAGGAAAACGAAAAGAAGGTTCTTGAGGCAATAAAAATATTGTTAGAATCTCCGGATGATATAGAAATTTTTAATAAGAAAGCTATTTATTTGTACATGAGAGAAATAACTGGACTCAATACCAAGCAGATAGTAAATTCTCTCAACAAAATGCGAAAAAGATATAAGATTTTCAAAACTAAATGGGATCGGGGAGAGCTATGAAATATGAAAAAGAAAGTTGATCAAATTTTAGAAGAAGCTATCGATAATATAAGAAACGATAGAGATGTCACCAAGAGGCTCTTGGATGATGTCATGATTTATTTGAGTAAAAGCGAAGAGCGCCATCGAGAAGTTGGCATCACCGCTGCAAAATATGTAGAAACTCTCCAGCGCTCAAATGAGCAGTTGGTAAAAATCTCCACAATCCTTAAAAGGTCCGAAAAGAAAGAGACAGGCCTAACTGCCGACGATAAAAAGGATATTTTTGATTTGTTGCAGGGAGACACTGCGAGCGATGGCTAAAGATGAAAAACAATTAGAAAGAGAATTATTAGCCAGAGAAAAAACTGGCCAATTTAATTCACTAGAAAGAAAAACAAGCGGATTTTCTGATAACTTTTCAATTGGAGGTAAGCCTCTCTCTCAACTGCCTGCGATTATTGATAAGGTAATAGTAGACAGCAAAGTGCAAGATAGCGTCGTTCGAGCGGCTGTGGTTGTTGGTGAGGGTGAATTAAATTATTATGATGCTTTTTTAAGTTCTCTAAATGATGAGGAAGGACGAGACTTAAAAACCATCCAGAAAAATCAAAAAAAGATACTGACACGAAATGCTGAAAGCCCAGAGCGCGCCGCAAGAGCACCGTTCTTTTATGAATCAAATTCGGCAGAATACGCCCTCTATATACACATGCATCCGTCGCAGAGGATGGAAAAAGAAAAAAAGGATGAATTAAAGCTAAAGGTTGGTGCAGTCGTCAACCAAGCTTATAAAAATTCCGAAAAGAAAGAGATCGCCATTAGTGGCGTTGAAAAAGACGGATTCGATCTGGGCCCTGACTTTAAAATAGGAGATCCCGATACTGCCTCTCATTTTGGAAATTATGGTAAACCCCACTACGTTGTCAACCCCTCTTCACCAAATCTCCCAGCTGGATCCTATCCGTCGACGATTTCAAGAGCAGCCATCACGGTGGGAACAAAAATTTATGGTAACATGAGGGGCAGAAAGGGAAACACGGCTTGTCAATTTTTTGCCACATGGAAGTCCAAATATGCCAAAAAATATGCAGATGCTAGGACCACTAGCTTAAATTCTAAATACACAAAAATACAGCCCGCTGTTATGGCAGCATCGGCACAGTTTGCCTTGGATATGGAAATGATGCGCACATTTGCATTCATTGAATCTGGATACGATCTTGGCGCCTATAACACATCCTCGAAAGCAACAGGTATATATCAAATACTCCCAGGGCTTACTTTGGACGGCAGTAAAATATACCAAATTCATAAGAAAGATTTGAGAGATCCCCTTAAGAGTGCCATCGCCGCAGGACGCAAGCTAAAGGAAAACATCAACAAAATAACAAAAAAGAGCCTAATCCCTCTTGGAATAAAGAGATTGGAGCCATGGCAAGTCTATATTACTCATAATCAGGGAGTCGATGGATTCGCAGTCCAGTATATCGCGTGTAATCTTTTCAGCGACAAGGGAGAAAGAGAAGAATTAATATACGCAGCACAATATTTATTTGATAATGGATATGGTCCAGTTATGACCCATGGGATAAACCACTATCACAAATCTAAAAATAATAATTAAAGGAATCTAATGACAAAATTATTGCCCAGTAAGGCTGACTCGCCGTATGCTTCAATTGAGGCGCTTCCCTTTATGAACGAGACGCAAAAAAATTTCATTAAATTAAATAAATCTAAATATGCTGATGTCTATGGGAGGGGTGCTAATGGATATCCCTCTATGTCCTCTTTCCCCTCTTTTAATTCTCAAATTAATTCTAAATCATTGAATATGGACGATTCCTGGATTTGTCTAGGCCCCGACGCACCGGAAGGGCCAGGAACAGGATACGGTAATTCAGGCGCCCGTGCCGCTTCTGTTGATATAGTTGTCGGCCGAATGTCAGCCATCGCCGACGCCGCGAAAAACGAAAATGGTTTTGTAAATAATAGTTTTGAGTATGACGCTGCACGCCTTTATATCAGTCAACTCACTGACATAGACGACGCCGCTTGCCTTCCTCACGCACATTGCGGCAACGAGCCATTCACCGAGCGATCTGGCTTGCTCGGAATCGCCGACAATGTGGCCCTGAAGGGTCGCTTGGGCGTAAAGATCGTAACATCCCCGCCGGGAGATTCTAATTCTGCCGGCGCCCTTATTAGTTCCGGCGCAGGAATAGAACTCATAGCAAAATCAGACGCCAGCAGCGTACAGCCGCTGGTAAAAGGCGACAATCTAGTGAGTGCCCTTACAGCAATATACGACCGCTTAGACGAGCTGAATGACGCTATCATGGACATCGGCGCCGAGAATGTAAAACTATCTACTGCTCTTGCCCTGCATGTTCACCCGGTAATCCTACCCACGATGACGGCCGGCCCATCACCCAACTTAATCCCCTCCGCCATAAGCTCTGGCATGACAAGTGCCTGGTCTGGTCCACTCGCGGGGATTAAGAGAAAATTAAATCTCTTATTTGATGAAATCAATCACACCTATTCAATAGGATCGAAGTATATCAATAGTGATTTAAATAGGACTAATTAATGGCACAATATAATCTCGAAAATCTTCCCGTAGAATGGACGTCTTCCCCAGCGGGCAATTTCTATATAGATGGTAAATCTTACTGTTCAATATCTATTTTAGACCGCGAAGTTATAGAGATAAAGAGTTCCTCCGACTATCTATACGACTATAAAATACAATTTCTGAAAAGGTGTTTTGAATATTTCAACAAAGTCGCAAATCCCGAAGAATGGCTCTCCAGGGTGGGGATTTTAGACACTTTTATAGATCCATTTCCCAATATTGGCCAAAAAATCATTTTTTCTCTAAGTCAGGCAACTGTCGAATCGCTGCCCGACAACGACCATTCCGTCGCTTCATCAAAGGCCATATACGGCATCGAGGATTATTTTAAGAAAATTACCCATGTTGGTGAAAAATTTATTAAATATCAAAGCGAATTGCTCAAGGATATCTTCGATAAAAAAACCTTGGGATATGAAGGTTTGGACTTCACCATGGAATCTCAAAATCTTCAGTTATTCAACGAAAACATTCAAAAACTATTTGATATTAATAATATTGATATTTCCAAATATGAAGCCATCCAGTTTGAATTTGATGAACCTGGCAATCTGATCGGAATAAATCTCGACGGAATTCACGGCGTTGCTAAATTATTAATTTCTTTTTCTTTTTTCGCCTCTCAAAGCCCTCAAAATCGATTTCAAACCATAAACCTTGTGAGGGACTTAGATAATTTATATAGACTGTGTAGGGGTACCTCGTCGACTTATAGAGACGTTATTGACGGGAACTATGTTGTTGCAAAGCCGATTATCAACAATCCGCAATCACCAATTCACCGGACAGACCCGGATAGCGATTCATATGGGATTTCCAATACCGATGTGACAAATAAGTTGGCCAGCTCGACAGAAGTCTCCAAAAGGTTCGTCAAGGAATTTCAGAATATCGCAACTCAGTCTCTTTATTCGACCCCGTGCATGACGGCTGATCAAAAGTCAAAAATAGATGCCGAACTTGAAAGTTCAAGATCTAAAAACCTTAATTTTGCAAAAGAAATAGAAAGATCCATAGGGGATTCGTTTGTCAATAGTCTTCCGGACGTCCTGGTGCAGATTGGAAATAAAAAAGGCAAAGATGCCATGGACGCTCTGGGAGTGCATGTCTTGAACCGGCTGGGCGTTTGTGGCTTGGGCGATATAATAGCAATGGCTGCCAATACAGCAACATCATACTTAAACCCGGAAGAATATACCTCGGCGCTAACTGACTGTGCTCTAGAAAAATTAAAAAATAAAGATTTAGAATCTTTTGCTTTATCACTGGAGAAATTCAATCGCGGCCCTCAAATTTTAGAAAGATATCGATCAATAATTGGGCACCCTGACCTACTTCCGCCATGGAAAACTAATGGGTACCGACCCCCCAATTCATTTTATGACGGATCTTTTAGCGACTCTTTTAGTGTTTCTTTGGGTAAAGATCAAGAATACGATATTGATTTTCTATTCTCCTCATATAAGGATTCTATTCGTCTGGAGATCCAGCCGGAAAATATTTTAGAAGCACTCACTTCTTCCTTTCCTGATGAGATGGGGTGGATATCATTTTTTATAGATTCGACAGAGATATTATTATCAAAATGCGCCTCTCCTCGTGATCTTTCCGCAAGAATAAATGGCAACATCTGTAACTCCAAGAGATTTAGTTTACCCGAAATGTTTTCTGCCAACATTGGCAGCACCGGCATCGGATCCCCTTCTCAAATTGCAAATCAACTCGTAGAAGAACTGAAAAACTTAATTATCAATTTGGTGGTGAAAACAATTACTTCGTCCATGGGCCAATTGATGCAAATTGTGTCTGCAGGTGTCTCTTTTGACGCAAATTATTTCAAAAGAGGGGATTACATTCCCGATTTATTCCAAAACGAAGATTATATTTATGATGCCCTGTGTGACTCTGCCTCTAATAAAAGGCGGGACCGACAAGAAGTAGGCGCCGCCACTCGACAAATGTTGATAAAGAGCAATAGTAAGAAAGATATGCCAGATATCAGCCCTGATGCTATGGACCGCTTTCTTGCAGCTATTTCAGTATCTCTGGGTGAGTATGAAAAAATAAAACTCTTTCGCGGCATCGCAGGGCCGGTAACTTATGACAAGGTGCTTTATTTGGCATCCCAAAATGGCTTGGGTGAATATTTGGCCAATTATTCGGATGTTGAGCAATTCTTTTTAGAATTGGGAAAGAGGCTGAGTGTTTCGGATTTAGAGAAGAAATATTTTGACAAAATTTATAACTTTGAACCGTCCCCTTCTTTCTGTCTGGTGGATTCTGAGATGCTGGACCGCGCTTATCTGCAAAATAAGGCCGGCATTACACAAGACCAAGTTGACGCCATGAAAAAGAAGTTAAAAGACATTCAAAAAAATAAGATATGTTTCGCCGCCGATGCAATTGGAAATCCCGATGGTCCCATCCTCGGGGAAATCGGCAAGATGTTAAAAGACACAAATAATCCTATCTATCAGCCACTCCGAGAAAAGGAGGTGAATTATTTCATAGACTCGATTAGTGCAATGTTGAAGTCCATCACCAGTGCTTATAGTTCGGACCTATATGCTCCCGGCGGAGTATTCGATATATCCATGTCTTATGTCTCTGACGATTCTGACGATAATAAAAAAATAGTGGGATATAATGATGCTAAATTTGGGCAATTAATGGGCCTTTCGAGTATACTCACCCCATACGAAGTTTTCACAGATTATGAAGAATGGGGAACTTATGAGGACTTCAAGGAGTCGGAAATTCCCTTGCAGCTATCTCAATTGACGAGAGAGACGCAGTTTAAAAACATTCCCGAAAACGATATCAATTCTATATTGTCTAATTTTAATGCCACTACTCTTGGCACTGTGATTAAATCATATTTTCAACAAATCCGAAATAATATGACCTCCGGCACACTGACCCTTTCTCAATGGGAGAAAACCTACAATAGATTACAAAAAGAGAAGAATGTAGCCCGACTTTTGGGCAATATTAGTGATTTTAAGGATATTCTGAAGGATACTTATATGTCTGTGGAGGATTTTGATATTTCTCCTTTAAATTTGGCGCCACTCAATCTACTTCCTTCTAAGGGCGCCCTCTTGCAAAAATATGTAAGCATTTCCTTGCTAATTCGGATTATGTATACTGAATATATTTTCAAATCGTTGCGAGTATTTAAGGGCTATGAAATAAACACGCTGCCTCAAAAAACAGGTTTTATGCAATTTTTAAAAGACCAGCCAAAAGACCCATTCTCCGATAATAAAATTAGAGACAATATGGTTCAAATATTGTTTCAACTTCCCTATCAAGACAATCGAGCCTCTGAATTGGAAGGTTTAGCATTAGAGCTGAACAAGGGAATACAGGAATGGTTGGCCGGCAATATTGAAGATTTCTACTCTTCATATGAAAAGCAAATAGATGAAGCAGTGTCCCTGTTTATTGAGATTGTTTTATCGGATTATGGACAACAAAATGTAGAAGCCTTATTCGGACCCGACACAGCCAAAAAAATAAGGTCAATTGCCGAGATAGTAGTTGGAGAGCCTGTATATATCCACTATCTTGGTTCAATCCCCGAGACATCTTCTGTCCAAATCCGGGCTGAGAAATTTGTTGATGTGGGAATTCCCATAGATGAAGATCTCCCATCGGGAGTAATATCCCTCAGAGACTTGGAGTCTTCGATAACATCTTCAATGGTTGATCAAGAGATTGATAAGTTCTGGCCATCCGGATGGCGCCCCGGCGTAAGACTGGTGGCAATATATCCACTGGATTCATTTGTGGAGCCGGCCAGTATATCTTCTATTTCATCTACCACCGCTGACGGCTCATCTGTGGTAATATTACCCGTTTCCACCTATATGGGAGAGGCAGGGCGCTATTCTAAAATGACGTCAACTGCCTTGTCCGCCCTTGACGATGGAGATGCCCTGCTTTCGTCTCTCATTGATTCTCCTCAATTTAAAAAATATTTTTATCCTTCGATGAATATAGAACAGATATTATCTTTTTACACTAATTATTATATTAATGAGGTCAATGAGAGAATCCCAGATTCGAATCCGGACGGATTCTTTGGCCAAACAAAAAAGATGTTATTGGAGTTATAATACAATAAATGGCTTACGGATTTTCACCCAAATTACCACTGACATATGATGCAATCGATGGACCCTACTCCCTCCTGAAGACGGTGGCGACTATGGGTCATCAAAATTTAAAAATGCTCGTATTGACAAATCCTGGTGAAAGAGTGATGGATCCTAACTTTGGAGTGGGAATCAGCAGATATTTATTTGAAAACAACATTCAAATAAATGGTTCTGCAATAAGGTCAAGAATAATGACACAGGCTTCAACCTATTTGCCATATATAAATATAACCAACATAGACATACAGGAAAGATTTGACGAAAATATGGTCGGAGTCCAAATAACTTACTTTATTGATTCTTTCACACAGGAAGAAATTTTGTATCTTAACTTGGAAAATAATGCACAGTAAGGAAACACATTAAATGGCGAAGAAAAACATACCAATAAAATATACGGCAAGAGATTTTAACAGCATCAAGCAATCTTTAGTCGATTACGCGGAGAGATATTATCCCGAAGTTTATCAAGACTTTAACGAGGCTTCTTTCGGCTCGCTTATGATGGACACCGTTTCTTATGTTGGTGATATTTTATCTTATTTCCTAGATTACCAAGCCAATGAATCCTTTATTGAAACTGCATTTGAGAGAAAAAACATAATTAGATTATCAAGACAGTTGGGATACAACTATCAAAATGTCGCGACAGCCACTGGTGAAGTCGAACTTTACGCCCTAATACCCGCCAACGAACTTACGCTGGGCCCAGACTCCTCTTATTACCCGGTTATTCAAGAAGGGACTACTTTTTCGACGAACGAAGGTAAAAATTTTATATTGGCTGCGGATGTGCGCTTTGATGATCCTTCTAATGAAATTGTCGCTGGACGTATTGATGATACCACTGGCCTACCCACTTCATACGCCGTAAAAGCAAAGGGTAAAGTCATTTCTGGCCAACTGGTTGAAAATAGATTTGATTCTGGGGCTTATGAACGCTTTAAGAAAATAGATCTCAATGATACTGATATCGTCGAAATCCTGTCTGTTAAAGACCTAGATGGAAACGAATACTATCAAGTCGATAATCTAGTACAAGACATCATTTATAAATCCTTCACCAATACGGGAACAAATACAGACACGGTAAAGGAATATCTGCGCCCTATTTCGGCCCCACGTCGCTTTACTTTCGAATTTGACGGGGAAAGATACTTTTTACAATTTGGTCACGGATCCGAAGATGAAATCACAACCAATCCGATAGCCGACCCTTCAAGGGTTGCATTAAAACTTCATGGTCGCGACTATGTGGCAGATGTCAGCCTCGACCCTAGCAAAATTTTAGAAACTGATAAATTGGGAATAGCCCCCTCCAATACTTCTTTGATAATTAAGTATAGAAAAAATTCCAATGAAAATCCAAATGCGAAAACCGCATCTCTTAAGAACTTGGTGTCTGTCAAAATCAAGTTTAAAGACATAACAAATTTAGATTCGGCAAAGTTAACGGCCGTCCGACGATCTCTTGAGGTATCTAACTCCAAGCCCATAGTGGGAAGTTCGGTCAGCCCAAGCAATGAAGAGATAAAAATAAGAGCACTGTCTAATTTCGCCACCCAGCAGCGCGCAGTAACGGACAAAGACTACGAGTCGATGATTTATTCTATGCCCGCTCAATATGGATCAATACATAGGTGCAACATCGTGCTTAATTCCGATTCATTTAAGAGGAATTTGAATGCCTATGTGTTGGCAATTGACACCGATGAAAAATTGGTTGCAGCCAACACCACATTAAAAGAGAATTTAAAGATCTGGATATCCAATTATAAGATGATTAATGATACTATTGATATTTTAGATGGAAAGGTGGTAAATCTTGGGATTGAATTTGATGTTGTCGCGGATAAAAATTACAATAAGTCAGATATTTATTCCCAATGTGTAAATCTCTTATCCAAAAGATACAACAGAGCCCTTCAGATGGGCGAGCCGTTCTATCTAACTGATGTTTATTACGAGTTGAACAAAATATCGGGCGTACTCGACACACGAAGTGTAAGGCTTTCAAATAAGACGGGAAGTTTTTATTCCTCTTCTACGATGGATATCAATTTTAATATGTCCGCAGACGGACGATTCCTTTCATGTCCATCAAATGTAAGTTTTGAAATTAAATTTCCCAATGTGGATATAACTGGGGTCGTAAGATAATGTCTATAAAAAAATACTATGCGAATAAAGATAACACCATAACAAACGCTTTTAAATCAAATCTGACAACAAGGGGAACCGACGCCAATATGGGATTATCAGATATCCTTGAAACTTTTTCGATCTACGGCCAAGCCAGTTCGGGATCCACAGAGTTGGAAAGAATACTAATAGAGTTTCCGGTATCCGATATTTCCCAAGACAGAACCGCAGGAATACTTCCTGCTGCCGGCTCGGTTAGCTTTTACCTCAATATGTATAATGCAAAACATACCCAAACCACCCCAAGAGAGCTGACCTTGGTGGCGCTGCCCGTTTCTCAATCCTGGCAAGAAGGCACCGGCCTAGACATGGACAATTACAAAGACATTACAAAAGGCGGAATCGGATCAAACTGGATTAATGCAGGCAAAGGGTCCCCGTGGGGTGTAGAGGGCGGAGATTATTTATCATCCCCAACATATTCTCAGACTTTCCCCATTGGAAATGAAGATCTAAGGATGGATATTACTCCGCTGGTGGAAGAGTGGATTGCCGGCACAAAGCCAAATTATGGATTGGGCGTGCATCTCACATCTAGTCAAGAAGCATATTACGCAAGTTATTACCCAAGAGAAGCTGTACAGTTTGACGGTTTAGCATTCCTTTCAGGAACATCGGATACCGATCTGGCCAGCCCTTCTACAATATCCGCCTGGATTAAGCAATCTAACAACACGGGCACGAGATATGTGCTTTTTTGGCAAAGAAGTGCTTCAACAAGCTTCAGGAGGGTTTTACAAATAGATCCTGCAGGCGCCGCCATCACTTATAGAAAGATGTACGCCGGAGGGACCACCACAATAACAACTGATGATTCCATCCCCCTAAACACCTGGACCCACATAGCAGTGACGGACACACAAAACTCAGGAGATATTCCCTCAATTTATATAAACTCAATCTCCGCTTCCGCAACGGTCACACAGGGCGCAGGTTCTGCATTAACTGATGTCGATATGTTTGCCATTGGAGGCTCAAAATCGGGAGCTTCCTTTAATTTTAATGGATATATCGATGATGTAGCATCTTTTGATAAAATTTTAAGTCCCGGAGAAATAACTGAGCTTTATAACGGCGCATGTCCGGCCCCAATTAAAGAGCTTTCTATTTATGAAAATCTCTCAAATTGGTGGGTTCACGGCGATGATCCTAGAGATGAAATTAATCTTGGAACTCCCCCAACAGAAATAAGTATTTATGACAGGGTTGGTGACGTGAATCTTTATGCCACCGGTTCGGGAGGCATGTCCATCGTAACTGGTGCGTGCACCGCCCAAAACGGAACTGTGGGTCGAGAGTCAGATGGCCAATTAATTAATACCGCCGGAGTAAAAGAAACATATTACACAAAGAAATTCTTCGGCCGAGGATCGGAATTCTTCTTTAAACGCCCATCAATCGAAGCAGTGTGGGATTCTTCAATAAAGGATGACAGGGGGAGTTTTTACGCTAGTAGTTCTCTTGTCCCGGGCCCCTACAATATGCAGACTCTCTATCTCTATAACGTAATCAACGGCCGCCTGGTA
>Ga0098040_1001196_pt1 | contig 11514 bp, 14 predicted proteins | sample 7_EtaG_FD_75065 | JGI IMG/M metagenome (GOLD analysis project Ga0098040, IMG submission 75065) | Marine viral communities from the Subarctic Pacific Ocean - 7_ETSP_OMZ_AT15161 metaG | ecosystem: Environmental > Aquatic > Marine > Oceanic | place: Pacific Ocean | collected 2015-01-08 | reverse complement strand
TAGCCAAAATATTTGTTTTTCTAATTTATTTTTCTTATCTTTGTTAATAATAAATATGCAATAAATGGAGATTATTAAAGAATTATCGGTATTCAACGATATAAAGTATTATGATGAACCTCATAAATATTATATTGACGGACAACCTACCATATCCTGTACTGGATTTATACATAATTTTACTAAGGATTTTGAATCTAATGTAGAAAAACCTGATAAATGGGCTGAAAAACAAGGTCACATTTATAAACCTAATAGTATGGCGGACAAATACGCTCATAAACAGAATTTTTATTCTATGGAAGATGATCCATATGAACGACCTGACTACTCCAAACCAAAACCACCAGAAGAGTGTACAAGTGAGGAAGATATTAAAAAGTTATGGAAGTATAAAAATAATCATGCTACTTTTGAAGGTACCACCTTACATGATTTCATTGAGAATTATCTTAATAATAAGATATTTCCATACCCCACTAAAAGTCCTGAAGGTTTAGAATTTAGTGAGATAGAAGAAACTTATATGATTATGGAAGAATATTTTCGTAGGTTTTATAGTGATAGTGTGGCGACAGGTAAACTCATCCCTATTAAATCAGAATTAATTGTTGGAGATAAAGATTACATGTTATGTGGTATGGTAGATCAATTATTTTGGAATGTGAGATATAATTGGTTAGAGATATGGGATTGGAAAACTAACACTAATTTAAAGATGAAGAATAATTTTGGTGAAAAGATGAAAGATTGTTTATATATGTTAGATGATTGTGAATTTAACACCTATTCTTTACAACTTAACATTTATAAAAAAATGATTGAGAAAAATACTAACCTTAAAATTGGTAGATGTAATTTAGTATGGTTTAATGAAAATAATCAAAATTATAAGGTTATTAAATGTGCCGATTATAGTGACAATGTAGAGAATATGTTGAAAACTTTAGTTGTGGCTTGATAAGTCCTTTTAAAGATTTATTGTCTTTTATGAAAAAAACTCTTATATTTAAGATATGATTAAGAAAATATTTCACATTGCGGATCTTCATTTTCGCACCTACAATAGACATACGGAAAGCAAAGAAGGATGTTATAAATTCCTTAATGAAGTTAAATTCTATATAGAAGATAATAATTTAAAATTTGAGGAATGTAGAATAGTAATAGCCGGAGACATTGTTCACCAAAAGATTACTATTTCTAATGAATTAACAATGTTAGTATCCTGGTTTTTAAATGAATGTACTAAATTATGTCCTACTATTATTATAGCTGGTAACCATGATCTGTTAGAAAATAATAAAGATAGATTAGATTCTTTAACTCCCATTATAGAGATAATGAATAATCCTTACGTTTCTTACTTTACTGAAAGTAAGTGTTATTTGGATGAAAATATTGTATGGTGTTGTTATTCTATATTTGAAGAAAATAAAAGACCAGATATTGAGTCGTGTAAAAAAGAATATGGTAAAGATAAAAAATATATTGGGTTATTTCATGCACCGGTTAATGGTGCAATAACATCAGTTGGATTTGAATTTGAAGATAGTGTAGAGCTACAACAATTTGAAGGGTGTGATATGGTAATAATGGGAGACATACACCACCGACAAAATTTTATTCATAAAGGTGTTAATATAACTTATTCGGGCAGTTTTATCCAACAAGACTTTGGTGAAAAAGTGTCGGAACATGGATATCTTATATGGGATGTTGAACATTTGGATTATACGGAACATGATATAACTACTGATTATGGTTATTATGTTTTTAAAATCAATTCTTTAGAAGATTTAGATATTGGTAAGGAATATTTAACTAATGGTTAATGGAAATACCAAAAAAAATATCAAAAGAAATTGAGGATTTTTGTATACTTAATGAAATTACTGACCAAGAACAATTTATTTTATCTATGTTAAAAACAGGATTTAATGTTGAAAAATATGGGAATGCTCCTTGGAGGCAAGAAATAGAGGTAGAAAAAATAGTAGAAAAGGAAATCATAAAAGAAATACCAGTAGAAAAGATAGTAGAAGTAGAGAAAGAAGTAATTAAGGAAATAGAAAAAAAAGTTTTTATAACTGATGATGAAAAAATGAAAGAATTAACGGAAGAATTGGATCATTTACGAGATCGTATAACTACTAAAGAACAAGAGATTATTAATAACGCTTCCAACATGAAATCTTTAAATAATGATATAGAAGATAAAAAGAAGGAAATTACAACTTTAAGTGATAAACTTAAACAATTAAACAAAGTATTAGAAGAGAAAAAGAAATCTTCTCCTGATACTCTAGGGGATATATATGGAGAGACTGGAGGTTTTTGGGGTTCCAATTTAAAGGATAAAAAATAATATAATGGAAAATAAAACAGAAGTGGTTAGAACAAAAAAATTAATAAATGTTCCTAAAAATGCCCATATTAGGGTAGATTGGCAAGATTACCCAGAAAATAGAACATTGGAAACTATTAATAGGGTAAAAACCTATTTTTCGGATAAATATGGTATTTCTAAAACCACAATTAAAATAAATTTTATACCTATTTTAAAAAATAGTGCTGGTAAAGTAATAGATATTACTGATGGATTAATTGATAATATTATGGATAGTGCATACCAGCGAGGATTATTCACCCAATGGGTTAAATTAAATGGTATTGAGGTAGATTTTGATAGATTGTGTAGATTAGATGATAAAGTTAATGATGTATTAGTTAATTTAGGTGAAGAAGATATTAGATATAGAAGATGGAGTATAAATAAGTTATGGATTGATAATTTCCTTTCATTTGGTGGTGATAATAGTATTGATTATAATAATTTAAAAGGGTTGACCGTTGTTACTTCATTACCTGCTAATCAAGGGGGAAAAACTATTTTTAGTATAGATTCATTATTATTTCTCTTTTTTGGTAAAACCACTAAAACTGATACTGCAGGTGAAATATTTAATACATTCACAAATAAAGATGAAGTAACTGTAGGTGGAGAAATAAATATTGATGGGGAAGAATATATCATAGAAAGAAAATTATTTAGAAAGAAATCAAAATCTAATATATTTAAAACATCTTCAGAATTAAATTTTTATAAAATTTTATCTGACGGATCACATGAAAATTTAGAAGGTGAACAACGGAGAGAGACAGATAGATTAATATCCGATACTATTGGAACTTTTGATGATTTTATGTTAACCATCGTTTCTACTGCAAAAAATCTGGAAGATTTACTGGAAACCAAACCTACTCAAAGAGGAAGATTATTAACTAAATTTATTGGTTTAGAAGTAATAGAAAAGAAAGAAGAGATTAATAGGGAATTAATGAATAATTTTAAATCTCAGATGAAATCTAATGTTTATAATACTAAACAATTAGAATTAGATATAGAAGATAACTTAATAGGAATTGAAGAAAATAAAAAATTAATTAAAGAGGATAATGGAAAATTAAAAGTTGTTGAGAGTGAAATAGAAGAAGCTAAAGGAAAAAAAGAAAGATTATTATCAGAAAAATATATTATTGATGATGATATTAAAGATGTCAATCCTAAAACTTTAAAAGATGAAATCAAACAACTAACTAAAGAGGGAGTCAAATTAAAAAAAGAGTTAGATAATGTAAATATAGAAATTAAGAAATTAGTTAAAATAGATTATGATGATGATATCCATGAAGAAATTAGAATAGATGAAAGAGATATATTATTAAAAAAAGGGAAAGAAGAAGATTCTATTGAAAGGGTGGAAGAAATCATTAAAAATTTAGAAGAGGGAGAAATTTGCCCTACTTGTAAAAGAGCATTAGAAGATGTTGATCATTCGAAAGAAATTAAAGAAGAAAAGAAAAGGTTAAAAGAATATAATAGTAATCTTAAAAAGATTTTAAAAGAACTAGAAAAAATAACTAAATCCTTAGAAAAACAAAGTGACTTAAAATCCAAATCTGATAGTAGAGATAAATTATCTTTAACCAGAGATAGGACAGAAGTAGAAATAGATGGTTTAAGAGTAGATGTTAGAGAAAAAATGTCCCTTTTACGCAGTTACGAAAGAAATATTGAGTATATAGAAAAAAATAGAAACCTAGAAAGTAAAATATTAGGGTATAATCAGTTATTAGAAAAACTTAACAATAAAAGAGATGGATTACGCACTGATATACAAAATTATAAAAATGATACTAAACTCAAAAAAGAACAAAATATTGAGAATGAAAAAATTATACAACAGATTTTGAAAGAGGAGGAAGTATTAAAGATTTTTGAGATTTATAATAGAATGATTGGTAAGAATGGGGTATCCAAATTAGTACTTTCTTCTGTCATACCAATAATTAATTATGAGTTAACCAGATTATTGGATGAGGTATGTGATTTTGAAATAGAATTAGAAATGAATGATAAGAATGAGGTAGATTTTAATATTATTAAAAATAATGTAACAAAAAAATTAAAATCAGGATCAGGGTTGGAAACTACTTTAGCCTCTTTAGCCTTAAGATGTGTATTAGGTCGTATTTCTACTTTACCTAAACCTAATATAATTGTTTTTGACGAGGTATTAGGTAAAGTAGCAAACATAAATTTAGATTATGTTAAAATATTTTTTGATAAAATAAAAAAGATGTATGAAATCATTTTATTGATAACTCATAATCCGTTAACACAAGATTGGGCTGACAAAATTATCACAATTGAAAAAAATAATGACATTTCGACATTGCAAATCCAATAATTTATTGTATATTTGTGTAATAATCGAGTTGGTACTTGATTTGTAAGTATTTATTAATATAAACTTAAACTATGGAACAGAGGATATTTTTACGATCATATTGTTTAATTGGGATGTCAGACGTAGAGGGGGTTAAAGAAGATTTATCCCATATTGCTGAAAGTGATATAAATTATGTTACAGGTAAGGATATTATAATTGTAACATTTAAAACTACTTTTAAAATTGGAGAACTGGAGGAATTTTTAAATATGCATGAAAGAACTTATATAGTATTTGAAGCTACTCCGGGGTTCTTCTCTGCCAATTTAAATAATGATGAATTTCAAAAAGCCTTATTTGGAGGGATTATTGATAATTCAAGTCGGAAGGTGTTTACTATTGAAGATGGAATAAAAGAATTTATGGAGTCGGTAAAAGAAGATCTAGAATATGAAGATTTAAAATGGACCAAAGAAGAACGAATAAAAATATCTCCCCCATCTTTAGATGATATATTAGATAAAATAGGGGAAGTAGGAATTGACAAACTATCTGACTCTGAAAAAAATATTTTAAATAACTACTCAAAACAAAAAAAATAATATATGAATAAGAGATTTATTAATACAAAAGAGGATTGTATGTCCTTATATTTAAAAGATGTTAGACAACATAAAATTGTTACTCCGGAAATGGAATTAATGATTGCTAAAAGAATATCTGCGGGAGAAGAAAAGGCAATTGATGAATTAGTGATGGCTAATTTAAGATTTGTTATTGCTATTGCCAAAGATTATCAAAATCAAGGAGTTCCTTTAGCAGATTTAATTTCCGAAGGAAATTGTGGATTAATTACTGCCGCAAAGAGATTTGACCATTCTAAGGGATATAGATTTATTTCCTATGCGGTATGGTGGATTAAACAAGCTATCTTACAATGTTTAAATGATAATTCTAGGACTGTTAGATTACCTGCTAACATGATAAATAAAATGTCTAAAGTTAGAAAAGAGATAGAAAAATTTGAACGGGAAAATGAACGCCAACCTTCATATGATGAAGTAGAATATTTACATATTCCTCGATGTAGTTCATTAAGTACACCTATTAATGAGGATGGGGACGAATTGGGTAGTATGTTATCGGATGATATATTTGGTAGTCCTGATGAAGGTCATGATGAAGATGATACATTAAAACACCATTTAGAACAGGCGATGAGTAATTTATCACCTAGAGAAAAAGATATAGTTAATTGTTATTTTGGTATATTTGGAGAAAAAATGACTTTAGAATCCATAGGAGATGAACATGATCTCACTAAAGAAAGAATTCGTCAGATTAAAGAGGCCGCCATAAGAAAAATTCGTAATAATGTAGGAGATATTTTTAATTACTTTTAATAAAAAGTAAAAGTAATTAATTTGTAAGGGGGTAATTTACCCCCTTTTTTTATATACTTTTGTTAAGTTTGGTATTATTTATTAATCAAGATATTTATAATATAGACATAAAAAAAAACAAAAGATGAAAACTATTTTAAATTTTATAGATCAATGGGGATCCAGAATCTCTTTTTTATTGATTTTAACAATATTCCTTAAAACGTGTACCACTAATAGAACTATAGAAAAGGTAGAAACTAATCTATCTGCGAAAATTAGTCAAATAGATAGTACAGTCAATGTTATTAATGGTAAGACAATATCTACTGGAGAAATGATTGAGATTATTGAAGAAACTCCATTTTGGAAATCTTTAGAATTAGAAGAATTATCCGATAAGAATAAAATTCCCATTAATAAACTTAAAAATGAATACAAAAAAGACTAATAATGATTAAAGCTTGGAAATGGATAAAAAATAACCCTAACCGGGCAATGTTTTTAGTGCCCATTATTCTGGTTGCAATCATTTCTATTTCTCATGTGGTGACATGGTATGACATGGCAAACCCAATTAATTGGGCAATTTATTTATCGATTGCTATTGAAATGGCGGCTATGACTGCATTAGTGGCAGTAGATTCTAAGATTAAAAGAGGGATATGGTTTATGTTTGGATTAGTAACTCTTATCCAAGTAATAGGTAATGTATTTTATTGTTTTAAAGAAATAGATGCTACAGGAGAATTATTTAAATCCTGGGTGGAACTTACTTATCCTATATGGGAATATTTAGGTACCGAACCTACTGATACTATATCCTTAAAAAGATGGTTAGCCTTTTTAGAAGGAGGATTATTACCGATTATATCTTTAACTTCTTTACATTTTTTCATCACTTATAAAGTAGATGAGAATAAAGAAACGGAGGAGTATTTTGATAATAGAAATAAGGAACTTGAAAAAGTAGTAATGTCAAAACCAGAAGGGAAAGAATTTAATGCCCCCTATCCTTTTACAGATGAGATGAAAGAAGCAAATAAAAAATCCAATGAATCTATCGTTGAAGAAGTTGCGGAGGATGATTATGATTCCGAAGGGAATCTTAATTTTACACCCACCGCAGCTGAACCACCTGTTGAGGAGGAGAGTAAAGCCGAGAGTGTTAAAGCCACAACTCCAACAACAAGTGGTGAAGAAGACTGGGAAGTAGTAGAACAAGAAGATCTTATTGGGGACGAGGAGACTGAAATAAACCAAAAAGAAATAGAAATAGAATCCGCTAGAAAAGAAGCGGATGAGTGGGCACGTAAAGAAGAAGAAGAGATAGAAGAAGAATATGAATTTAAAGAAGTAGAGTTTGATGACCTAGAGAATGAAGAATCTGAAAAAACTACAATCGGAGATTTAAAAGCATTAGAAGATATTAAGAAAAAAATGGATGAAAAAAAAGCAATAACAAAACCGATAATAAAGACTAAACCTAAATTTACAAATAAAATTATAAGATCGGGGGATAAAAAAAGAATAGATTAGTGAAAATAGATAAAAAAACATATAAATTAAATGAAAATAATTACCACCAAAAAGTATTTGATAAGCACCAAATAGTTGTAGGAAATTCATTTTCAAACGATTTAAATCATTTTAAGGGTTGGGAGCAAAGATTAGGTGGTGAATATACCCAAACCTCCACTTTCACTATTGATCGAAAAGGAAATATATTCCAACATTATGACCCTAAATATTATTCGGATTTTGTAGATATTAAAAAAGTAGATAAAAAAATCATTTCTATTAGTATGGAAAATTTAGGGTGGCTAATAAAAGATATTTTAAAAGATAAGTATATTGATTGGGTTGGTAATATTTATAAAAGAAGAGCTAAAGTTGTTGAAAAACGATGGAGGGGATTTTCATATTGGGATCCTTATACTACACAACAAGTTAAATCTTGTATAGAGTTAGTTAAATTCCTATGTGAAAAGAATAAAATTCCACTTAAATGTGTGGGGCATAATACGTTTGTATCCGAAATTAGTATTTTTGATGGTATAACGTATAGAAGTAACTATTATAAAGAAACGACAGATTTAAGTCCTGCATGGGATTTTATAAAATTTAAAAATAAAATAGAAGAAAAAACTAAAGAAAATGAACCATCACGATGAAACAAGAAAGATGTTAGAATTAATTAGGGAAAGCCAAAGAACATCCTTTGGTGGTAATAAAACTTTAATAACTGAACAAGATCAAAATGTTCAAGAAGAAAAAGAATTAGACCCTACAGAATATGCCGAAGAAGAGAAAAAATTTAGGGACACTGTAACTCCGCGAGTTAAATTTAACAAATTTAAATTATACCCTAAAGCACAAAATGTAGAATTCAGTGGTGAATTTACCGATAATAGTATAGAATGGTTTTATTCGTTAGATGATACACAAGGAGTATATATAACCGCCGATCTATTACAGTTAAGAGATGATACACTTAAACAAATACAAAAGTTAGTAGGGTATTACCAAACATGGGCCGATGAATGGGCGAATAGAATTGCTGAAGAATATCAAAATGAAGTAGTCGACGCAGAAAACGAAGAAGAAGGACCACAAAGTTTAGAAGCACCATCATTTGGGGAAGAAGGAGAAGGAGAAGCTCTACCACAACCCCCATTTGAAAATGCTTAATATTAAAATTGACATAAAGCTTATTTTTATATTCATACTGGCAATTGCCCTTATTTTAACTATCATTTTTAGACCTTCTAAACCTATAGAAACTTATGAGAATGAAATTAATGCCCTCAAGAAAGTTAATAAGGAATTACTAATCTCAAATGATAGTATCGCCGGATTAAACAAAAAATTGGAGAAGGAAATACAACAAATCTTATTTACTATTGATAGTACCAAAGCATTATTAAAAAATAGTGAAAATAAAATAAAAGAATTAGAAAAACAAAGAGATGAAATATCTGATATCGTTGATGATCTTAATAGTGATGGCGTTACCAAGTCAATCTCAGACTATCTCAAAAGGAGAGGTAAAGACTCTCGTTAATGAGAATGGAGATACGTTGGTAATGATGAATCTAGAGGATGCTCGAATTATTTTGAGTGATCTGATGGAGTATGAGATAGTAGATAGTTTATTATTAGTATATAAGGAAAAAGATTCTCTTAATACTAATACTATTACTTTACAGAAAGATATCATTGTAAAACTAACTCAAAAATCCGATAACCAACAAATCCAAATAGATAATTTTCAAACTATATTGGATAATAAGAATGAAGAGATTGCACTCAAAGAAGAAACCATTAAACAACAGAAAAAAGAGATAAGAAAACAAAAATTTTTAAAAATCCTTGGTTTCACTGGGTCCATAGTATTACCCATCCTAACTTTATTGGTGTTAATATAGTTTTTTTTCATTTATTTTAGTATTTATTAATAAATGTAAAAATGAAAAAATTAATTCGACTACACCAACAAGACATCCATAAGATAGTTAAAAAGGTTATAAAAGAACAAGAAGAGATAAGTCTTCAAGAAAGAGGGATGAAAAGTCCAACACCAGGTAAATTCATTTATAAAAAATGGAGAAAAAGAGATGGAGAAATTGTAGTTAAAGCATTTATTGAATATGAGTATTCTTTTTGGACTGGTAGACCAGGCAGTGAGCAAGACAAGATAGAAGTGAAGAAATACCTTCCATTATGTGGAAATGCAGATGTGGGAATTAATCAAGAAATTATGTTTGATAATATTTTTATACCATTCAAACCAATAGTTGGGGTAAATAAAGAGTCGGGAGACTTTCACACTGGATCACCGACAGAAAAATGTATTCCAATAGAGGATGTAAATTATGTAAGTTTAAGTGAATATACACCTCCATCTTCACCAGAAAAGGAAGATGAAGATAGATGGTGGGAGAATGAGATTACTGATGAAATGGACTTAAAATATGGGGGTATTGGATTAGGTAAAGGGGAAGAAGGGTGCCGTGGAGTCAAATATCTTTCTTATCATCAAGAATCGAACACTTGTGTAGACTTTCAAGATATTGAAGAGTTTGATGAATGGTGGAGTAATAAATATAACAAGTAAAAAATATTAAGTGGGAAGAATTGCTAAAATAAAAAGAGAATTAATTATGGAAGCCAATAAGAAGTTATTGGGTGAACAAGAGGCTAATCCTCTTAGCGATGAAATTCATGATAAGATACTTAAGGTTGGGTATTTAAGTCAAAGGTTCCAAAAAGTAGAGGATTTTCTTAATGAGTTGATTACTACTATAGAGGAAGATTTAAGTAGTATAGAGGATAGGTTGCCGGATGAGGTTGATGCGGAGGCGGAACCAACACCTAGGGCGATGAAGGAATTGGCATTTAATATATGTAACATCGTAGAAGAAGGAGGAAAAGAATTAAAAGAAGATATAGATAAAGATTTATCTAAGATTAAAAATGTACTTGATATAATAATAGAATTAAATTCTCCACCATCATTAAGTGAGGGTGAGGATTCTAATTTACCAGCAGTTATCCCCCCATCTACCGGTGAGGATGAAGATGATATTGAGGATATAGAGTATGAAGATGTAACTGATGAAGAGGAGAATGGAGAATCTTCCGGAGTGGACCTACTAGATGGGACAGGAACTCTTGCTCTGGCAACATTAGAGTTAGCCCCCGCCATGTTTACAGGTGTAGCACAGGGAATAGGTAATATAGTAAAGATAACACAATCGATCGGTAATTCCATGATAAATATAGGAGTAGCAGTCAAAGTGATAAGAAAAATGGTAAAGTGTATGCGTCGGTCCATCCATTACCCCACACAAAAACTAAAACAAGCTAAAAATGTTTATAATTATCTTCGGTTTTATTATACTGAAGTTAATGAAAAAATAGAACTAATAAACAAATATAAAAATTTACCTAATAAGAATAAAGAATTAGATAATATAATAATAATCTTAACTACTAAAATTAATAAGGGATTAATATCCTTATTAGAAAAATTAATGGATCCCAATTCTATAGATCCACCAGAATCTGAAATAAGTATCCTCAAACAGACAATCCAATATATTTTTAATCCGGCTTCTATGGAAGAATTAAAAGAGTTATTGAATAGTACAGAAAAAGTAAAGGATGAAGAATTTTAGAATAGTTTTTCATATATTTTAGTATTTATAGTTAAACATTGTCATATGACAGATAATCATCTTAAATATATCATTAAAGAAGCTCTCACCCAAACAGATCAGAACCAAATAGGGGTTATGATTCGTAAAGAAATAAAGAATGCTTTTGGTTCTGATTTAGAAAAAAAAGTTAAAGATATAGTAGGGAAGGAAATAAAAGGTACCAAATTTGAAAAG